>Ga0334884_1005592_pt1 | contig 11879 bp, 12 predicted proteins | sample GraSluR1_MG_7_FD_207215 | JGI IMG/M metagenome (GOLD analysis project Ga0334884, IMG submission 207215) | Sludge microbial communities from methane-producing bioreactor in Wageningen University, Netherlands - Granular Sludge_12_05 R1 | ecosystem: Engineered > Bioreactor > Anaerobic >...
GTACAGTAGCGCAGAACCGAAAAGCCCGGCATGATTATTTCATCCTTGAGACCTTTGAATGCGGCATCGTCCTTACCGGCACCGAGATAAAGTCTGTCCGGGACGGCAAGGTCAATCTCAAGGAAGGGTACGCCATTATCCGGAACAGAGAGCTCTGGCTCGTGGGGGTGCATATCTCCCCCTACGAAAAGGGAAGCTACTATAATCACGAGCCCCTGAGGGACCGCAAGCTCCTCATGAAGAAGAACGAAATACTTCGTCTCTTCGCGAAGGTCCGGGAAAAAGGGCTCACCCTCGTTCCCCTTTCCGTCTACCTGAAAGAGGGGAGGCGGGCCAAAGTGGAACTCGCCCTGGTGAAGGGAAAACTCCTTCACGACAAGCGGGACTCCATAGCCGAGCGTGACGCCAAAAGAGACATGGAGCGTGCCGTACGGCAGCGGAACAGGGAAGACTAAATCGCAAACTATGGGGCCGACTGGTCTCGACGGCAAGACGGAGGGTCTGGAAGAGCGGGCCGAGGTCGTCCGAACCTCGTAAAACGCGGACACAAAAACAAACGTCAACAATAATAACTACGCACTGGCTGCTTAATGCAGTCACGTCTTCCGCGGCAATAGCCGCCATTGCTGCGTAAGGCGACACAAAAAGGCGGATGCTTTTCGGGGAGTGTCTCCGGTCCCGGAAAAAAGACAAGGGGGCTTGGGCGAGAAAATCCTGTTCCCGGGAGTTTTGAGCCGACACTAAATCGGGAACTACGCCCGTAGCGCTTCCACGACTGGCCCTTGTCGGACGGGGGTTCGATTCCCCCCGGCTCCACCAATTTTAAGACTGATGGATTCGGATGGATTAGGAAAACCCCGATGAAATCAGTCTTTTTCATTTCTTTTCTGTCCATAGGTGTTCGCTGGTGTATAATATAATCCGAACCTGAACGGCACACAAAAAGGCACACCGGAGACCGCTTGTTTCCGGTGTGTGCAGGGGAGGAGATCAAATGCTCACGGCAACAGGGGTCAAGAACCTCAAAGCCAGGGAAAAGCGCTATGAAGTCTTCGACGGGGACAACCGCAACGGCCTTTCCGTCGAAGTCATGCCGAGCGGAAGCAAATTCTGGCGGGGCCGCTTCCGGATCGACGGCAAGGTCTACCGCCGTTCCCTGGGGGAATACCCCTCCGTCGGCCTGAAGGAAGCCCGGGAAATCTGCGCCGATCTCCGGGGCAAGATTCTCCGCCGGGAAAACCCCTTCCTGAAGCGAGAAAAGCGCATGTCCTTCCAGGCCCTTGCGGAAGAATGGCTTGACGTGAAGGTCTTCCCCGTCCGGACCCCGAACCACTCCAGGACCGTCGTTTCCCGCCTGAAAAATTACGTCTTCCCCTACATCGGCACGAAGGAGGCCGCCGCCGTGCTCCCCGGCGAAATCCTTGAATTCCTCCGGAAGATCGAATCCAAGGGAACCTTCGAAACTGCCCACAGGGTGAAGCAGGTCTGCGGCCAGGTCTTCCGCTACGGAGTCGCCACCGGCAGGGTGGAGCGGGACGTTACCGCCGACCTCAAGGGGGCCCTTTCGGATGTTCCGGAAAAACACTATCCCACCATCACGGCGCCGGAAGAAATCGGGGGGCTCATGCGGGCCATCGACGGGCTCAATGGTTCTCTTGGGGTCCGTCTTGCCCTCAAGCTTCAGGCCTATACCTTTGTGCGCCCCGGAGAGCTGCGAAAAGCCGAGTGGAAAGAAATTGACCTGGACAAAGCCGAATGGAGAATTCCGCCGGCACGGATGAAGATGAAACGGCTGCACATCGTCCCCCTTTCGACCCAGGCCCTGGACGTTCTCCGGGAACTCCGCCTGTTCACGGGAGAGATGAAGTACCTGTTCCCCACATTCCGATCCACAGAACGGCCCATGAGCGACGCAACCGTTAACGCCGCCCTCCGGCGCCTGAGCTACAAACAGGACGTTTTCACAGGACACTCGTTCCGTTCCATGGCATCGACGATCCTCAACGAACACCAGTTCAACCGGGACTGGATCGAAAGGCAGTTGGCCCACGTCGAAGGAAATTCCGTCCGGGCGGCCTACAACTACGCCGATTATTTGCCGGAACGGAGAAAAATGATGCAATGGTGGGCGGACTGGCTGGACGAGCAGGCGCAGGTGTGACCATTACCCCGACGGCTGGAATATGGTAAAGAGAGAGGCCCCGGGAGATCCCAGGGGCCTCTTCTTAGTCAGGATCCATTGGTGGGGTTGCCGTTATAGTTACACTTTCATTGCCGTTCGGGTTTTTGATTTTCAGAGAGAAAGAGCCATCGGGATTCATGTATGCGGAGCTCAGAACCTCATTCGTTTTTTCTAGGTCTTTGTATCGTTTAAAGAGTTCAATAAATTTTTCCATCGAATAATTCTTTTCGCGCTTTAATTTTTCACAATTATTCTTTTCTTCTTCCAATCGGAGTTCAAGACGGTCTTTCTCCTTTTCAAGATAAGAGACGTAATCCTGATCGGCCAAAGACGATTCCTTGCTTTTTTCCCAAAGAACCCTTTCTTTTTGCCTTCCGCGCTGTTCAGCCCTGTAAGTCAGCATGGAAACCAGCGACCAGAGCACGGCGAGGAATACGAAAATAAAAAGCCAGATGTCACCTCTCCCAAGACCATACAGTAGATAGGAATCAAGGGACATGTTCGGCGGCATGAAAAACCCTCCCCTTTATAGGAATCATTTCGAACCCCGAGAAAATCACCTGGTCCTGACGTTAAAATACCCTTCTTCCTCGTCTGCTTCATCGGAAATTTGAGAACCGGTTGCACGAAGGGAGAGGGCGGGAAGATCGTCTCCGCCTTCAGACGCAGACTCGGCGAACCATTTGTTTTTTATCGCGAGAAGCAGGCGGGCAAATTCTTCCTTCGCTTAATCAGAGAGTTTTTGGGTGCGGAACCAGACCTCCAGGTCAGGATTTTCGGCAAGGACCTCGTCCAGAGCACAGTGGTGAAGGTGGTGGCGGAGGGGGACCAGAAATCCGTCTGGAAGTTCTTCGAAGTAGAGAATCGGTTTTTTGGTATTGTCTGTACCCTCTGTATTGCCCAACAAATAATCCAGTGTCACCCCAAGCAGATCGGCCATTCTAGAGGCCATAATAACATCCGGAACCTTTCGCCCCGCTTCGCAGTCAATAACCGGGAAGTGGGAAAGTCCCACGAGCTTTCCAAATTCCTCCTGGGAAAACCTCTTTGCCTTTCTCAACTCTTCCAGCCGTTTGGCAAACAATTCTTTATTCATGGCACCATGTTGCCACAAAGATACAAAAACACAAGGCGTCGCATCCTCCGAAGAAGACGGGTACCTGTAATAGGGACAAAAACCCCTAAAATCACTATAAGGGACATGTTTGGTAGTGTCAAGGGACGGAACGATGAAGAGCGGGTCCTGGTAAAACCGGAGCAGTATGGTATGTTTTGAACGCCACCGGCTCCGGCCCTGGCGGGCCTCCCGTCTCCGATCCGGAGGAAGGGGCAGACCGTGTGCACAGGGGGGGATCACCTCAGCTCCACCCCCGCAACAACCGCCACCCCTGGAAGAACCGGAGCAATAAGGAATGATGGAAGAAGAACCGGGGCAGTAAGGAAGGTCAAAAAATCTCAGAACAGTCCCAGGCAACAAGGCTAGCATCGCCAACGGCGGGGATTATTCCGAGATTTTAGATAATTCTATTATCCGATGATGTTCTTGTCAAGCTTAAAAGCCAGAGCCCAAGAAGAACCGGGGCAGTAAGGAAGGATTTGAACGCCACCGGCTTCGGCCCTGGCGGGCCTCCTGTCTCCGATCTGAAGGAAGGGCGGTCCGTGTACACAGGTGAGACCGCCCGAAGGCCACCCCCGCATCAACTCCAACACCTGGAAGAACCGGGTCAGTAAGGAAGGTTTTTCAGCGCCAGGGAGTCCGGCCCCGCGAGGTCGGGGGCACCCGCCCCGTGGCCACAAAGGGGGATGGACCGCCCCCCCTCATAGCCGCGGGGCGTCTCCGTCGGCCCTTTTGTTCGGGAGGTGGGGCCCTGCCGCCGATCTGTCTTATAAGGGCCCTTATAAGACAGATCGGCGGTAAGGTAGGCCGACGTCGGCCCCCTTAACATAAGAGGGTCTTATGTTACCCTCGCGGGGCCTCCCGGCAGGGGCACTCCATGCCTCCGTCGCCGGCCCCTCGCCCTTCGCCCGGCTCGCGCACTCACACGGGCGGGGCGGCGGCTCGGCACCTCCGGCTTCGGGTCGCCCGTCCATTTTTCCGCAGCCATTCCCAGACGGAGGCCCAACACCAGGTACAACCACCGTCCCCACAGCAAGGCCCGCTGCCACTTCCGGCACAACTTCCACTACCAGACCGCGGCCGCTCCGCGCACGCTCCAGGGCAAGATCGGTGCCGTCGGCTCACCCCTGGGGCGCGGGTCAGTCTCCGGCACCCAGGGCGGAACCAGGGCAAAAGGTGCTTTTCCATTCGGCCCCGTTGCCACGGCAAGAACCGCTGCCACTTCCGACGCAACTTCCACTACCAGACCGCGGCCGCTCCGCGCACGCTGCAGAGCAAGAGCGGTGCCGTCGGCTCACCCCTGGGGCGCGGGTCAGTCTCCGGCACCCAGGGCGGAACCAGGGCAGAAGGTACGTTTCCATTCAGTTGTATTATTGGTCAGCGTTGGTAAGGGGAGGATATTGATTCTATCTGCACTATCTGCACTATCAGCGGGGATAGGCTCCAACACAGGCTTTGTGTAGTGTAGATAGGTGTGCAGATAGATTTTCTATCTACATTTTGGGGGTTCTATCTGCACTGTTTGCTTTCGGCAATCTTTCCCCCGCTGTTTTCTGACGGGGCTGAAATCACAGGCGGGTCTCGCGGGGAAATAAATGATATATATATAATAAGGAAGAGAATTTTTTTACCGTTTTTTTTGATTGATTTTTTTCGTGGTTTTTTTAAGGTTTCTTTTTTTCATCACTCCGGAAATCTTCAACAAGTGTCAACTTATATTTAAGTAGGTTGACAGAGCTTTCCGGAAAAAGTTAGCTCAAATTAACAGAAAACAGCCTGTTTCACATGCTTTTCTCATGCGGAACAGGCTGTTGTTGTCGGGTTTTTTTGGGGCCGGTTCAGCGTATCTTTCCGTCTTCTTCCAGGCTCCGGGCCAGGATTTCCACCTTCAGGCTGGCCGTCGTGAGGGCCTTTTCCATCATCGGGAAGAGGAATTCCCCTTCCTGCATCAGGGCATAGGTCCGTATGGCGTGTTCGTCCCCGTTGGTGTCGTCCCGGTTCCAGGCATCAAAGAGGGCGGAAACATGTTGAAGCGTCTTCTGGAGGTCCTGGAGATCGCAGAGGATCATCATGGCGTCCTCGGACAGTTCTCCGCAGTCGACCGGCGTGATTTTCGCGTACAGTTCCCTGGTGGTCAGATGCTTTCCCGTCTCGGAAAGGGGTTTGATGGCAAGGGTTTTCATGATCAGATCTCCTCTCCGGCGTCCATTTTTCTCAGCAGTTCCATAATGTCCCGTTTCCTCCAGAAGGTGATCTTTCCCTGGGGCATCCTCACAGGAAGAGGAAACCTCCCATTCTTCACGCCGTCCCACCACGTGGACTTGCTCACAGGAAGAAGGGCCAGAATCTGCTTCAGCCTCATGAAGCCCAATGTTTCGTCCGCAAGTGTTGCCTTTTCATTTTCTTGTGCTATCATTTTTCTGCTCCTTTCCCCCTTCGTCGGGGATTGGTTTCCGGGGGCGGGTAACGCCTGGCAGGTGCGCTTGCCCCCGGTATCAGTCTTCCCGTATTCCTTTTTCTGCCGCTTCTTCAAGGGCGCTTTCGGGAATCCTCCAGGACCTTCCGAGCTTTATCCCGCGGACTTTTCCGTTCCGCAGCCAATTGCCCATTGTCCTCACGCTTACCTTCAAGATCTCCGCCGCCTCTTCCACAGTGTAGAGCGTTTCCAGCTTTTCCACTCTCCCTTCCCCGTAGTCTGCCAATATACATTACAGGTAAATAAGAGACAAGTCAAGGCATTTGGTGTAATTTAATGTCTTCAGTTGTTCTGCTTTTCCATCGCCGGCCTGCCGTTTTCATCAACATCTCCCGTGGGCCTGACGTAGTCTTCTTCGTCATCGTCCCAGTTCCATCCGTCCCAGGAGCCTGAAGCACTGTTTCCGGAAAGCGGCTGCGGCGGAAGGTACAGATCAGCGTGGTCGCCTGTCAGTTCATCCCTCAGACTCAGAATATCGTTCGTTTTTTGCCACAGCGTGGCTTTCTTTCCGAGACGTTCCACCAGGGAAAGGGCAGCATTCCGGAAAATCCCCTTCCGTATGAAATCCCCTATCTCTTCAGAGGCTTTCGTGATCACATTTCGGACCAGTTCATATTCAGCGTCCCTGTCCGCGGTGAATCTCGAGGCCTGTTCCTTCAGCAGCCGTTCCGAGGCTTCTCTTCCGAGACCCAGCGTCCCAAGGCGCTCGCGGAGGAAAAGTCTTCCTTCGACTCCTCCGTCCGGGGAGTCATAGTCGCCTTTCTGTATCTCCTCCCAGACATCAGACTCAGCTGCAGCCCTCAGTTCGGCAGTCCGTTTCGCCCGGTCGGGCTCATCGTCCGCGCCATAGGCCATCACTGCGGCGATCCGTTCCGTCTCCGTCACCCCAAGAGCGGCGAGTTCAGCGTTAAGGGAATTTCTCTTCTTATCCATATCATCGTTTTTTCCCCTTATCCTGTCCTCAACGATCCCCCTGTGAAGGGCAAGGATCCTGTCTGCCGTTTCCGGCGCCGCCCCGTAGGCGGACAGGTTGGTCCTCAGGTTCCGCTCCGCCTTTTCCCAGGGAGCAGAAACGATCCCCTCTTCACCGTCGATTCCGTTCTCCACAAGGTACTGTCTGGTCATTACCCCGATCCTTTCCTCCGGAAGACCGCGCTTTCTCATCTCCGTCTCGAGCGTCCGCGCGTCAGGGGCCTCTTTAAATACCCTGTCCAGGCTCGCCGCTGCCGTTCTCCGTCGCTCTGCGGCCGCGGCCCGCTTTTCCGCGTATCGTGTCCTGAGTGTGGTCACAAGAGATTTCTCCATCTTTCCGGAGTACGTTTCCCTCACATGCTCAAGGGCAAACGGTTCCGTCCGGTATTTCGCCGTTATGGCGTCAGCCGTCTCCTGGAGGATTATTTCATCCATCGCCTTCCTGGTCTTTGTCCGCAGTTCTTCCCTCCGTGCCGGAAGTATTTTCTTCTCCTGTTCACGAAAGTACTTCTCAGCCTGCCGGGGATCCTCCTCCAGCCATCGGACCACCCTCATTTCGTGGGCGGCGGAGTGCAGTTCCTTCACCTTATCCGTTACGGCTTCCTCGCCCAGGTCGCCGTACAGGGTGAGGATGGCGTTTTCCGCGTTGTCCAGTTCGGCATCGAAGATACCGTCATCGGAAAAGTTTGCCGATATTGTAGTCAGCGCATTGCTGGAAACCTCTTCGACCACGTTCTTTCTGTATCTTTCGAACTCGCGAAGCTCGAACCGTGATACCCCGTTCATCCGTTCCGCCACGTTCCTCGCCACGAATTTCCGGAAGAGGTTCCTCTGTTCGTTGTTCTCAAGTTCCCGGAAAGTCTCCCTTTCGGCTTCGGCAAAATATTTTTCCGCATCCGCCGTTGCCCCCTTCGCCTCCTTGAGTGTCCGTGCATACAGGCCTTTGTCAGGATTGTGCAAAAAAGAGTTCACCCTGCCGGACCATTTGCCGTAGGCCTCCAGGACCGCGGCGTCGTCTGCCTGCTGCCGCTTTTTTACTGCGATCACAGCCATTTCTCCCGCCGCGTCTCCCACCGCATTCCCAAGTGCGCCCAAAGCCTTCGCCTCCAGAGTGCCGAAGGCTGCTACGGGGGGCTTGTTCCACCCCGTTCCGAACTGGCTTATTTCCGGGCTCAGCTGCCGCTCATATACCGGAACTTTCATTTTTATCTCCTTCCGCCGTCCGTCTCGGGGTTTTACCCCCGCGAGGTTGGCCTGTATTGGATTTTTTGCTCTCGTCAGGTATCCTGGTTCCTCTTTCGGAAAAGGTGCTCCCCTGTGTGCTGTTTTTCGCGACATGGGCCCTTTCCCCCCCCCTGGTTCCCGTCCCCTTTCCGCCTATCCGGCGAAGGGGGATCCCTGAGTCCTCCAGAGCCCAGACCAGCCAGCTCTGGAAAGCCTTCCTGTCCATTGCGGAAAGCCCGAGCTCTTCCCCGAGTTCCCATCCGTCCTTTCCGCCCACGATCCCCGAGATGTAATCCCCGAGCTCCCCGTCTTCCAGTCCGAGGATATGCCTCGAAAGACGGATGAAGGCAGGGGGCGCCTTCCGCTCCACCCGTTCCAGTGCAGTCAAATACCGCTCCTGGGGCGAGGAGGGCAAGCCCCCCGCGACCTTCGTTCCGGAGTAGGGGCTGCTTCTCCCTGCGGCCGCCTCCGCGTCCAGAATTCCCCTCATGACCCCTGAAAGCCAGCGTCCACATGAAGAAAGAAACAGTTCCGCAGCCACGCCGGTGCTCATCCCCGAACCTGAACCATTCACCGTTCCGCTCCCCCCTCCTCTTCTTTTGTGTTCTTCCCGTATCCTTCATGCCGGCAGTTTCTCCTTTTCGCCGAAAATAATGTCCTGAGGTTCCGGCCCGTTCCGTGCAGTCATTACGGCGCATTCAAAAATGGTCGCGTCGATCCCTTCGGTGTAAAGAATCGCCTGGCGTTCCAGATAAAAGTCCATCGCGGCCTTCCAGAGGCGGCGTGCACTGTGGTGCCTGTCGGCGAAGACCTCGAGGTTCAGGAGGATCAGGGCCTCCAGGATGGGGGAGCGGAGCCACAGGCGGATACCCCTCATATATTTTTCGGTCTTATCTCCGGCCCTGCAGTGCAGCTGCAGCCGCCCCCCCAGATCGAGGCCGAGGTATATTTCCCTTCCCGCCAGGATCCGGTACACATCGTCAGCCTTTATCTCCCGGGTGGTGTTGCACAGAGTGATCCGGGCAGCCTGCCCGTAGGGATATTTCTGCATTTTCCAGTGCCGCCCGCTCGGGCTGTAAACGGCATCTTTCTCGATGTTCCTCACTGCGGCTTCCCCTCCTCAAGGAATTCGTCCAGCAGGCGGAAGGGATTGACCGGGTCCGTTTCGCCGTCGTGCGGTTCTTCTTCCTTCCGTTCCCTCCACAGGTGAAGGGATGTTCCGAAGGCCGACCGGTACTTTTCAAAGCCGATGCCCATCTGCCGGAGCAGGGGCCGCAACCGCTCAAGCTGGCCCATCAGGCTCCGCTCGTTCGCCGGCAAATATCGCTTTTGATCCTGGTTTTGTTCCCGCAGTTCCATTAGTACCGATTTCAAAGGTCCCCGCCAGGAATTGCTCCGTTCCATCTCGGAAAGAACCCATTCCCCCGCCGGGGTGCTGACAAGAATGTCCAGTTCGGCCTCCTTCTGCACGGCCGCCAGGGCTTTCGTGAAGGCCATCGGTTCCCAGGGCATGGCCCCCTGGACCTCGGCCCGATTGATCCACTCCGCCAGGTCGGCAAGGCGGGGCAGCGGCGCCGACGACTCCGGCTTTCCGCGCAGGGCCGCCGAGGCGGCCGAGCACAAGGCCCCCAGAATGGAGGGGTGAACCGCCGCGAAGTCCCGCCGCAGCCGTGCCTCCGTTTTCCGCTTCGCCGCCGGAATCACGACCGTTTTCACAGGGATGATGCGGGACAGCAAATCCGGGCGGCTGATATCGAGGGAAATTCCGTTCAGCAGAACGGGCCGGGCCAGGCTCAGAGTTATTTCGTCCGTGTCACTGAAGAGCTTCCGCCGGGTCAGCCCCGTCCCCGTCAAAATCCCGCACAAAATGTCCGAAATGTCGTTTTTCATGCCGGACAGATTATCGAAGGAAAGGACGTGGTGATTCAGGCCCGCGATAATCAGGCTATCTTCGTCCCTCGGGGCGATCCGCTTCATGGAGACCTCGGGGTCAACAACGGCTTTCAAGGTCTCCGCCATTTGGCTTTTTCCGCTGCCGTGTTCACCGCTGACGAGGAGCATTCCGTAGGGCCCCCGGGGCCGGAGACACGAGAAGAGCCAGGCGCAAGCCATTACGAAGTCCGATTCCCCGGCCAGGTTCAGAAAGGGCCGCAGCTGCTCCAGGGTTCCCCCTTCCACCGGGAAGGGAAGGGCCTTCATGGACGACGGCCGCCGGAACAGGGGGGGGTTCTCCGCTCGTTTCCACCCTTCCGTAGAAATTTCGATCACCGATCCTTCGGAATCGCCCAGATCGAGGTAGATTTTTCCGCCCCGTGCCCCGATCCGGACGAAGGTTTCCACAGGAGGGGCGTCCATTGCCGATGATTCCAGGAGCCGGATGGCCTCATCAACAGCCGTGGAGGAAGGGCAGTCACCCGTCTCCAAAAAAAACATCCGTGTTAGAGAGGATTTGAACAAAAAACTTTGAAGGGAATGAACTTCCGGGCCCCGAGTCCCAGGCACCACGGCGGAATACTGCCCCGTCGAGACGTCAAGGAAGGGCGTCACACCGTTGTTTTTGACCAGTTTGTAAAGTTCTGTGGAGGGGCGTGTCTTCCCGGCAGGGGGCGAATATCCGGCTTCCGGTGCAATCGTTCCCGTGTCCTTCGCCACGTCCTTTCCGTCGAGCAGCTGACCGATTCGTTCCCAGGGGGCGCTCATCGTGCACCTCCGCACAGGCGGAAAAGCCGCTTCCGGTAATCGGGCCGGTCGAATTTTTTCCTGTACAAATTCGAGGCCCGGAAGATTCGTTCCGCCCGGGTCACGTCGTTGTCGCACCAGTAGAGCAGCATCGAGGCGAGAGCGGAATCCGCCTCGGATTGTGAGGGGTAGCCGAGTGCTTCCCAGGCCCCTTCGAACAGGGCCCGGAATTTCGTCCCGTTCGCCGCATTCATGGCTTTTTTGATCAATTCCTCATCGCTTGGGTCGTTCCGGAATGTACGGTCCCGGCCCCGCCGGTCCCGTTCGGCGCCGGGTCCTTCGACATCCTCCCGGGGCCACAGGTGGGAGACGAAAGAATCCAGGCCATTCTGGCATTCCTTCAATTCGCCGTGTCCCTGGTAGATGGCTCCCGTCATCGTGAAGTATCTTCCCTCGCCGTACACCTCCACGGGATCGAGGCGCTTCCCCGGCCACGGAAGGTCGCCCTTCACCAGGATGTGTAAACCCGTGCCGCTGACGGAAACTTCCGTGTAAGAATCGAAGCGGTCCACGATCCTCCGGGCCGCGGGGTGAAGCTCCCCGCCCTCGATGCAGTGATCCAGGTCGATGCCCACCACACCGAAGGAAGGCGAAAAGACGAGCCCCACGCCCGACACGCCGCCCTTTTCGTAGGTCTGGAAGGCTTCTTCAAAGGGTCCCCAATCCTCCGGCTTTGTGGAACTGGCTTTCCGCACCCCGGACGGGGTGAAGGGGATTTTCGTCAGCCGTGTTTCACCTGTAGCGCTCTTTCGTTCCTCCGCTTTCCAGGTCACCCAGGCCGGAAGGGCCTTCAGTTCCGCCGGAATGCTTTCGGGATGAACAGGCAATATGCCAACAGTTGAAGAGGTCATCAGATCCCCTCCGTTCTTAGTTTCGCGGTCTTGTTCGCTTTCAGTTTTTCCAGGATTTTTTTTACGTAGAAGCCGACGTGTACAGGCTCAGGAGCCCCCCGCCCGGCGGCGGGGGAAGATGGTTCGGGGTCGGGGTCGGATGGTTCCCCCATGCCTCCGCCCTGGTCCAGGGCTCTTCTGCAGCCAGCGGCCGCCGGGCGGCGACGCCGGACCGTGTGGTTACAGGATGATGTGCTTTCCGGTCTTTTTTCGCGGCTGGCCGTTCTGTTCCAGAAAAGCCGCTTGAGTTTCGTTCTCGATGTCAGCAAAAGGGGAGGG
>Ga0334884_1005600_pt1 | contig 11873 bp, 8 predicted proteins | sample GraSluR1_MG_7_FD_207215 | JGI IMG/M metagenome (GOLD analysis project Ga0334884, IMG submission 207215) | Sludge microbial communities from methane-producing bioreactor in Wageningen University, Netherlands - Granular Sludge_12_05 R1 | ecosystem: Engineered > Bioreactor > Anaerobic > Unclassified...
CCATCTGGATGGAAGGGGCGGTGGTTTATATGATTGATCAGAATCTCCTGCCATTTGAGTTTAAAGTGCAGTCATTTAAGAAGCGGGAAGCAACCTGTGAAGCCATCCGCCGTATGACTGTCCGCGGAGCCGGTGCCATTGGTGCTGCAGCAGGTTTTGCCATGGCCCAGGGATTGATTGCCAATGAAGACCCCGATGTCGCCCGGGAGCGTATCCGGGCCACCCGTCCTACCGCCCGCGATCTTTTTTACGCCGTGGACAGGGTTTATGAGGCAGGAAAAATTTCGGTACAGGCCGCCATCGACGAAGCGCAGAACCTTGCCAATGCGAATGTGGAGGCGGCGAAGAAAATCGGGGTCTATGGCGATGCACTGATCAAAGACGGCGCCCGCATCCTTACCCACTGCAACGCCGGCTGGCTGGGGTTTGTCGATTACGGCAGCGCGCTTTCGCCCGTTTATACGGCTCACCGGAATGGCAAGCAAATCCATGTTTATGCCGATGAAACCCGCCCCCGAAGCCAGGGCGCCCGCCTCACCGCCTGGGAACTGGCCAACGAAGGCGTGGACCATACCATCGTCCCCGATAATGCCGGAGCATTTCTGATGTCGGCAGGCATGATTGACCTGGTCATTACCGGCGCCGACCGCATCGCGGCCAACGGGGATGTGGCCAACAAAATCGGGACTTATGAAAAAGCCATACTCGCTGAACATTTCGGCATACCTTTCTTCGTGGCCGCCCCCCGTTCAACCTTCGACCACAATACCCCAGACGGGAGCGCCATTGAAATAGAGCACCGAAGCCAGGACGAAGTACACTACCAGACCGGCCCCGACGAAAACGGGCAAGTGCACACCATCAGGGTAACCAATCCGGGATCGGAGGCTTTTAACCCCGCTTTCGACATCACCCCTGCCGCATTGATCACCGGATTTATCACGGAAAAAGGGGTAATTAATTAAAGAATCAATAAATATAAAAATATGGGAATGTCGGGTGTTCGGGTGTTCGGGTGTTCGGGTGTTCGGGTGTTCGGGTGTTCGGGTGTTCGGGTGTTCGGGTGTTCGGGTGTTCGGGTGTTCGGGTGTTCAGGTGTTCGGGTGCTCGGGTGCTCGGGTGTTCAGAAGAGCAGTCCCTTCCAAACAGATTGGTGTCCCTCGTCCCGGTCCCTGAGCGTGTACCCTGAGCGGAGTCGAAGGGGAGTTGAAGGGCCGCCCCTCGTCCCCCGTCCCTCGCCCCCTTAACCAAATTCCGAAATTTTAACCTGAACGCAGTCGTAGGGCCGAAATCCGAAATCTCTCGTTATCCGGCTCTCGCCGTCTTACGAAACAAGCAAAATCCGAAATCCACAATCCGAAATCCGAAATCCACAATGAAAACCTGTACCTGGCCGGGCAACGACCCGCTGATGATTGAATACCACGACACCGAATGGGGCGTCCCCGTTCACGACGACAGAAAATTATTCGAGTTCCTTGTGCTTGACGCCTTTCAGGCGGGCCTGAGCTGGAAAACCATACTGCACCGGCGGGAAGGCTTCCGCAGGGCGTTCGATAATTTTAACGCGGTGAAAATTGCCGCTTATACCGAAGAAGATTACAACCGCCTGCTCGGCGATTCCGGCATTATCCGCAACCGGGCCAAAATCAGGGGAACCATCAGGAATGCACAGGTGTTTCTCGACATTCAGAAAGAATTCGGCTCCTTTGATACCTACATCCGGCAGTTTACCGGAGGGAAAACCATCGTTAACCACTGGACTGAAACAAACCAGATTCCCGCCACCAGTCCTGAATCGGATGCCATGGCAAAGGATATGAAAAAGCGCGGGTTCACCTTCTGCGGAAGCACCATCTGTTATGCCTTTATGCAGGCCGCGGGCCTGGTGGATGACCACCTGGAGGACTGTTTCAGGAAAATCCAGGAAGGATAAAAAGGGCTTTTGAAATCAGATCGAATTCAGAAATCCATACAAGTCTTCATCGGCACCGATGTTGAGCTTTTTCCTCAGTCGGGAACGGCTGATAAAAGCACTGGACGGCAGAATGTTCAGGATATCGGCTATTTCCCTGGAGTTCAATCCGATTTTCAGGTATGCGCATAACCGGAGGTCGTTGTTTGACAGTCCGGGGTACCTGTCTTTCAGTTTTTTATAAAACTCCTGATGCAGTTCATCAATCTGGATTTCAAAAGTATTGACCTCCTTGTTTAAAAAGGAATCCAGGATGCGATTAATCTCTTTGAATGTCATTTGCGCAAGGGCCGGTTCTTTCTGAACGCGCTCAAACTTCTCTTTCAGCGAAATCAGCATACGGTTTTTCTCGTCGTCAACCTTTGCTTTACACGCCAGCTCTACCGTTTTGGCCTTTAATTGCTGTTTCAGTTTATTGTATTCTGCCTGTAACATTTCCTGCTCCAGCGTCATCACTTCCTGCCTGTGCTTTTCGGCCTGTTCCCGCAACGATCGTTGCTCCTTAATCAAATGCTGCTTCCTGTGCTTTTTCAATGACAATTTTTGCAGGGTCAGCAATCCGTAAATAAGCAATACTGCTGTAACAAAGTAAATAAGGTATGCTAACCATGAGAGAAACCACGGGGCTTCGATGCGAAAAGGTATTTCCAGGATTTGCAGCATTTCATTGTTCACTGAAGCCCTGACAAAAAGCGTGTGTTTCCCCCTTTTCAGGTTAAACAACTCAAAGGTATTGTTTGAATCCCAGGGGCTCCATTTGCCTGATTCATCCAGTCTGTACTGATAAAGGACATTATCAAGGTTGGGCACAATACATTCAACTTTCAGGCTGTTTTGTCTGAAAGGGATACTTGCTCCGGGATAAAAATTTGTTCTGTCATGATTCCGGCCGCTGGCTTCTATTTTTCTTACACATAAAGTATTGACATGTCCGGCCGGTTCATTACCGGACTTCAGATATTTTAACGCAAAGCCATTATAAACAGGGAAAAAAGCATAATCCTGATGGATAACGGTTGACCGGTGGGGGCCTTTAATCAGGCCTTCAATCTCAGGTTGATTTCCGGCATTAACCTTATTGACAAATTTTCTTTCCGCTTTACTGAATACATATTGAAACCGGTCAGTGGCCAGCAGTATTCCGGAGTCACTTTTCTTCAGAAAGGGATCAGCTCCTTCAAATTCTTTATCTTTGAGTATCAACCGCTCTGACGGATAGAGATCATTGTCAAGAACCGCCCTGATTACGCCAAAATTGGGAATGTTGACCCATAAAATATTATCCTTCTCAACAATCAGCTGATTGCATGAACCCAGAATGAGCGCCATCTTCTTCAGGAATATCCATGTATTGCCGGCTTTCCTGAAAATTGAAATTCCATTGTAATTGCCGGTTAGCAGGTAATCCTTATAGGGTACTATTGTCCACACTCCGGGTTCATCACTGATGTTTTGAATGCTGTTCCCGTTCAGGATAAACAACCCTTTATCATGACCCAAGAGCACGGAATTATCAATTTCTTCCAGACACCAGACCTGCCCCTCCGAACCCGGTACAAGTTGAAACCGGTTATATTCCGAATCATTATTCAGGTCATCCCATGCTGACTGATACAAACCCTGATTGGTGCCAAGAAAGAAAATTCCATCGCAGATCAGGGCAGCAGAACCTGAGCCGAAATCCCCCCTGAAATCGTAAAAAGTGGTGAATCTCTGATGAAGGTCAATGGCTGCTACTCCATAATCCATTCCCATCCATAGCTTCCCCACCGGGCTATAATGAAGGCTCAGTATGGTATTGTTGGGCAATCCTTTGTTTCTGTTGATCTGATGAATGATTCTTCCGTTTATATCCGTGATATACAAACCTTTCAGAATCGTTCCGAAAGCCAGGTACTGATCGCCGACGGGAGTAAAACTAAAGACCTTTGCTGTTTTTAAATGCTGAGATACGGCATTGTTTAAAAAACTCAGCTTCCCAGACGAAAACAGCACCAATCCGGAGTTTCTGGTAACCAATACAATGCCTTGCGGATGCCGGTAAATACCTGCAATCTCAAATTCCGCACCGGCCGGAAAGTTGACGACCTGCTTCAGCGAAAGGCCATCCATCCGGTAAAGACCGGCCTTTTCATCTGCGAAATACAATGAATCATTTACAGAAAAACTTCCGGTGAATTTCGTGGGTGCAGAAATTTTTGTAAAGTGCTGGTTTTTATAGATATAAATGTTCTGAGACGAGGCAAACAGTACATTATCGTTCAGCTTGAAAACATCCCAGAATTCTTCATTAATTCCGGCATTGTCATCCCGGAAAGGATACAATGAGGTATATTCAAAAACCTGATACTTATTTCTTTTCCAGACGCCGAAGTCCAGATCCGATCCTGTGTAGATCGTTGAATCGTTATCAACAAGCAGCGATCGGGTAAAACCATCACTTCCCGTGAAGCTGTTCCATGTTTTTCCGTCGAACTCAAGCAAACCCTTGTCGGCCGCCATATAAACAATGCCGTTCGGAGCTGACCCGATATCCCAGATTTTACCTTTATGCAGATACTGGGAAGGCGTAAAACTCTGAAGCAACGGCACACCTTTTTCCGGAACCGGCTGAGCGAAAGTTGCCAGGGAAAACGAAATAAGCGCGAACAGAACAGTAAACCTGGTTTTCACTTAGAATAAAAATTGAGCATGAAAAAATAAGCCGTCCGGAAACGAACGGCTTAAAGATATGAAAAAACGCCTGATTATTTGACAATCAGCTTTTGGGTTTGAATATCTCCGTTTCTGGCACTACTAAAACGATTTGGTTTGGTAACCAACTCGATAAACCACCCGTATGCCGTCGGTAACAAACATCTATTATATAATCAGTAATGTACGAACAGGTGTTTCATTTACCCTGTATCAGGTTTCTTACTGCCATTTTGGGGGTTCTGTCAATGTTGAATAAGCCCCAGTGTTTCTCGGGTTCCAGTGGTTCAGATGATCCTTTCCATGATTCATCAAAAGCTTCAAAAAAGAAAGCAAGGATATTTTCTTTCTCAACCCATTCCATGAGTCTTTCAAAATAAATCATCTGAAATTCTTCATTTACATGCCAGGGATTGATTCCTCTTCCGTTTGAATTGGTTGCCCAACCGGCTTCCGTGATTACTACCGGCTTGTCAGGATATTTATTGGCAACTGAATAGTAGTTTTGTTTTGAATAGTCAAGCGACTCGTTGATGTGCTTGTATTCCCACACAGGGTAAGTGTGTATGGAAATAAAATCCACCTCAGCGGCCAGCTTTTCCAGTTTCAGGATCCAGGGTGCATAGTTTTCGCAGAAAGTAACGGGCTGATTCGCTCTTGCCTTGACCCTTCTCACATATTCCAGCACACTGCTCTCAGGAACATAATGGTCTGTCCATTCAACACACGCTTCATTGCCCACCGACAGCGAAAAGATTATGTCGGGATATTGATTGCCCAGTTCAATCAGTTTATCAATCTTATCAAGATTGTTTTTACGATTTTCTATAAGCTGTTCCTCCGAATATACCCCCCCGTTCCAGGGGCAGTTGAAATTGTTCATCTCGGCTACAATGTAAGCCCCCAGCATTATTCTGAAGTCCAGTTTTTCCCGGCTTATAACATCCAGAACCGTCCGGGCATGCTCATCGCAGTCGAACAGCCTAAGATACTTCCAATGACCGCTGAGCAGTAAAAGATCTTCTTTTACTTCCTCATAATCAGGATAAATGCCTCCCGGATTCTGACCTTCCCTGAACCCTGAATAGCAAACGGCTTTCCCGGGCAGGATGCCTAACTTAAGAAATGTGTCCATCAATAAATTTTAATTTTTCCGATTTGTCCCAGATCCCCCAATGGGCGCCTACATCACCTTCAGGGCCAACTTTCCACGATTCATCAAATGAGGCAAAATAGTACACTTCAATATTTTCATCGATTGCCCACAGGTTGGTATTGATAAAATACTTCATGGCATTGAGCGTGGATGGTTCTGCCCCTCTGAGGGCCTGACCCTGACTCGGCCAGCCGGTTTCGGTGATGATTACTTTTTTCCCGTTTCCAGCCACCAAAGCCTGATGATACATTTGTTGCATATGCTCAAAAGAATCATTGAATGCGGTACCTTCCCAAAAGGGATAGCAGTTGCAGAAGATCACATCACATGCCTCAGTTACTGCCGGCCTTTCGGCGAATTCATAGTAGGCATCAACATAGCCAACAGGGATATCGGGGATTTCCTTCTTTACATACCTGATGATCTCCAGCAATTCATGCTCCGCTAAGTCTTTCCTGTATAGCACCTCGTTACCCACTGCCGCATAATCCACATATCCGTCGCGGGCCAGTTGAATCAGGTTCATGATTTCCTGGAGATTCTTCTCCTTATCCGTACCTAACCAGGCCCCTACCAGTGTTTTCATGCCGAACTCCTTTGCAATTTTAGGAACCAGCTCATTGCCTTCGATGCAGGAAAACGATCGTACCGAATTGGTATACCGTTTGAGAATCTGCATTCTTCTTCTTACCTGTGCATCAGAAATAAGCGTTCCGGGTTTTTGTCCCTCTTCATAGATACTGAAGCAGAATCCGCTTACGCCACCGTGCAAAACTTCCAGAAACAAGTTTTTGATATCCTCCGGTGACTTTTCATCATACAACAATTCTTTCCGGATGCCTTCCGGTCTCTGGAAATTCAGTAATCTTTCTTTTCTAAATGACATATTTTCAATTTATTAGTTTCAGATACAACTCAAATTCTACCGGTAAGTTATAACTCTCCTCTCCGGCTCACCAGTTCTTTCTTGATTTCCATCGCTTTTTCTTCGGTCAGGTCATACTTCCACATAACCCAGATTGCCAGCGCTGCGGTGGTGGCAGGCACAATAATATCGGCAAGCCTCAGGTTCGTTATCGTATCGGCGGTTTGCTGTGCTGCATTCTGGTCGAAACCTACAAGCTTCAGTACCAGACCGCCCAATACCAGGGCAAGGCCCTGCCCGAGTTTTACCATCCACCAGTAGATGGCCCCGAAAGTGCCCTCTTTGCGCGGCATGCCATTGTTTAGCTCGTCGAGGTCGCACACATCAGCGGTCATACTCATCATAAGGGTAAACAACCCGCCAATCCCGAATACCATCAAAGGCAGGGGCATAAACATCAGCCAGGGATTATCGGGATTAAAGCCCCACCATTTGAGGCCATATCCAACAATGGAAATAGCTGTGGCATAAATAAATGCTCTGCGTTTTCCCCAACGATTCGCCATCCAGGTAATTACCGGGATGATTAAAAATGCAGTGCAGATTGCACTCACGGTTGAAAACCATGCCGGCCATGTTCCGGCCAGGCCATAGTCTCCTTTGAACAAATAGAAAACGATGATGAAATAACTGAAAGAGGCAACCATTTGGAAGCCGTTGAATACCAGGAATGTCGCTGCGCAAAGCCTCACAAACGTCATATTTTTGAAAATCAGCACCATGTTGTGAAGCAGACTCCTGAAATTTCTGGCAATATTCTTCAACGTAAGGTCATCGCGGTTGGTAAGGTTGGCCTGGTCAATTTCTTTGCAGAAAAGGGCCGGCATCAAACCCAAAATCATACAAATTGCCCCGACTATAATTGATAACTTACGCACTCCGATCGCCTGTGTGGCAAATAAATCAGGGTTGGCAATCAGTACCCAGAACCAGGGCACGATCATCCATGCCATCTGCCCGATGGTTTGCGAGAACCCCATCAAACGGGTGCGCTCATTGTAATCAAAAGTCATTTCATATCCCAAACCTATCAGCGGAGTGGAAAACATGGTGTTTCCAATCAGGTAGACCATAGAAAGGATCAGAAAATACCAGAAATTATACATCTGGCTGTTCTCCGGATCGAGCTGCCATAAAACGGCAAATAAAATACCGCTGAGAATGGCTCCGATAAATATGTAAGGTTTTCTGCGTCCAAACCGCGATTTTGTATTATCCGAGATATAACCCATGATGGGGTCGGTAATAGCGTCAAAAAAACGGGGCAGGCCTCCGAGTAAACCTGCCAGAAACGGATCCATCCCAAAGGCGGTAAGCAAAAAGAAGGCAAAAACCCCCAAAGATCCCGGCAATAAATTATTGACGAGATGACCGGCTCCGAAAGCGGCCTTTTGGCCTAAAGGAACCCTGTCTTTTAAGGGTGTTACATGGGTTGACATAGTTTATAGATTTTAAGTTATGCAATAATTGTCAGCATCATTTGCTTTACCCTTTGATCAGGATTGTTTGAATGGCTTTCCCACTGATGGTGAATTCAACCGGTTTTTCATGCAAAGCAAGCCGGATTCCTTTTGTTTCCGCGCCGGGATTGAAAACAATAACGGCAATGCTCCCGTCGGGATTCCGGGCAGCAGTCAGCATAAGGCTGTCGTCGGTACAGGCAGAGCCGATTCTTACTGCCCCGGGCCTGATAAACCTGCTGAAATGTGCAAGGGTGTAATAAAGGGGGGTAAAATATATTTCATCCTTTTCGGGATCAACAATAACGGGTGCAATACACCAGTTCTTTGCCCAGTTCGGGCCACCCTGCCTGTCGAGCACCATATTCCAGTCCACCCAGCCATCCACCCCGTTGTTCAGGCAACCGATGATATCGCGTGCATAACGGTAAACAGGAACATATTTCGGGTGCAGGTATTTCTGGTCTTCGGGAGCCCAGGTCCAGCCCCAGTCGGTGGCCTCCTCCGACCAGTACCAGGCATCGTCCTTCCATCTTGGCACCTGGGCATCCACACAGGCTTCCGTGTTGATCAGGTGCTTCCCGGGAGCTTTATTCACAACATATTGCAAAGCTTCGGGAAAATACTCATAGGTGCTGGCATACCAGTGTACAGCGGTGCCATCGAAATAATCCCTTGCCACTTCGTCTCCGAACATAACATCCACCCATATTTTTAACTGCTCATCACGATTCTGGTCAAATCCCAGGATTTTTACGTTGTGTCCGTCGGATTTCAATTTTGGTCCCAGATAATTTTTTACAAAATCAGTCATTTCCTGAGGGGTGTAATGCATGCTTTCCCAGTTGCTGTCGTTGCCCAGCGGTTCGTTTTCAACCGTAACGCTCCAGATGTCAATGCCTTCAGCCCGGTAAGCGTCCAGATACTTTGAGAAGAACAATGCCCAGGTATCATAATACGCCGGCAACAGCTTTCCACCACGCCAGTCTTTGTTGTCTTTCATCCAGGGCGGCGCTGTCCAGGGAGATGAGATAATTTTAAAACCATCCTTCGAAATGGCTTTGGCATCTTTAATCATGGGAATGATGTCATCCATATCTTCCTTAATGGAAAAATGCTCAAGTTCCATATCTTCTTCAACAGGGGCATAGGAATAATTGCCCAGTGAGAAATCGCAGGAGTTCATGTGCGTTCGCGTGAGTGAATAGCGCGCGCCTGATTCTCCAAAATAAGCTTCCAGAATTTTGTCGCGGTTTTCCTTGCTCACCTGGTTGAGCAGAAATGCCGAAGCTTCGGTAAAGGAGCCTCCGAAACCAACGATTGTCTGATGTTCCTGATCGGGGAATATGGAAATATCCACCATTACTTCAGATTCCTCAAATTCAATTAATCTGGTTAACTGATTGCCATTTGCCGATGTCTCAAAGACTTCAACTTCTGATTTCTCAGAAATGCTACAACTACTCATCAGTGTGATTATGAAAAAGAAAATGGACAAATGTTTAACAACTGCCTTCATATTGCTGGTTTTTATTTACTTACGCTCCCTGATCTCTTTTGCGGTTGGCGGCACCTTTACTTCCTGCATCATCGCGGCAGTGTCGCCATCATAGGTTTTGGTGATGGGTTTACCGTCGCGGGTCAAACCATCAAAAACACCGGCATCCACCATATCCCACAAGGTATATTTAGCCTGCGACTGAAGGTTAATCAGCCCGAAGTGGTTTTCGGAACCTTCCGGATTTGCCGCATCTTTCCACTGTTCGTCAAACGCCTCGAAATAAAAGCAGGTGATCCCTTTTGAGTCTGTCCATTCGCGCATCATATCGTGATAAATCGCCGATTTGTATTCATCGCACGCCCGGGAACCATCATGTCCGTAAAATCCGTCGGACCGGGTCGCCCAGCCGGTCTCGCCGATATGAACGGGCTTATCTACCCCCAGACTTCGCATATAGGCGATAACGCTTTCGTATTGAGTAATGGCATAATCCCTTGCCCTGAGCATGGCGGAATTAATTTTTTCAGGATCTGACAATCCTTCTTGCGCTTCGGGTACTCCCCAGAAATCAGGATTGTAATGGGTGTCGTGCATAGGGTAAGTGTGCATCGAAATATAATCAACCGAACGGATGAGTTCATTCAGTTCTTCAAGGTGATACTCGCTCCCACCGCCGCCCCAGGATGCGAAATTATCGGAACTTGTAATCCATAAGGTTTCGGGCAGCTCTCCGTTTTTCTTGAGTTTCTGCAGATGCTTCACCCATTTCAGGATGATACCGGGCTCAACGTAATATTCCCACGCCCAGTGCACCATGGCTTCATTACCAACCGCAATAATCTTAACGATATCAGGATACTGTTGTGTCAGCTCAACAGCGCGGCTGATTTCCTTTTTATTTTCGGGGCTTTCTTCATTCCTGATGCGATCGGGCAGCTTGGTAAAGGCATTCTTACAGTCAATCCACGCGCCAAGCATGATGTACATTTCAAATTTAGGATCTTCTTTTTTCAGCTGACTGATGGCTTCGAGCAGATTGGCGGCTTCGTCGTAATACACGTTATAGGTGCGTACCAGCTTAATCCCCATAGCCGACAGAATTTTCATATCTTCCTTCAACTGGGGAATGGTTGGCTGTATGTCTCTGGATAATTCACGGTACCCTCCGTAGGAGATGGCCTGGTACTCCGGATCTCCCAGTATCTCAGCGGCAGTTTTTCCGGTGCTTACGATTTTTTGCGAACATGAAGCAAACAGCAGAACTGACACAGCCAAAAGCATTAAATGCAGAAAGCTCCCGATTACATCATTGATTTTTTTCATTTTTCCGGATTGTATAACAGATGGTTTCAATGGTTTTACGATTCTTTTCTCCGCTGTTCCAGATCCTGCTGCATCAGCAGGCAGGTTTTATGGTCAATGGCATAGAAATACAGCAGAATGGCAACCGACATATAGAGCACTCCGGGAAACACTGAAATCATCAGCTTAATCCCGTTCAGGGAGGCGGCCGACTGCTCCGTATTGGGAACAAATTGAAACAGCACAAGCAACCAGCCAGCCAGTGCACCGCCAATGCCCCACCCTGCCTTTTGTGCAAAAGTGGCCGCCGAAAATACCAGACCGGTTGCGCGCCGTCCGAATTTCCATTCGGAATAATCGGCAGTATCGGCAAGCATGGTCCAAAGCAGCGGCACGGCAGGGGCATAGGTGAATTTGGCCAGAATGTTCAGGATATAAATCCCATAGATATTCTGGCTGCCCGGAAGATACAGCAGAATGAAAAACAGGCCGGAGAGCAGTGAACTGGCCATGTAAACATTGCGTTTGCCAAATTTCTTTGCCAGTGGCTTTGAGAAAGGGATTCCCAGAATCAGGGCCACGGTTCCGATCACATTAAACATCTGCACGTTTTGTTCCTGCCCGATGTAATACTTGAAGTAATAAGCAATCGAAAGGTTCTGCAGGGCAAACATGACAAAGGAAACAATGCCTACAAAGAAAAGAACCACCCAGGGCCGGTTCCTGAACAGATTTTTAAGATCCTGTTTCAGATTTTTTTGCTGCTCAGCCGGAGGTTTTACCCTTTCTTTCGTGGTTTTGAAGGTGATGATAAACAGCACAAAACTGATGGCTGCAAACAACATCAGGGTGTATTGATA
>Ga0334884_1005606_pt1 | contig 11868 bp, 10 predicted proteins | sample GraSluR1_MG_7_FD_207215 | JGI IMG/M metagenome (GOLD analysis project Ga0334884, IMG submission 207215) | Sludge microbial communities from methane-producing bioreactor in Wageningen University, Netherlands - Granular Sludge_12_05 R1 | ecosystem: Engineered > Bioreactor > Anaerobic >...
AGCTCAAGATCGATTACGCCCGCGACGTGCTGGCCAACCTCCAAAAGATCTGGCGGCGACCGGTCAACCTCGAAACCATGCACAATGGCAAAGGTCGGCTCTTCAGCTTCGACGGCCAAGATCACCACGACAAATCCTGCACCTACGAAGCCATCTAGCGCTGGCCACATCCATCTATGCCATCCAAGCTCTCTCACCTCTGCGCCATCCTCATCATCGTGGGCCTTGGAACCTTTGCCCCCTTGGCCCACGCGCAAAGCTCAGGCTTCCCACATCTCAAGCCACCTGTGCCGGCCGACGCGCGCCCTGCAGCACCCACGCCGGATGCGTCTGCCCCAGACGACGCCGAGCCTCTCGCTGCAAACACCCAAGACCTCGCCCTGCGCCACGCCACGGCCCTCGAGCGCTACCTCACGCCGCGCCCACTCGGCTTTGGCACGGAGATCGTCAGCGACACCCTCAGCGAGAGCCAGGCCCTGCTTGCTTGGATCACCGAAGAGGCGCAGCGCTTTTGGCAGGCCCGGTGGAGCGCCAAAGCGCTCATGCTCCTCCCGCTGCTCATCCTGCTCCTGTTCGCCTTCGGCTTTGGCCTCCTCACGCGGCGCGTGCGCCGAGTGCGCGAGCGCCTCAAGGCACACATCGACCGTCTGCCCCCCGGGAGCCTCAATAGCGCCCTCAGTGCCCTGGCCCGCGTCATCGCCCGCGCCCTTCCTACGGCCACCCTACTGGTCCTGGCCCATTTCCCCCTGTTGGGTTTCTATCCCCACGCGATCTGGCTCTCCCTGCTCATTCTGGCCCTCTGGATCTGCCTGGTTGTTCAACTCCTCTCAACGACCTGCGCCGAAGTCCTCCTCAGGGAGCGCTTTCTCTTCAGCGGTCACCCCACCCGCCTCAACGCATGGTTCCAGCGCGCCATCGCCATGGGCGCGATGCTCTTTTTCATCTGGCGCGCCCTCCAGATCCTCGACACCTCTCTCTCACTGGTAGCAGGCGCCGGCTTCGCCTTTCGTCTCTTCATCGGCCTCTACAGCCTACGTCTCTTGCGGCTCCGCAAGGAGCTCGACCAGCTCCTGCCCTCTTTCCCCGACAACACCACCTACACGGCGATCCGCAACGCCTTCTCTCAACGGCTTCACTGGATCATCGCCTTCTCGGCCACCTTCCTCTTGTTGTGGAGCATCGGCTTTGCCGACGCCGCAAAGTTCATCCTCCTGCGTTCTTACGCCTTGATATTCCTCTCTTTGCTCGGCTTTTGGCTCTACCGCCGCGTTCACCAGGCGCTTCAGCAGGCCATCCGACGCCACGAGAGCCCCAGCGGCGCCCCCACCGACACCGAGCGCCACCAAGTCCTCAAGTCCCTCGACGCGTCCCTCACCGTCGGCGCTCTGCTCATTCTCATCTGGGGTCTGTTGCGCATCCTCGGCCTGTGGCCGCTCTTGGTGGACCTCACCTCGCTGCCGCTGTTTCGCACGGCCAGCGGTCCCGATATCAGCGTCTTCAGCATTGGGCGCGCACTCTTCGTCGTCTGGCTCTTCGTCTTCATCAGCCGCGCCATCCGCGCGCTCCTCAACGACAAGTTCTATCCGCGTTTCGACGTGGCCGTGGGGGTGGGCTATGCCATCAACACCATGGTCCATTACTTCTTCCTCATCATCGGCGCGCTCTTTGGCCTGAAGTCCTTTGGCCTTGACCTCTCCAACATCGCCATCTTCTTCAGTGCCCTCGGGGTTGGCGTCGGCTTCGGTCTCCAGAACACCGTCAACAACCTCATCAGCGGACTCATCATTCTCTTTGGTCGCGCCGTAAAAAAAGGGGATTTCGTCACCGCAGCCGGCACTTTCGGCCGCATCGACAGCGTCGGCGCCCGCTCGGTCACCATCGTCACCGCCGACAACTACGAGCTCATCGTTCCATCATCGGAGATCATCTCCAGCCCTATCGTCAACTGGACCCTGTCCTCGCCCATCATTCGCGTCACCGTCCCCGTGGGCGTCAGCTACGGCGCCGATCCCCACCAGGTCAAAGAGGTCCTGCTGGCCTGCGCCCAACGCCACCCGCGGATCATCGCCCAGCCCCCTCCGGAAGTGTGGCTCGAGAACTTCGGCGACTCGAGCGTCGACTTCGCCCTCCTGGTCCACGTCGATTGTCGCACCATCACCGAGCGTCGGCTCCGTGGCGAATTGAACTTCATCATCTGGGACGCCCTCAGCGCCGCCAACATCGAAATCCCATTTCCTCAGAGAGACGTGCACATTCGCAGTGCCGACCTCAGCCCCTTGGTCAAGCTCCTCCAGGAAAACAAGGCCCCTGCCTCTGCCACGGCACTCCCCGCCGCCAAAGACGGCTCCTCGGACGACGAAGCAAGCTGAGTCCCCCCTCTCACGGCTCCGCCCCACCTATCTCAGCCCGGCCTCACTTCCCCTGCTGCGGCATGGATCGCGTCGCGACGACGTGCAAGCCCGCTTCTCCCAAAATGTCCCGCACCAGAACCTGTCCTTGTTCCACGGGCGCTGTCACCACCACTTCGTGAATGACCGCGAGGGCCGCAAAGAGCTGCGTCTTGAGCAGGGGCGCCGAGACCTTGACGGGGAGGCGCTCCCAGCGCCCCCCTTCGACGGCCACGGTCGTCGTCAAAACCCGGCGTGGGTCAGTGAACTCCTGTGCCGCATACTTCGCACCGCGGTTACACTCCTGGCCAGAGACCTCGATGATCTCTTTCCCCTCATGGGTCAACTGCAAGGGACAGCCGATGGGGCAGCCAATACAAACGAAGTGACTCTGTTCTGCCATCTAATCCTCCACCGCCCCCGCATCGGGAACCAGGTCGACGCGCAAAGTATCGCCATGAAAACGCGCCAAAAGATCGGGCTTGATCTTGACCATGATCATCTCCGCGGGCACCACGAAACGCAGCCGCTTCTCCATGAGGTCACCCACCCGGATCCGACAGGGCTTCATCGCCTCTTTGCAGCGCAGATAAATGGTGTGCTCCCGCTCCGGGCTGAGCGTGTGGGGCACGCAATAGCGCACATTGTCACCAGGTACCAGGCTGATGTTGTCCGCAGGACGCCGCACCCCCTGCGCCCACTCACCCGCGAACCGTCCCGCCAACAGCGACTCGGCCGTGACGAAATCCACCAAGTCATGCACGTGCAAGACATTGCCGCACGCAAAAAGCCCGGGCATGCTGGTCTCGAGCGTCGACGACACCAAGGGACCGCCGGTCACCACATCGAGGCGCAGACCGAGGCTCTGGGAGAGCTCATTCTCGGGAATCAAACCAATGGACAATAGCAGCGTATCGCAGGCCAAGGTGCGCGCCTGCGCCATCTGCGCTCGGAAATGGCCGTCTACAGGCGCCACGGTCACCCCCTCCACCCGCTCTCTGCCGTGGATGCAAGCCACCGTCGTCGACAAGTGCAGCGGGATGCCGAAGTCGTCGAGACACTGCACCACATTGCGCGTCAGGCCGTTGGAGTAGGGCATGAGCTCGAAAACCCCAACCACCTCACAGCCCTCGAGAGTCAAGCGCCGCGCCATGATCAGGCCAATGTCCCCCGAGCCGAGGATCGCCACCCGCCGACCGGGCAAGTAGCCGCGCATGTTCACCATTTTCTGCGCTAAACCCGCCGTCAGCACCCCAGCCGGGCGAAAGCCGGGAATGCGAATCGCACCTCGGGTGCGCTCTCTACACCCCATGGCCAGCACCACCGCCTTGGTCCGCACGTGCTTGAGACCAAAACGCTCGGACAGAACACGCACCCACTTCGTGCCATCCGAATCGACGCTGACGCCGCTGACATAAGTGTCGGGCGCGAGATCGATCTCACCATCGATGACCTTGGTGATGAAGCGCTCTGCATACTCGGGTCCCGTGAGCTCCTCGCGGAAGTAGTGCAGCCCAAAGCCCGCGTGGATGCACTGATTGAGGATGCCTCCAGGCTCAGGCTCGCGATCGAGGATGAGGCAGCGCTCGGCCCCGGATTCACGCGCACCAAGGGCCGCCGCCAAACCGGCTGGGCCGCCGCCAACGACCACGACATCGTAGGGTCCTTCGATTCGTCCAAACACGTTTCAATCCTCAGCAAGCGTCTGCGGCGACGATGACGGGTGAGTGACCGCTGCTGGCGAGCGTCGCGGCACGACAATCCACGAAGAGGAGCCTCGCTTCGTCACCTCTTCGAGGCGCAGGCCAAGCCTCTGGGCCAGGATGTCCATACAGCGCACCGTACAGAACCCCCCTTGGCAACGCCCCATGCCAGCCCGCGTCCTAAACTTAACCCCATCCAAGGTGCGCGCCCCGTGATCGATGGCATGATGAATCTCGCCCTCGGTCACCATCTCACAACGGCACACCACCCGGCCAAAGCGCAGATCTTCCGCCGCCAGCCGCTGCTGCTCTTTGACATCGAGGCTGGCAAAACGCACCGGACCCGTCACGCGAGGGGTAAAATCCCCTCGCTCTTCCAGCACCAGCCCCTCACTGCGCAATATCTCACACACGAGCGTCGCGATGGCCGGGGAAGCCGTAAGCCCAGGTGACTGGATGCCTGCCACATTGATGAAGCCCCGCCGCGAGGTAGGGCCGATGATGAAATCGTTGCTCGAGCTCACCGCGCGCAGGCCGGCAAACTCGGCAATCGTGTCCCGGCGCGTGATCGAAGGGCACAGTTGGGACACGAAATCGAAGACCGTATCCGCCCCGAGGTCGGTGGTCGCCAGATCTTCCCGGTCGTCCGTGTCAAAAGCCGTCGGCCCAACCATGAGGGTGCCATCGAAGGTGGGAATGATGAGGATGCCCTTCGAAGCTGGCGTCGGCACGGGAAAGACCAGCCGGCGCACCAAGCCCTTGAGGCGCTTGTCCAACATGTACTCTTCGCCTTTGCGCGGCAGAATCTCGAAGTCCTGTACCCCGGCCAAGGCAGCAATGCGATCGGCATAGACCCCTGCGCAGTTCAGCACGAAGCGCGCTTCGACTCGGCCCCCCATGGGCCCACCCGCTCCGCCATCGCCCAGATGCAGGCACAGCCCCCCGTCCTCGCCGTCACTGATCGCCACGACCGGACTATCCACCCGCAGTTCGACCCCATTGGCGACGGCGTTCTCGATCAGCGCAAAGGCAAACTCGTAAGGATTGACGACGCCTGCCCGGGGGGCAAAGAGGGCTGCACACAAATGATGGGAGAGGTTCGGCTCTTCTCGGCGCAGACGCTGCGCGTCCCACATCTCGAGATCGTGGATCCCTTTGCTCCGACCACGGGAAAAGAGCTCCTCGATGACCGGAATTTCCTCCGCAGACTGCGCCACCACGAGCTCACCGATGCGGCGAAAGCCAAAATGAAGATCCTCGCACAAACGGTCAAAGGCGTCGCCCCCGCTGACCACCAGCGACCCCTTCAGAGTATCGGGCGTGCTGTGGTGACCCGCGTGGATGATCCCAGAGTTGGTCTTGGTCGTGCCAAAAGCAACCTCCGCCTGTTTCTCCAACAACACCGTACGCACACGGTAGTGGGCAAGCTGCCGTGCGATGGCACACCCAACCACACCCCCACCGATGATGGCGACGTCGTACATAAGCCAAGCCCTCTATGCATGCCGCCGTACCAAACCAACGAACCCCAGCTCTGCAGGTCCCCAGCCACGGCGCTCGGGCCCTACTACTATTGCATGGCGCCGCGCCTGTCACCTTCTTCAGTATAAAACGCCGACAATGCCAGCCCGGCGCACTCTACCCGCGTCCAACGCAGCGCTGCCTCCATGCCACTCGAACGCTCGATGGCCATCACGTTCGCCTCGACCCTGAAGCGCTCCTGCATATAGGCATCATGGGTGATCAGCAACAGCTCATCCCCCATCACGAGGTAGGCACCGCCCTCGCGCCACCGCCAAAGACCATGCGCCTGACGCCACTCTCCCCAGTCGCCGTTTGCAGCCAAGCCCAACATGAATCCCTGGACAGAACCTTCTCCCTGCCACATCCCCACCCACGCGGCGCTCTCCACCGCGGGGCGATCCCGCGGCCAACAGCGCTCGAGGGGCGCTTCATCCTCGCCACAGGCCACCAAGGCCACCACCCAAGACCCCCAAAACAGCAGCCGCGGCCACTTCCACCGCCCACTCCATCGCCATCCCTGTCGCATATCCAACTCCTCCTGCGTCGCGCTCCGTGTTGCCAGGCCACACACCCCACGTTCGACGTCGCGGGCGACCATGCGCCCGTGGCCTCTGGATTGCCTTATCGGGTGCGCGCACCGCGTCGTGCTTAAAAATGCAACACGGAATGCGCCTCGGCCGGCGTGAGCGCAGCACTGCGCTGCACCAGGTCTCTGGACATAACCGGTCAACCTCGTTCATGATTGCGTCTGCGCTGGCCCGCGGCCGTCACCTTGGGCTTCCCCGCGAACCCACTGCCCGCCAAGGCGCGCGCCTCCGTGACCGCCATGCCACCAGAACCCTCGCCGAAGCGGCGCCCACGCAACTGCACGCCACCACACACCTTGCCTCACCCTCAGCGCGAGAGATGACCGCGATGGACCACTACGATGATGCACCACTCCCCGTGGTCGTTCACCTAGATGGTATCATGGTGTACGCCAACCACGCGGGCCACCAGATGGCACGCAACGCAGGCCACCTCGGAGAGGCAGAGAGCCTCGTCGGTCGCCCCATCCACGACTTCATCCCCAGCGCCTTCATCCCCAAGGCGGCGCAAGTCCACGCGGCCGTCATCGAAGCCAACGAGACGGTGTGCGCCTTTCACTTCGATATCCTCGATCACCGCGGCGAGACCTTCTCGATCTTGGGGACGGCTGAACCCATCCTGTGGCAAGGAAAGAGAGCCGTGCGGGTTTTCATCCAGCCTCTGGCCGAGGTCCTGGCCCTGCGCCATCCTGAGACCCATCGCCTGGGACACCTCTCCTGCCTGAGCCAGCGCGAGCGTCAGATCGCGCTCCTGATCGCTGAAGGCTGCCGCACCGCAGAGATCGCGGCAGACTTGGGCATCCAAATCAGCACCGTGCGCACCCACCTGCGCACCATCATGCGCAAGACCGGCACCCACACCCGGGTGAGCTTGGTGCGCTGGGTCCTGGGCTAAGACACGCATGTCCCTTGCCGCCTTCACCTCAATGCAAGAGATCAGCGCCGCGCATCAGCGGTGGTGCGAGCGCTTGTCACAGGCATGGGGCCACGATCCCCTGCCCATCCTCGATTGGCTCACGGGACAACAGCCCGCCCCACTCCACCACCTGCTCTGGCTCACGCGCGAACAGGAAGAGGACACCTCCCTGCGCTTGCAGGAAGCCACCGCAGAGTGGCTCGCGAGCCCACCCGACCTGCCTTACACCAGCGGCGCTGCGGTCACGGCGCTTTTGCTCGCCGGCATGCTCGAAGCCAAGGAGCACTTCGACGCGCTCCGAAAGGACCTGCGCGCGCGTTGGCAAGCAACGCCTGAAGCAGCCGCCGGCGAGGCCGATCTCGGCACCCGCATCTGCGGTCCCCACAGCGCCTATCGCCCAATCGACATCCAGGCCAGCAAGTGGGCCCGCAAGTTCCCGCCGCCTGCACCAGCCGATTGGGAGCATTGGCAACGCCACATCCTCTCCCACCCCGATCACGGCATCGCCGCCCCAGGCATGTCCCGCCACGGCTGGGCAACGGAGTTCGACATCGGGCGCATCGACAACCAGGCCTTCGCCCCATCGGGGCCACTCCACCTACACTTCCGCTACCTCCAGGAGAGCGCCTGGCGGCGCGGCTTCTTCCGCCCCTTCAAAGGCCTCGACGACCTGCCTTGGGCTTGGCGAGAAGCCTGCCAGGTCAAGCACGGGAGCTGCATCGTCGTCGTCGAAGAGCGATGGCATTGGAGCTACTATCCCCTTGCCCAGGCCTTCTGGTGGCTCATCAACCAGCACTGGGAAGCCTACCTGGCCCATCTCCGCGCCGCCATGACCCACCACTTCCCACCACCTACACCAATGGCCTTGGATCGCCGCATCTCCTGGATTTGGCACCATCTGGACGTGCTACACCACGGGATCAGCCTGCGCTTCGAGGGGCTCTCCCCTTAACCCACGACACCCAATAAGCGCAGCATCCCATCCAAGAGGGTCCATGGATGGGGTGGGCAACCGGGCACGAAGAGATCCACAGGTATCAACGCCGCCACGCCACCCGCCTCCACCTCTTCACCGCCGTGATAGGGTCCACCGTCGATGGCGCACGCACCCGAAGCAATGACCACCTTGGGCTCGGCCAGGGCGTCATAGGTCTTGAGGAGCGCCTCGCGCATGTTCCTGGTCACGGGCCCGGTCACCAGGAGCGCATCCGCATGCCGCGGCGAGGCCACGAAAGAAATCCCAAAACGCCCCATGTCAAAGGCCAAGGTGCTCAGCACGTTGGCATCGGCTTCACAAGCGTTGCAGCCACCGGCGCTGACCTGGCGCAGCTTGAAGGATCGCCCATAGAGGCGGCGACGTACGGCGTCCAGAGGCTGCAGAGCATGGGGTGGCTGCCCGGACGACACCTGCAGATCGGCCCGTGCAGAGGCCGCCAGACGAAAGTCCGGGCCAAAGGTGATGGCCTGCGCCGGGCATGCCCGCGCGCAGGCTCCGCAAAAGAGACAGCGCCCAAGATCCATCACCGGTACGGCGCCACACTGCAGCGCCTGCACCGGGCACGCCGCCGCGCAAGAACCAGCACAGTCGGCGCATGCCTCCGCCCTGAGCTCAGGACGACCGCGAAATCGCGCCGGCAGCGTCGGTGCCAGCCGCGGGTAGGCGTGCGTCCTGTGTCCCTGCCGCAACCGCTCGTAGACCACCTTCCACATCTTTACGCCTCGACAGCTCCGTTCCTCATAGATCGAAGCCACAATAAGAGAGATTGAAGCTCTTGTTGCAGAGCGGAAAATCGGAAATCTCGGTCCCGCGCATCACCATGGCCAAGGCCGACCAGTTGCGGAATGACGGATCGATGACCTTATAGGCAGCCCAGCCGCCCGCGGCGTTACTCACCCCGACATGCACAATCTCGCCACGCCAACCTTCGACCAAGCCCACACAAAGCGCCCGGGGTCGGCTGCCAGGTGCCGCCGCCACAACTCGCTCACCCTCGGGAAGCTCCTCAAGCCACCTTTGGCAGTAATACCAAGACTTCTCAAGCTCCTGCCAGCGAACCTGCGCCCGCGCCAACACATCGCCCCTGACCTGAAAAGCCGGCGAATGGTAGCAATCTCGCCACACCCCGGCTGGAAAATGCTTGCGGACGTCACGCCGCAGCCCACTGGCGCGCGCCGTCGGGCCCACACAACCCAATTGCAGCGCTTGGGCTTGCGACAGCACACCGCAGCCCTCGAAACGAGCCAGCACCGACGGCGTATCCAGCAGCAAATGCACCGCCCCCTCGATGTCCCGCCACACGCCGCGCAGATGGCGCTGCAATTCCGCGAGCGCCGCCGCGTCGAGATCCCAGCCCACACCGCCTACATTCACCATCCCACGGCCAAAACGGTTCCCACACAACATGGCCGTCGCGTTCAAAAGATCGCCCCGGAGGCGACCGCAAAAAGAAGAGGTCGGCAAAAAGCCAACGTCCGCCGCCAACGCCCCCAGATCCCCCGTGTGGTTGGCCATCCGCTCCAACTCCAGAGCCAAACCGCGCAACACCGACGCCCGTGGGCTGATCTCGTGTCCTCCCAAGCCCTCCATGACCAGCGCATGGGCCGTCGCGTGACCAATGCTGGTGTCACCGGCCACGGTCTCCATGAAGTGCATTTGTCGCGGCCGTGACGCCTCCAGCATCCACCGCTCCACGCCCCGGTGCTGATAGCCCAAGGCGATCTCGAGGTGAAAAACCTCCTCCCCGTGGCACTGAAAGCGAAAGTGGCCGGGCTCGATCACACCGGCATGCACCGGCCCCACCGCCACCTCATGCACCCCCTCACCTTGCACCTGCCAAGGAGCCAGCGTGCCTGCTACGGGCATCACCTGCGCCGCACCGCTGTGCCGCCGCTGCGGGTAACGCACGGCCTTGAGCCATGGGTGCCCCTCGGGCATCAGCCCCCACGACTCCCAAAGCTCCCGTTCAAACAAGTGGAGATCAGGACAGCTCGGGGTCAACGACGGGTAGCGCTCCGCCACCTCCGTGCTGAGCAAGCCCACCAGGCCGCGGCCCTCATCGGCGACCAGACCGAGCAGGCGCAAGACACCGCCGTCACCAGGGATCACCATCAGAGCCAGACGCCGCAAAGTGGTCTCTGCCAAAGCCGCGCTGAACGTCTTCAGCTCCACGGAGGCCAGCGACGTCAGCTCTGCCGCCACACCATTCTCCACCCACAACCACGGCACCTCACTCATTGTCCGCCCCCCAACAACAGCATCGCCGATTCCAGGACCCCCCGCAGCGGCTCGGGCAGCGCCACCCCCAGCAGCACCGCCGCCGCCATCAACACCGCTGGCGGCAAGACCAACCAAACGCTCTCACCGCGGTCACGGCCATCGTCGTGCTCCCGCGCCACGGGCGCCCCCTTTGCTCCCAGGAGCATGGGCAACAGCACGCGGGTCAAACCCACGAAAGCCAGAAACAACAGCAACAAAAACGTCACCGTCACCGCAGGACGCCCCTCACCCAAGGCGCCCCGCAAGATCAACAGCTCAGACACGAAGAGCCCTGACGGCGGGATGGCCGTGATGACCACGATAGCGATGATCCACAGCAGCCCCGTCGCCGGCAACAGCCGCGCGATGCCGCTGATTTTCCCCACCTCTTTCGTTCCGTAAGTCGACAACACGTTGCCCGACAACATGAAGAAGGCCCCCTTGGCCCAACCGTGGATGAGGGCGTGCAGCAGGGCCCCCCAAGCCGCCATCCCACCCAGACCAACGCCCACGGCGATGATCCCCATGTGCTCCACGCTCGAGTAGGCCAACAACCGCTTGAAGTCCTTCTGGTTGAGAATGAAGACCACCGCGAAAGCCATGGAGACCAGCCCCAGACCCAGCAGCACCGAGCGCGCAAAGGCCCCATCGCCCGTCGCCTCGACCACCTGCAGGCAACGCAAGATCGCCAACAGCGCACAGTTCAGCGAGGCGCCAGACAGCAGCGCTGACACCGGCGACGGCGCCTCGCTGTGAGCGTCAGGCAGCCAAGCGTGCATGGGCGCCAAACCCATCTTGGTGCCGTAGCCGACCACGAAGAACACGAAGGCCAAGCGCACCCAGTTCTGATCCAAAGCACCGGCACCGGCCACCATGCCACTCACCGTCGGAAAAACCTCGGCCCGCGCCGCGGCACCGACCAGAAAAACCGTCCCCAACAAAGCCAAGGCGATCCCCACCGAGCACACCATCAAATACTTCCACGTCGCCTCCACGGCATGACGACTGCGATGAAAGTAGATCAAGGGCGCGCTCGCCAACGTCGTCGCCTCGAGGGCCACCCACAGCAATTCGAAATGCAGCGCCAGAGGCACCGCCGTCATCGTCGCCACGAACAGCAACAGGGTCCCCACGAACCACGAATCGCTGTGGTCCTCGGGCCCCTTCACCCGACGCCGCAGGTAACCCACGGTGTAAACCGATGTCGGCAACAGGAGCACGCTCAATCCGCTCAGAAACCACAGCCCCAAAGCGTCCAGGCCAAACCACCCCCACAACACCGGGGCCGCAGGATGCACCCAAGCCGCGCCAGTCAACACCAAGTGCGCCAGCGCCACCCCCACCAAAAGGCTCTGTGAGAAAAGCCGCTGACGCACCGCAAATGACGCCGCCGCCGCAACCACCGGCACCACCAACAGCAGAGTAATCACCATCCCCCTACCTCCCCCCAGCCAGGCACGCGCGTGTGCGCCCCCACCCTGCCCTCACCTCTGGT
>Ga0334884_1005615_pt1 | contig 11855 bp, 7 predicted proteins | sample GraSluR1_MG_7_FD_207215 | JGI IMG/M metagenome (GOLD analysis project Ga0334884, IMG submission 207215) | Sludge microbial communities from methane-producing bioreactor in Wageningen University, Netherlands - Granular Sludge_12_05 R1 | ecosystem: Engineered > Bioreactor > Anaerobic > Unclassified...
GATATCCCGCCCGTCATGAACAGCCGTTCAACGTATATCCGCGCAAAGATCGGCGGAGTTGAGGGACGCGCCCTAAAAGTCGGAGACGTCATAAAGATCGGAGAACCTGCGACTTTATGGAATAGGCTGGATGGTTTTTGTCTGCCTGAAGATCTCGATCCGGCACAGGATGCAAATGCTCCGCTTGCAATAATAACAGGACTTCAGGAAGATGCCTTCACCGAAGAGGGCAAAAAGCTCCTTTTCGAATCTGAGTACACGATCACAGCTGAATCAGACAGGATGGGCTGCCGTCTGGAAGGTGCGAAGATCGAACACACCGAAAAGGGAGCGGACATAGTATCCGATGCGATACCGCTGGGAGCTGTACAGATCCCCGGTCACGGAATGCCGATAATCATGCTTGCAGACCGTCAGACTACAGGCGGCTACACAAAGATCGGAGTACTTACGCCTCTTTCGATGGAGGCGCTTGTTCAGAAAATGCCGGGATCTAAGGTGCGTTTCCGCAGAGCCGATGTCTCTGAGGGAGTTGCGGAACAGATGAAGATAAAGGAAGCAGTGAGAAGGGTAAAAGAGCTTCGTCTTTCACATGTTTCCCGTACACACAGTGAAGCTCCAAAACCGCTTTCCGGCCACTTTACCCTTACTGTGGAAGGAAAGAGATACGAAATAACCTGTGAAGAGATTTAGAGACAAGGAGTGACCGCAAATGTATAAAGTAGACCTGAACAGTGACATAGGAGAGAGCTTTGGCGCATACAAGATGGGTGACGACGCAGCAGTTATGGATGCCGTAACATCGGCCAACGTTGCATGCGCATTCCATGCCGGCGATCCGCTGGTTATGAAAAAAACCATTAAAAACTGTGCTGAAAAGGGAGTTGCAGTAGGTGCGCATCCAGGATATCCCGACCTGGTAGGCTTTGGCCGCAGGAACATGAAGTGTACTCCCGAAGAGGAATATGCGGACTGCCTTTACCAGATAGGAGCACTGAGCGCTTTCTGCCGGGCAAACGGCTTATGCCTTCAGCACGTTAAACCGCACGGAGCAATGTACAATCAGGCGGCAAAAGACCCTGAGCTTGCAAAGGCGATAGCACAGGCAGTAAAGGATTCAGGGAAAGACGTGATACTCATGGGACTGGCTAACTCCGAATTTGAAAAAGCAGCTAAAGAAATGGGTATCCCGTTTGCTGCGGAGGCATTTGCAGACCGGGGCTACATGCCCGATGGCTCACTGGTGCCGCGTTCACAACCCGGGGCGATCATACATGATGTTGAGGCCGCTGCAAAACGGGTCGTCAGAATGGTTACTGAAGGAACAGTTGAGGCTGTTGACGGAACGGTAATAAACTTCCGCCCGCATTCGATATGCATGCACGGGGATACGCCGGAGGCAGTTGAGATGGCTAAGGCTGTCCGTTCAGCTCTTCAGGCTGCCGGCGTAAAAGTTACAAATTTGAAGGAGGTCGTACTGGGATGACACTGCCGTTTGACATTGCCCCATATCGTCACGCATCACCGAAAGAGATGAGAGAACTCATCAGAAAAGGTGAATGGACTCACCCGACATCAGGCCTTTCACACTGCCATGTGCAGGCCAACATGATTGTGCTCCCCAAAGACTGGGCTTACGATTTTCTGGTTTTTGCCCAAAGAAATCCCAAACCCTGTCCGATACTGGACGTAACAGAGCCCGGCGACGGCGAGGCTAAACTCATAGCTCCGGGATCAGATGTAAGGACGGATATTCCAAGATACCGTGTATGGGAAAACGGTGTACTAAAGGACGAGCCGACAGACGTCCTGAAGTACTGGAGGGATGACCTTGTCGCATTCCTGATCGGCTGTTCCTTCTCGTTCGAGGGAGCCCTTCTGGAGGCAGGGATCCCGATCAGGCACATGGAATGCGGTTGCAACGTTCCTATGTATATAACGAACATGCAGTGCCATCCGGCAGGTCGCTTAAGCGGACCAACGGTGGTAAGCATGAGGCCTGTCAAACATTCACAGGTGGTAAGGGCCGCACTTTGCACCGGACGTTTCCCGGCAGTTCATGGAGCTCCCGTGCATGTTGGAGATCCGGCAGCAATAGGAATTAAGGATATTAACAGGCCTGAGTTCGGAGACCCTGTAGAAATAAGAGAGGGTGAAGTTCCTGTATTCTGGGCTTGCGGAGTGACTCCCCAGGCCGTAGTGATGAACAGCAAACCTCCCTTTGCGATAACTCATGCTCCCGGACACATGTTCATAGCAGACCCAAAGGATTCTGACTACTCGACATTCTAGTAAGAAAAACATAGGAACTCAGACTCAGTCCACTAATATCAGACAGCATAAGATCAGACGGCCGCTAATTATCCGGCCGTCTGATCTTATGCTGAACTTATTATATGAGCAAGGTTTTTGTCCCTACATTCGTTGAATTTGTCCCGCCAGTCATAGGACCAGTGGAGGAGTCCCTGTTTTTGCCTCAGCCTTGGCTGCCACGGGTTTTTGTGTATCTGAGCGGAATGCCTGGTGCAGAACTGTCGCCAGCGCTTTATCTGGATCTCGTCCTCACCGAGCCGCCTTCCCAGATAGTAATTGCAGAACCACTGAAACCAGCCAAGCTTGTCCGTTATGATCCACCCTTTTTTCTGCCACTCGGAAAGAGACATGCCCGATGAGACCTTGAAAAAATTCACAGAAATATCCGGTTTGTTGCCTTTGGGCAGTACTTTCTCGCCTGTAAACCATTGAAAGGGCAACTGATCTCTGATGCTGTTGAGATATGTTCCACCGAAGACCCCCATATCCAGCATCTCTTTTGGAGTATATGCGGGATAAAAGCGCGTATCCCACAGAGATCCGTTTATAAGGAGCTTTCTCGTCTCCGGAGATATTTTCCCCCCGGCTTCCTCATTCCCTTTGGTCAGGCTTGTATCCAAAATCATAAAACCTTCCTGGGTGATGACTGCTCTTCAAGGGCAGACAGGATTTTCTGAGGGTCCCTTATCTTGCTCAAAAATATCATTGAAGCGATTATGTATGGCTTGAAGCTTGCCTGTTTGAACAGGGGCACGCGGTATCTGTCAAATACAGAAGCAGCCACTTCTCCGGACTCGCAGCTGACCCCCGAGATGTCTGCAGGCAGGCAGTGCAGGTAAAGGGCGTTTCCGTTTTTTGTAATTTCCATCATATCTTCGGTGCATTCCCAGTCCTTATGGAGGGCGTTCTGTGCAAGGAGTTCCTTTTCAAGAGCCCTGATCCCGTCATGGTCGCCCGCCCCGTGAAGATCTGTCCTCTTCTGCATTGCCTTGAATGGAGCCCAGCTCTTGGGGTAGACGAAATCCGCTCCCTCAAAAGCCTCTTTCATACTGTTTGTCTTTGTGAAGCTGCCTCCTGATACCCTTGCGTTTTCCTTTGCGATATCCTCAACTTCAGACATGATCTCATAGCCTTCCGGGTGTGCAAGTGCAACTTCCATACCCATCCTTGTCATCAGCCCCACAACGCCCTGGGGGACAGAGAGTGGCTTGCCGTAGGATGGGGAGTATGCCCATGTCATAGCGATCTTTTTGCCTTTAAGCTTTTCAATGCCGCCTGCCTCATGGATCATATGAAGCATGTCGGCCATTGCCTGCGTGGGATGGTCTATGTCACACTGCAGGTTGACAAGCGTCGGTCTCTGTTCGAGTATGCCGTCCCTGTGACCCTCTTTGACAGCATCGACGACCTGGTGCATGTAGGCATTGCCTTTCCCTATGTACATATCGTCCCTTATTCCTATCACATCAGCCATGAAGGAGATCATGTTGGAAGTCTCCCGTATCGTCTCGCCGTGTGCTATCTGAGACTTGCCCTCATCAAAGTCCTGTACCTCCAGTCCAAGCATGTTGCATGCAGAAGCGAAGCTGAAGCGGGTCCTCGTTGAGTTGTCGCGGAAAAGGGATATCCCGAGCCCGCTGTCAAAGACTTTCGGGGAGATGTTGCTTTCCCTGAGGCATCTGAGAGCGTCTGCCACTGTAAAGACAGCATCGAGTTCATCCCTGCTCTTTTCCCATGTAAGGAAGAAATCGTTTTCATACATATCTGAAAAATTCAGTTCGTTCAGTTTTTTAACAAAGGGATCCATTCTCATCTTGTCGATTCCTCCATTGTCGTCTCTTGATATGCGTATGTCATTTATTTATTGCTGTCGCAGTAGAGTGTCGGGAGTGCGGCATATACGGCGGCGCACTTCACCAGGTCGGCCTTCCATGTGATCTCGTTTGGTGCATGGGCCTGTGCTTCCTTGCCGGGACCGAATCCGATGCAGGGTATCCCGAAGCGGCCCATGACAGAGACCCCGTTTGTTGAAAAGGTCCACTTGTCGACAACAGGTACGCCGAACATTCCACTGTAAGACTGCACCATTGCCTTTGTCGCAGGGTGGTCTTCGGGGATCACCCACGTCGGGAAATAGCATTCCGTTGGATATGTAAGCTCTGTCCAGCTCGGTCTGTCGTATTTGTACATTGATACTTCTGCATTGTATTTTTTGACAGAGGGCAGGGCACGTATCTCTTCAAGTGCCATCTCCCAAGTCTCTCCGTCCGTCAGTCTGCGGTCGACCGATATAGCGGCCATGTCAGCGACAGCGCATCGTGAGGGAGAGTTGTAGAATATCTCTGATACCGCAAGAGTCCCCTTGCCAAGGAATGGATCGAAGTGCAGCCTGTCGTTAAGTGCCTGTACTTCCTTTATGATGTCAGCCATCTTGTAAATGGCGTTGTCTCCTCTCTCCGGCGCCGATCCGTGACAGGATACTCCCTTGACCTCAACACGTATCTCCATCCTTCCGCGCTGTCCGCGGTAGATGTTTCCGTCAGTGGGTTCTGTTATGACAACGAATTCAGGCCTGATGCCGTCCACGTTGACTATGTACTGCCAGCAGAGACCGTCGCAGTCCTCTTCCTGGACCGTTCCGGTGACCAAAACTCTGTATTTGTCCGAAAGCAGGCCAAGATCCTTCATTATCTTAGCTCCGTAGACAGAAGAGACTATGCCTCCAAGCTGGTCCGAAGCGCCCCTGCCGCCTATCTCGGTCTCGTTTTCATATCCCCTGTAAGGGTCGAATGTCCAGTTAGAGAGTTCTCCGAGCCCTACTGTGTCTATGTGTGCGTCGTATGCGATAAGGGTCTTTCCTGAGCCCATGTATCCGAGGATGTTTCCCATCCCGTCTATAGTTACTTCATCAAACCCCAGATCATTCATCTCTTTGTCGATCCGTTTAATTACACACTCTTCCCCGCAGCTTTCGCCCGGAATAGCGATGAGGTCGCGAAGAAACTTTGTCATGTTTTTTTCATAGCCCTCTGCTGCTTTTTTAATGGCATCAAAATTCATGGATGTACCCCTCCGATGTGGTCATATAAGCTGCTCAAGGGTAAAAAATACCCTATCGTAACGGATTCAATATAGCACAGCCGTATACTTAGTCAACTGTCTTTACGATAGCGAAGCTATCGTAAAGCTACCGGAAGACCGCCGGCGGGAATCAGTTGCAAATCAATGGGGAAGCTGCCAGGGAGGAACTTCTGGCGGGAATCATTAGGTAACCAATTGCAAATCGGTAGTTAATGTCTGAGAATAGTATCCACAGTCTCTTAGGCAAGGGTTTTAGCTCGTGCCGATTGTTTTGACTTTGTAAATGCAAAACTTAGAATTAAAACCTGTAGATCCAGGCTCATGCACATACCGGGACTACGGAGAGAGACCATGTTATCAGGGACTAAACAACTGATTTGCAACAGACTCCCAACCGATTACCAATCGACTCCCGTTTTTCGTATCGCTTGCCAGTCTTTACCAACTGATTTGCAATCGATTACCAATCGACTCCCGCAGGACTTTAGTCCTGCTCATTCTCCATATATAATAATAAGATAGTGTTGATTTACAGAAAGACGAAGGGGGTCATGAAATGAGCGATCGAATGAGACCTGTTTCCTTTGGAAAACTGATGGAGTGGATACTCTCTGAAAAAAAACGCACAGGGAGCATCTTTGGTGTCAGTTCCATTTACAGGCATAAAGGCGAAGCTTTTACCTTTTTGGGAGAAAAACTTGAAACCCCCTTCGGACCTGCTGCCGGACCCCATACACAGCTGGCGCAGAATATCATTTCCGCCTACGCCGCGGGGGCACGTTTCTTTGAACTGAAGACAGTCCAGATTTTGGACGGAGAGGATCTTCCTGTATCAAAGCCATGCATAGATGCCAGAGACGAATGTTACAACGTCGAATGGTCTACAGAACTGACAGTCCCCCAAGCCTTTGACGAGTATGTAAAGGCCTGGTTCGCCCTGAAGCTGATCTCAGAGGAGTTCGATCTGGGTGCTCCTGATGGCTTTGTCTTCAACATGAGCGTCGGCTATGACCTTCAGGGCATAAAGTCTGAAAAAATAGACAGGTTCATCGAGGGGCTGAAAGATGCCTCGGGGTCGCCGATATGGGATGAATGCAGCAAATGGGCTCTTTCAAACATCACTGATTTTTCAAATATCGACAGAAAATATATTGATAGAATATCACCAAACATCTGCAGTTCCATAACATTATCGACACTGCACGGGTGTCCGCCCGAAGAGATAGAACGGATAGCGTCATGCCTGATAAAAGAAAAACATCTGAATACCTATGTCAAGATCAATCCGACCATACTCGGGTACAAGCTTGCAAGGGAGACCATGGACTCAATAGGTTTCGGATATGTTTCCTTCGGTGAGCTCCACTTCAAAGAAGACCTACAGCTCAAAGATGCAGTCCCGATGATAAAACGCCTTCAGGCTGCGGCAGAAAGAGCAGGGCTTTCATTTGGGGTAAAGCTGACAAACACCCTGCCGGTAGACAATCCCGGTGACTTTATGTCCGGCGATGAGATGTATATGTCCGGCAGGTCCCTTTTCCCTCTGACTGCCAAAACCGCCCGTCTTTTGACAAAGGAATTTGACGGGGATCTGCGTATATCCTGGTCCGGAGGGGCAGATAACACGAATGTTTCAGACCTTTTCAACGCCGGTATCTGGCCCATAACAATGGCTACTACACTTTTGAAGCCCGGCGGCTACAACAGGTTCAGGCAGATAGCCGAAACTTTTGCCGGAAAGGAAAAGAAGGGAGACAAAGGCGTCGATCCTGATCTTCTTGACGCCCTTATCCAAAAGTCTGAAGCGGACGAATGCTACAGCAAGCCTATCAAACATCGGGACATTTTTGCCAAAGAAGATAAATTGCCCCTGACTGACTGCTTTGTCGCGCCTTGTACAGAAGGATGCCCTATACATCAGGACGTGCCGGAATATATCACCCTTGTGGGAGAGAAAAAGTACGGCGAAGCTCTGGAAGTGATACTGGACAAAAACCCGCTTCCTTTCATTACAGGAACGATCTGCACGCACAGGTGCATGGCATCCTGCACGAGAAACCACTATGAAGAGTCAGTGGCGATCAGGGATGTGAAGCTTAAGGCAGCCGAAGAAGGCTTTAATACAATCATGGACAAAGTCATACTGCCCAGACTCATGACAGAAGCAAAGGCTGCGGTGGTAGGGGGAGGTCCGGCAGGTCTTGCTGCAGCATATTTCCTTCAGAGGTATGGTATCGGCACCACAATATTTGAACAGGAAAAAGAGCCGGGAGGAGTAGTGCGGCATGTGATCCCAGACTTCAGGATAGGGAGAAGTGCAATCGAACGGGATATTGAGATCGTAAAGAATACCGGTGCTGAATTCATCATGGGAACAAAGGTCTCCTCTGTAGACGAACTAAAGGAAAAGGGCTACAAATATATTGTAATTGCCGCAGGAGCATGGAAGCATGGGGAGCTTGACATAAAATGCGAGAAAAAGGTCAACGCACTTGATTTCCTTGCTTCGTATAAAAAAGATGAGAAAAAAATACATTTAGGCAGGAATGTGGCCGTTATCGGCGGAGGCAATACGGCAATGGATGCCGCCCGCGCAGCAAAAAGACTCAGGGGCGTCAAAAAGGTAAGCATAATATACCGGCGGACAGCTATGTTCATGCCGGCAGAAGAAGAGGAACTCAGGCTGGCAATGGAAGACGGTGTGATATTCAGGGAGCTGCTTCAGCCGATCTCGCACAAAGAGGGAAAACTCCTCTGTTCCGTGATGACCCTGGGTGAGCGGGACGCCTCAGGACGCAGGTCACCGATACCTACCGAAAAGACAGTTATGATAACGGCTGATACTATTATAGAGGCTGTGGGAGAAAACGTTGATTCGGATCTCTTTACTAACAACAATATATTTGTGGATCACAAGGGCCGGGCAGTAACGTGCAGAAAAAGTTATGAGACAAACATCAAGGGCGTTTACGTTGCAGGCGACGCAAGATGCGGCCCAAAAACAGTGGTCGAAGCCATAGCCGATGCAAGGCGCGTTGCAGATCATATCGCATTTAGGGAAGGGCTGTGTAAAAGCAATGACCTTGAAAAGAATATGCGCGACACTGATCGTCTTCGCTTAAAAAAGGGTAATATTATATTTTGTGAGTCTCCTGAAAAAGAATCTGAACGATGCCTTGAATGTGGGGTCCTATGCGAAAACTGTGTAGACGTCTGTCCGAACAGAGCCAACATCTCAGTTCATGTTGAGGGGGCATCATCACCTCAGATAATCCACATAGATGACCTTTGCAATGAGTGCGGCAACTGCTCCACGTTCTGTCCGTGGACAGGGTCGCCATACAAAGACAAGTTCACATATTTCTCAAGGGAAAAGGATCTGAACGAAAGCAAAAACAGCGGTTTTTTTGACATGGGAAATGGCAGATTCAAGGTCAGGCTTGAAGGGAAAGTGTTTACATCTTCTCTTGATCCTGCAGAGAAAAAAATGCCGAAGGAAATTGCAGCACTGATAAAAGCAACTCGGAACAGTATTCCGATCTGAGGGGGCTTGCCTATGTATCAATTTATTGTTAACGGAAATATACAAATATCTGAAACAAACAAAAAGCTTATAGATTTTTTAAGAGAAGACCTTGGTCTGACCTCTGTAAAGAACGGGTGCAAAGAGGGAGCCTGCGGGACATGCATGGTCCTGATCGACGGAAGGGCATGCAAAGCCTGTGTGCAGGAGCTGAAAAATCTCAACGGAAAAAACATTCTCACTGTTGAAGGGCTTAGTCAAAGGCAAAAAGATGTCTACTCCTACGCTTTTTCGGTCTCAGGAGCCGTGCAGTGCGGATTTTGCATCCCCGGAATGGTGATAAGCGCCAAGGCCCTTATCGACAAAGTACCGGATCCGAGCCTTAAAGAGGTAAAAGAGTCTATAAAAAATAACATATGCCGCTGTACGGGCTACAGGAAGATCGAAGAGGCGATATTGCTGGCCGCTAAAATGTTCAGGGAGAATACCCAGGTACCCAGCGAACACTATACTGGGGCAGTTGGAGAGAATATTCCACGTACAGATGCAGTATCAAAAGTATTGGGAACTGCCCAATATGCTGCTGATATCAAAATTGAAGGAATGATATACGGTTCAGCGGTAAGGACAGAACACCCGAGAGCGGTCATCAGATCGATAGATATCTCTGAAGCCCTAAAACTTGACGGAGTTGTTGGGATATTTACGGCAGAGGACGTTCCGGGCAAGAAAAAGATAGGGCATCTTGTGAAGGACTGGGATGTGATGATCCCGGTCGGAGGCTGTACCAGATATGTCGGCGACGCTCTCGCACTTGTTGCTGCGCAGACGCCTGAGGTGCTGGAAGAGGCAAAAAAACTGATAAGGGTAGAATATGAGGTCTTGAAGCCGGTAACGTCACCGACTGAAGCGCTTGCAGAGGGAGCTCCACTAATACACGAAAACGGAAACATCATGTCGCATGTTGACCTTAAAAGGGGCAATGCTGACGAGGCCATCAAAAATTCAAAGCACGTCGTTACAAACCGTTATTCACTGCCCTTTACAGAACATGCATTTCTTGAACCTGAAACAGCGGTGGCTCTGATGGATGACGGCGGAGTGGTAAGGATATATTCTGCTGATCAGGGTGTCTACCAGACCATGAAGGAGTGCGCAGAGGCTCTGGGTCTGCCTCATGAAAAGGTGAGAGTCACTGCAGCGATAATAGGCGGGGGCTTTGGCGGCAAGGAAGACATGAGTGTCCAGCATCACGCGGCACTGTTGACATACCTGACCGGACGCCCGGTAAAAGTTTCCCTTACAAGGGCAGAGAGCATAAAGGTCCATCCCAAAAGGCATGCGATGGAGATCAAGATGACTACATCCTGCGATGAGAATGGAAGGCTCACTGCGATGAAAGCCGAGATAGTCTCAGACACAGGGGCATACGCATCCCTTGGGGGACCTGTCCTTCAGAGGGCCTGTACCCATGCAGCCGGGCCATACAATTATCAGAACATCGACATAACAGGAACAGCCGTATATACGAATAACCCGCCTGCCGGTGCATTCCGGGGGTTCGGCGTGACTCAGAGCTGCTTTGCCACAGAGTGCAACATAAACCTTCTTGCTGAAAAAGCCGGACTCTCTCCCTGGGAGTTCCGCTTCAAAAATGCGATCAGGCCCGGAGACGAGCTTCCAAACGGACAGATCGCAGATGATACTACAGCGCTTGAAGAGACGTTGCTGGCCGTCAAAGATGAATACGACCAAAATCCCGGTGCAGGGATATCTTGTGCTATGAAAAACGCAGGTCTGGGAGTGGGTGTTCCGGATTTTGGAAGATGCAGGCTCCGTATAAGGGAGGGCAGGGTCCATATAGCTACAAGCGCCTCGTGCATAGGGCAGGGGCTGGGCACGGTAGTTACACAGATGGTCTGTGACGTAACGGGACTCTCTCCCGAACTTGTCGTCCATGACCCCGCAGACACTTTCTTTACCCCGGATTCCGGCAACACCACTGCATCACGGCAGACGGTCATTACAGGTGAGGCTACGAGAAAAGCTTCCGAACAGCTTAAAAAAGATCTGGAAACGACCGCTTTTGCTGAGCTGGAAGGACGCGAGTATTATGCGGAATTTGAGAGCGTAACAGACAAAATGGGATCAGACAAGCCACATCCTGTAAGCCACATATCATACGGATATGCGACTCACCTGGTCATTCTGGATGAAGACGGGAAGATCAAAAAAATAACAGCCGTCCATGATGTTGGAAAAGCCATCAACCCCAAAAGCGTTGAGGGACAGATAGAGGGCGGAGTCGTTATGAGCATGGGATATGCCCTCACGGAGGATTATCCCCTCAAGGATTGTGTGCCTCAGGCAAAGTTTGGGACGCTCGGGCTTTTCAGGGCAGACATGGTGCCTGAGATCGAAAGCATAGTGATCGGGAAGGCAAAAGATGGTTTTGCAGGAGGTGCAAAGGGGATAGGAGAGATAGCGGCGATCCCCGGTGCTCCTGCCATACAGCTGGCATACTACAACAGGGACGGCATCTTCAGGACCTCCCTGCCGCTTAAGGATACACCTTACAGCAAAAATACAAAAGTAAAATAAGATCAGATCAGGTACTAAAAAAAGGCGGCCCTTAGAGGACCGCCCCGTTCTTTTGGTTTAAAAAGGCTCGCCGAGCCTAAGTTTAGATCCTATCAGCCACCGCCTCCGCCGCCACCGCTTCCACCAGAGGAGGCACTGCTCTGTGCCGATTTGACACGGTTTACCCCATCCATACCCGGATTATTAGGGTCTTCTGTCTCTCTCAGAATTCTGGGGATCCAGGCATCCTTTGTGGCATCTGCCATATCTACGATGACTTTTATGGTTCTGACAGAAGCAGGAATACTCGCTGCGACATTTATAACGTTGATCGTGACGGATACTTCCTTGGCATGCC
>Ga0334884_1005617_pt1 | contig 11846 bp, 12 predicted proteins | sample GraSluR1_MG_7_FD_207215 | JGI IMG/M metagenome (GOLD analysis project Ga0334884, IMG submission 207215) | Sludge microbial communities from methane-producing bioreactor in Wageningen University, Netherlands - Granular Sludge_12_05 R1 | ecosystem: Engineered > Bioreactor > Anaerobic >...
TATTATTATTGGAAAAACATTAGGGCTCAATTTCTCTGTTTTCTTCTATTTTTTTCTAAAATTGATTTTCCTGAATCATCAATAATACCCTGGATGTATCATAACTTATGAAAATTACCCTTACAATAATGCTTTAAATTATTCTTATTGATAATTAATATTATATCTAATCCAGGTATTCTCGTAATTTTCTGCTCCGGTTGGGATGCCTCAACCTTCGAATTGCCTTTTCCTGGATCTGTCTGATTCTTTCACGGGTTACCCCAAACCTCCGGCCAACTTCTTCCAGAGTATGGGGATATCCTCCGGCTATACCAAACCTCAATTCCAGAATGTCCTTTTCTCTTTGGGTTAAGGTATTTAATGCACTATTCATCTGCTCTTTCAATAAAGTATTGGATGCAAGTTTTGGAGGTGCAGGCGAGTCTTCATCTTCAATAAAATCTCCCAGAAGACGGTCATCTTCCTTGCCAATTGGAGTTTCCAGGGAAATAGGTTGCTGGGCTTTTTTGAGAATTTCCTTAATTTTATCCAATGGCAATTCCATCTTTTCTGCAATCTCTTCTATTGTTGGTTCCCGGCCTAGTTCCTGCAGAAGATTTCGGGATGAGCGTTTTAATCTATTGATAGTATCTACCATATGTACCGGAACACGAATCGTTCTTCCCTGATCGGCAATTGAACGGGTCATAGCCTGTCTGATCCACCAGGTGGCATATGTACTGAACCTATTTCCCAGCTGATAATCAAACTTTTCAACTGCATGCATTAACCCTATATTCCCTTCCTGAATCAAATCCAGAAAAAGCATACCCTTACCTACATACCGTTTGGCAATACTAACCACCAGTCTTAAATTTGACTGAATGAGAATTCTTTTGGCTTCCTCATCTCCGTTTTCTATTCTCTTGGATAGCTCAACCTCTTTATCTGCAGTCAGTAACTTTGTTTGCCCAATTTCTCTGAGGTACATTTTAATCGGATCATCCAATTGAATGCCTCTATTGGTGAATAACTTAACCGGCGACTTTTTTTTAGCAATTACTGCTGTAATTGATTTTTCCCATTGTCTTTTACTTAAGATTTTATCTACTTCTATTTCTTCTTTTATTTCTTCCCCAAACACATTAACTCCTGAAACAAGAAAGTCAACAGGGGGATCTTCTATTTTATTAATATTCATTAATTCATCCTCCAGAAATTTTATATCTCCTGAAATGTACTAAATACTTCTATTTTTCTTTTTCGACAGAACTGTTATTTTTTATCAGGAATATTTAGCTTCTGGTAAATTTCAAATAATACTTTTTCTTTTGATTGGATTTATTTTGTGGCTTCAGGCAGAATTGTACTAATCATTCCTACAAAAAAGAACCCTTTTAGTCTTATAGTCTTATCTTCTAAAAGGGTTCTTTACAGTATATTTTAACTAAAAGTTAATAGCGTCTGCGGTTATCGTTAAAATCTCTTCTTGGTTTTTGTGGTTTTGCTTCGTCAATTTTTAAGGGACGATCACTAAAATCAGTGTCGTGTAATGCGTCTTTGGCTTTAGTGGCTTCTTCTGAAGAAGACATTTCTACAAATCCAAAACCTTTACCTTCAATAATATTAACACTTTTAACAGTGCCGTGATTAGCGAAAAGTTCTTCCAATTGCTGGTTAGTCACAGTGTAATTTAAATTTCCTACATAAAGTTTACTACCTTCCATATTCCTTACCTCCTTTTTTCTTATTTATTACAGTAAAATTTTATTTAGAGGTACAATACGGCAAGATAGAAAAGTCTCTATTTTATTAATTACTGGATATCATTTCTCACAAAGAAATTTATCTTTTGATATACTAAGCCTTTTAGCTTATGACATTCTTGTTTATCTCTATGTGATTACATATTATCGCACTAATAAGGAGTAATGTCAAGTTTTATTTTTTCTTGTATTTTTTATTATAAAAATATTATTTTATTTATATTATTATTTTTTATATTATAATATTCTTTTTTGCTGTTTTCTTGCCTGGCAGATTCCAGCTTAAGATTAATATACCTTCTCAAACTTTTCCTGATGTTTTCTTGTCTTTTTATTTCTCTGTTTATTAATTGGTGCAGATGCTTTCTGCCAGTTATAAGAAAGAATATCTAAAAATCTGGCAATATCTCCCATCAGGACAGTTTCTGCTCCCGGATGTGTAGGTTTGGCTCCTGACTCTAAGACAATAGAACGTAAGGCATCAGGCTGGTCTATTATAGGACAGGGTGCCAGCATATTCTTGGAAAAGGGTTGTCTTTTTTGATAAGACCTGAATAAGGGATTCTGTAATACTTCTTTTAAACTCTTTTCTTTTATATTGTCTACTGCAAAATGAACAAATGCACATGGCTCTACATCACCCTTGGCATTGATATGGAAATATCTTCTTCCCCCTGCTATACATCCTCCTGTAAAGGTACCGTCATTCCAGAAATCAGCTAAGAAAAAGGGTTTTTTTCTGCGTATCTCAGGAACCCTGTAAGCCAGTTGAGCTCTTTGTTCAGGTGTAATCATCATTTCTAATTCTGTATCTTTACCGATAGGGATATAATGGAATGACCAGCCGTATATTGCCCCTTTGTCAATCATATGGTCAATAAAATTGTCAGTTGCAAAGAGCTCATCAGCGTTTTGTCTGGTGACAGTGACACTGATGCCGAAGATAATGCCGCGGTTGTGCAGTCGGTCCATGGCAGTCATAATCTTATCATAAGTACCTTCTCCCCTGCGGGCATCGGTAGACTCGCGAAATCCCTCCAGACTGATTGCCGGACTGATATTGCCTGCCTCCAGCATCTTATCTGCCATCTCATCATCAATTAAGGTGCCATTGGTGTACATCATAAACCCTACATCAGGATGTCTGCGGAATATTTCAAATAAATCCGGATAGACAGTGGGTTCTCCACCTGAGAGTACGATAAAGTAGATTCCCAGTTCTTTAGCTTCTTTAATTATCCTGTCAATTGTATCAATATCCAGACTGTCGCTCTTCTTGTATTTACCTGCCCAACATCCGGTACAGCTCAGGTTACAGGCACTGGTAGGGTCAATCAGGATAGTCCAAGGTACTGCTGCTTGCAGCTCTTTAGCTAATTCGTATTGCCTGGGTATTCCCATTAAGGCGGAGTTGACAAAAAAGTTCATAATCATCCCGTCTTTATAGCTGGGTGCTACCATGGTCAATCTCCTGACAAACTGTCTGATAGCAGGATTGGTATTATAGGACTTTCTGATTGCAGCAATGTGTTCATGGTGTTTTTCAGTGCGGGCAACCTTATCAGCCAGTTCCAATACCTTCGGGAGATTTTTTTCCGGGTCTTTTTCTAAATAATTAAGAGCCTGTTTTATTATCTGCTCAGCAGCATATTTTTTGGCAAAATTAAAATTAATTCCCATTATTATACCCCTCCTTTACCAGGTATTTTTGGGTTAAAAGATAATTCTGCATATGCCTTTATTGCCTTTTATATCAATAAATATTTCAAATTTATTCTCAGCTGAATAACCAATCAAAGCTTAAAAATATTTTAATTAATTATATCTCTCAAGCGACAGAAGTACTCAATATTTCCTTCCCGGTCATCAGGATATTCCCTGGCAAAATCATGCATAGCCAGAAACAACATACGAATAGTCCTATCCTTGTCCCGGTCCGGAATGTTCTCAATTTCTGTTACTTTTACCTTATAAAACAACGACCTCATAAGGGTCATCAAATGTTTTTTTATCTCACTAATTGCCTCATGGTTGATCTTATCTCTCAACAGTTCCCGGCTGAAACCCTGTAATCTTACAACTTCATCATAGAGGATTGATAAAAACTCATAGGTATCTGCATTTTTCTCAAGCATTTCCTCTAAGACTGAATAGGTTTGGTCAAATACCTTTTTACTGGCGCTTAGAAACAAATCCTGCTTATTAGAATAATAGTTATAGAGAGTACCTACCGATATTCCAACATCACCTGCTACCATCTTCATAGTTACTCGAGAGTAACCCTTTTCGGCAAAGAGACGAAATGCTGTTTCATTGACCCTTTCTTTCAGCTTATCAATAATCTTAGCCATCAAATATTCCTCCTTGAACTACGCTCCCGAGTATGGGATTATATGAATATTAATTCAATTGAACCCAAGTTCATATTAATACATAAAAAATATTCTGTCAAACTTTTTCACTAAAATTTCATTATTTCTTCCAAAACTCCGGTACTAATAAAATTAAAACTGTAAATATTTCCAGTCGACCTAAAAGCATGCATATAATCAAGGTAATTTTTCCAATAGAAGAAATGAAGGCATAGTTTTCTGCTGGGCCAACTAACCCTAATCCGGGGCCAACTCCTCCTAAGGTAGCGGCAATTGCTCCGATAGCACTGACTATATCCAAACCAGTACCTGTTATAATAAAAACTCCTATTATAAAAATAAAAACATATAACAGGAAAAAAGATCTGATACTTTGCATAATATCCTCAGGTACAACTTTCCCTCCTAATCTAACTGGCAGTACAGCATTAGGATGCAATATTCTTTCAAAACTTTGCTTTAATTGTTTTAAAAGTAGGAGAAATCTAACACTTTTAATTGCTCCTGCAGTAGAACCAACACACCCCCCTAGAAACATCAGTAAAACTAAAATTAGCTGGGAGAAGTCCGGCCATAAGCTATAATTTGCATTTACAAATCCTGTTGTTGTCACAATAGAGACAACCTGGAATAAAGCATACCTTACAGCAGTAAGCATTGAATCATATACAGAATAGCTAAGCTGCAGGGTTATCAATAATGTAGAAAAACAGACAATTGAGGTAAAAAATAAAAATTCCTGATCTTTAAAGTAGACTGTTTTTTCTCTATGGAAAAATCTATAATGTAAACTAAAATTAACAGCAGATATAAACATAAAAAATATTATGATAATTTCAAAAATTATATTATTATAATAAGCAATACTAAGGTTTTTATGATTAAAACCTCCTGTAGGAACAGTGCCAAAAGTATTAACAACTGCATCGTACAAAGGCATACCAAAACCATACAGGCAAATTATCTCACCAAGGGTAATAAAAATATAAATCAGCCAAATAGTTTTTGCGGTGTCAATAATTCTTGGCTTTATTTTATCAAGTTCAAATCCAGGAAATTCAGATTTGAGCAGCCTCATTCCACCAACACCAAGTATTGGCAGTAATGCAACTACCAAAAGAATAATTCCCATTCCTCCTACCCATTGTATTTCATTACGCCAAAGTAATATGGAAAGAGGGTTGGATTCAATGTCTGTTAATATTGTAGCACCCGTTGCAGTATAACCAGACATACACTCAAAATAAGCATCTAGAAAAACTTCTATTGTACCAGTGAAAAGAAAAGGAAGTGTGCTAAAACCTGCTACTAATAACCAGCCAAGGGTGGCAATAAGGTAGCTTTCCTTACTACCAATACCATTTTTAAAAAGATAGATTCTATGCAAAATATAACCTACTAAAAAAGTTATAACGATTGACCAAAGGAAAGCATAAAAAGAAAGAATTTCATTATAATAATAAGCAAATAAGAAGGGGGGAACCATTAATGCACTTAAATACATTAATAATTTGCCCAGCATATTTCCGACAACATTAAAATTCATTTATAAGATTAACACCTCGATACTCTTTAATTGTTTTCCTCCTACAACAGAAATTGTATCGAGAATCTTATAAAGAAAGTATTAATATTCTTTTATTAGTATAAAGATTATATAAATATGGGTATTAGTTAATGTGTACACTTTAAGTGGCTACTTATTCATCAGTAAATCGGTATCCTATACCAACTTCAGTAAAAATATATCTTGGTTCAGCAGGATTCTTTTCTAATTTTCTTCTAATATTTGCCATAAATACTCTTAATGACTGCATATCACTGTCTAAATAATTTCCCCATACCGTTTTTAAAATATATTTATGAGTTAATACTTTCCCAGCATTTTTTATTAATAATATAAGGATATTGTATTCCATTGGCGTAAAATGAATATCCAACTTATCTATTGTAACTTTACGTTTTTCTATATCAATTTCCAAATCAGCAATTTTGTAAATAACTGGCTTTTCTTCTAGTTTTGTTTCTCGGTTATGTCTCAAAATTACCCTGATCCTTGCTAACAATTCTTTAATACTAAAAGGTTTTGTAAGATAATCATCAGCCCCTGAGTCTAATGCTTCAACCTTTTCAATATCCTGGTCACGGGCTGATACCACAATAATAGGAATATCAGAAAATTCTCGAACTTTTTTTATAATTTCCAAACCATCCATATCGGGCAAGCCTAAATCTAGTATAATAAACTTTAAGTTCGGTTGGGTTGCAATTAAATTAATAGCTTCTTTGCCAGTCGCAGCCTCTATACATTCATATTCCTGCGACTTAAGGGAGAAATCAATAAATTTCCTAATTTTAATATCATCTTCAACAATTAAAAACATATTCTATCTTATCCGTTCTTTTTCATTTTTTAGATTTAAGTAAAAACGAAAGGTGGAACCTTTTATTTTGTTATTCTCGACAAAAATTTCACCACCATGTAAATTTACAATAGCCTTACAAATTGCAAGACCAAGACCTATTCCATGCTTAGCATCAATATGAGAATTACGGGCAGTAAAAAATATGTCGAATATTTTAGGCATATCATTTTCATTAATTCCGGTCCCCCCGTCAATCACCTCAAACCAAGCCTTTTCTTTATCTATACGTACAGAAACTGCAATGTCTTCAGAAGATATAGTATGCTTAATCGCGTTATCGAGAAGATTTATCAACACTTGTATAATTAATTTCCCATCCATTGGGATAAATAATGGTTCTTCGGGAACAGATATTGAAATTTTGTGATCAGATGTATATTTAGAAGCTCTGCTCACAGCTTCTGCGGCAATTTCTTCAGCGACTTCCGGTTGAATAGTCAAAGCCAATCTCCCTTCTTGAATTTTAGTAAGACTTAAAATATTCTCCACTAAACGGATTAACCAACCTGATTCCTCAAATATATCCTGCAACAACTTGATATTTTCCTTATCACTTAATCTCTGGAGTAACATTTCAGCAGAACCCATAATTCCTGTAAGGGGAGTTCTTAAATCATGAGAAATAGCTCTCAATAAATTGCCTCTTAATCTTTCTCTTTCTGTTTCAGCCTTTGCATTTTCTTTTTCAGTGGTAAGAATCTCGCGCTGTATAGCAGAAGTAATCTGCATAATTACAGAATTTAAAAGAAAAAGATTATTTTCTTTATTGTCTTTAAATTTTTCAGGGAAGCAGATATATCCTTCACATTTATCCCGGACTATGATTGGAAAGGAAAAATGGTTATTTTTTATTATCTCGACATTTTTAAGATTAATGCTTCTCGAAATAATACCATAACCTGATAAAGCAGGGGCAAATTCCTTCACCGTATTATCTTTGTGATTAATAGTAATGAAAATAATATCACTTTTAAATAAATCTACTAAACATTGCACTGATACTATGGCAACATTTTCTACACCGCCGGCTTTTGCTAACGAACTTGTTACCTGGTATAGTGTTTGCGATTGCTTTTCTCTCTCATTGGCAAGATCTTTAGAATGAATTAACTTACTGGTTATAGCACTGGTGAATATTGCAGCAAATAATATTACTGCAAAAGTAAAAACATAACTTGGGTCATCTACACTAAAACTATACAAAGGGTCTGTAAAAAAGAAATTAAAAGATAGCATAGAAATAACTGAAGCAGCAATACCGTAAAAATAACCTTTGGTATACCGGGAAATGATTAACACCGATAAGATATAGATTACTACAAAATTAACCTCAGTGAATCCCAAATGCTGCAAAAATAAAGATAAAGCTGTTGCTAATATATTTAAAAAAAAGGTAATTGCTATATTTGTAATTATATCATTATTTCTAAATCTCACTCTACTCACCGCATGTTATTTATATAGTATTTTAAAATTATTCTGTTTCAAATATTTTGTGATTTGATTATTTTATAATTATTCAATAAAAGTAAATATTACAGATAAATAATAACACTTTTAATGTTTTTTGTTAATTCTTTACATATCACAATCTAAAAATGATTTTTATGAAAAATTGGCAAATAAAAGATTCAATTTTACCTATTATCTTCTATCTTTATCAAATGATTTTTATTAAAACGGAGTGAATGGGTGAAGTTAAACGACTCTCTTAACAAGCTATTTATTTTGTTTATTAATATGGAAACAATTCTTAATATTTTCAATTATTCTATTTTTGTTATATAATTCCAAATAACTGTTTATAAACAAACTGAGGTTAAAATGAAATTTTTTACAATCCCTGGAATAATATTGTTAGTTATATTCAGTATAGTGGCACTTCTTTTCCTTGCTGCTGCAGTAAATCATATCAATAAACTAAACCAGGAATATATTAAATATCCACCCCCGGGTAAATTGTTCAGAGTAAATAATCATAACTTGCATGTGTATAGAGCAGGACAGGGTGATATTACCCTGGTATTTCTGGACGGGCATGGCACCTGTTGCCCGATCATTGACTTTAAACCTTTATGGATGAGACTAAAAGATGATTATAAAATATTAATTGTCGAAAGGGCTGGTTATGGGTGGAGTGAGGCATCGGATAGCCCAAGGGATATAGATACTATACTGGCAGAAACAAGAAAGGCCTTAGAGCTCGCCGGAGAAAAAGGACCATACGTACTTGTTTCTCATTCCATGTCAAGCCTGGAAGCCATGTACTGGTCCCAGGAATACCCGGATGAGGTGAAAGCAATTATAGGAATTGATCCGCTAGTTCCTGATTTTGTTGAAAATTATCTCGTAATACCACCAAAGATAAAATTATCTTTTATGTATTTCATATCAAGAATTGGCCTGTCCAGGTTCATTTCAGGGAATGAGGTGGAAAATTTTCTTCCTTTAATTAAATCAAACGATTTATCAGCCGAGGATAAACAGGCGCTTTTGGCTTTATTTTATAAAAGCTCATATACAAAAAATATGTTAAATGAAATCGATTATTTAACTGAAAATGCGAAAAAAGTAAAAGCAAACAGGATTCCTGTCAATACACCTATTTATTTTTTTATCTCTGATGGCAAAGAAGTGACAGATGCTAATTGGAGAGGGATATTGACAGATTATATATCACAAATAGCTTATGGAAAATATAAATTCCTGGATAGCGGACATTATATTCATAATCAACAACCGGAAATAATTGCAGATGAGATAAGTGCTTTTCTCCAAATGCTAAATTTACTCCGGTAGATAATCCAGTATAAGTGGCAATATCTGAAGGTTTAGAAGTACCCTGGCAAACTGGTTATCTATGTTTTTATTCCTACAATATTAAAATCCCAAGTAAACCTAAAACAATAATCCCCAGGAAAAAAACAATGAAGATGAAAAATAGGATCTTTGCAATTCCTGTTGCTGCACCGGCAATACCGGTGAATCCCAAGGCGCCGGCTACAAGGCCAATAATTAATAAAAGAATAGCCCATCTTAACATTTTTTTCTCCTTTACTTTAAATAAAAATTAAAATAAAAAACACAAATACTTTCTACATTATTTTATCACCTGATTTAATTCAATGCTATTATTATTTCTATTCTTTAGAATATTTCTTCTGGCTAATTAATTTTGCTATCTGCTTAGCTGCTTGTAAAGGAGTTAAATCACTAATATCAATTTTTATGGTATTCATATTTTTATACAAGTCAACTCTCTCAATGCTTCTCTCTAATACATCAAAAGTTCTTTTATGCTGATCAATATCCTTTATTAATCTTTTGGTTAGGGCTGCTTCTGTTAGCATCAAAGTAAAGGTGAATGTTTTGGTGTTTTCTAATTTCAGATTTTTAAGAATTTCATTGATAATTTCTTCCTGATGCATCACCCAACAAAATATTATATATTCATATTCTGAACAATTAATGAAACTGTTGAGCATAAAGCTGATGTTTTTTAGCACCATCTGCTTTGTTTCATCATTGACAATAAACGGATTCATATTCCAACACCAATCACCATCCAAAAAGACCCCTGGCTGTAGCAATTTAAGAAGCTCTTGACAGATAGCCGTTTTCCCGGCTCCCATTGTTCCGTTTAAGAGAATTAATTTTTTCATATTTTTCTTATATCAAACAGAAAACTGCTCCTCTTGATTATTTTTTTAAAGTTTTCTTGCGCGTGTTGCAATAGATGTTGGCGAAAACTTGTTAAGCAATGTTGCCTCATCAGACCAAGAATCTTCATAAAACCCGATTATCACAAATCCGGCTACTATCTGTCCACCAATCTGAGTTTCTAATGAATGACTGAACTGTGCAGGATTTTTATTGGATCCCCATTTAGCTCTCTGATTACTATCAAGATCATAAGGTTCTGAAAATGGTAATTTTCTTTTTACAATTAGTTGCCCGCACTTTTCTGCTTCTTCATGGTCAAATAGGAAAAAGGAGGGATTCATAAAGCCTGCCAGCAAGTCTCCACCGGTCTTCAAAATACGATAACACTCTGACCAAACTGTTGTTACATCAGGAACAAAGACATTGGAAATCGGATGGAATATCAAGTCAAAGCTTTCATCTGCAAATTCGCAAAGATTTGCCATATCACCCTGAACACAGCGAACCTGAAGTCTGTCACGTTTTGCAACATCACAATCTTTCTTAAGCTGCTCTTCAGAAAGGTCAAAGCTGACTACTTTTGCACCCGCAGCCGCTAATATCGGTGCTTGCTGTCCTCCCCCTGAGGCCAGACACAGAACATCTTTATCTGTTAAGCGGCCAAACCATGAATGCGGTACAGGCTTATTGGGTGTGAGTATTACCTGCCAGCTACCCTTCCGGGCAGATTCAATTATTTCCGGAGAAACCGGTGTAGACCATCTGCTTCCCTGTGAAGATTCCAGATTCCATGCTTGTCTGTTATATTCAATTATATCCATGTTAATCCTCAAATTTCATCAGATATTAAACTGGGATAACCATTATTTTCTTATTATTTTCTATGATTAAATATTAAACATCAGTCAAAAGGCATCAAACAGTAATAAAGGTTTGATTTCCCCAAAATCACAACAAATTTAGAAAAATATGCCAATAATATATACCCTTATTAAGCAATTAATTGATTGACAAATTTAATAAAACTTGTCTTCTTTTACGGTCATCTCAATATAATTTTCATCTTCTAATATTACATAATATTCGATTCCATACCATTCACCAAAGACTATTTGGTCATAAGCAGAAATTCTATAAAATCCCGGTATTACATCAGTGATAACTAAAAAGCCATCTCTGTCAGTTTTCTCCTCAATATTTTTGTATTCTCCTGAATCTTCGTTGTACATAGAAATACTATAAATTTGTCCATTTGGATTAAGAATCTGAAGATACACTGTGGCAGTCTGTGTTTGCCCTAAATTTTCAGGAGTACACCCGTTAACAGCCAACACAAGCACACCTAACAATATAAATAACAACAATCTTTTCTGGAATCTCATTACCATTTACCTTACCTCGTTTTAAATAATATTTTTTAGAAATTATAATTAGAAGTTAAATATTTTTATAATTGTTCATTAAAAAGACCTCTTTGTCAATTAAATATTAGAAATAAAAGAACAATCATTGTAAAATTAAGAAGAAATAGCCCACTCAAAGAGGAACTCTTGAAACTGTTGGGCCCCTAGATAAAACATAAAAAATAGAAAGGGAGTTATTATAATGACTTTGTCACCAAATATAAAAAACTTCAC
>Ga0334884_1005619_pt1 | contig 11841 bp, 13 predicted proteins | sample GraSluR1_MG_7_FD_207215 | JGI IMG/M metagenome (GOLD analysis project Ga0334884, IMG submission 207215) | Sludge microbial communities from methane-producing bioreactor in Wageningen University, Netherlands - Granular Sludge_12_05 R1 | ecosystem: Engineered > Bioreactor > Anaerobic >...
TCCCGAGATGGTAATGGCGTTGGAGGGACAGAAGGCAGCGCACGTCCCGCACCCCTTACAGGAGACGGTGATGACCTCCATATGGGTGCCATCCTCCGACATCTGGAGCGCCTTGTACGGACAAAGCTCCTCGCACTGGCGGCACGCCACGCACTTGGCTGCATCGATGGACGCGCTAATGGGCTGCACGGCATAGCTCCCGCTCCCCATGACGATGGCGGCACGCCCTGCGGCGGATATCGCCTGCGAAACCGATTCGGGGATGCTTTTTGGATACTGGCAGCCGCCGGCGATGAAGACACCGTCAAGTGCCGTATCGAGCGGCGCAAGCTTGAGGTGGGTCTCCGCGTAAAAGCCGGAGGGGGCCGCAGAGATCTTGAAGAGCTGGCGGAGCGCCGTCGTTCCCGTGGGGGGAACAGCACCGCGCTCAAGGACCACGCGGTCGCACGGTACGAGGATGTCCTCCCCGGAGGTCTGGTCCCGCACGGTGACCGCATCGTCGGAAAGCACGGGCATCTCCTCGGGGGCGTAGCGGATAAAGCGCGCTCCGAGCTCCGAGACCTCCTTGTAGATGTCTTCGTAGTACCCGTAGGAACGGATATCACGGTACAGGACGGTGACAGATGCCCCCGGTACCTCGGTAAGCACCCTGCGGACATGGTTGAGCGAAGAGATGCAACAGAACCGCGAACAGTAGGGATGCTCGGCATTTCGAACACCCATGCAGAGCATGAACACATATGCCCCGCCCGCAAGGGACTTCTCATCAAGCGCCGTAATGAGCTCCTCCTCCGTCATGACCATGCCGCCGGGACGGTATCCGCTGCTCACCGGGTCAGCGTAGTCAAAGCCGGTGGCGATGATGACCGACCCGCACGGTACGTCCCGCACGCCGGCCGGTGTCGTCACCCCGATGGTGAAATCACCCACGAATCCCTCAACGGCGGTGACCTCGCTTGAGAGCAGGATGTCGATGGATTCTTCGGTAGCCACTCGCTTGGCAAGGTCTCGTGCCACGCGGCGCGGATCAGGCCCGCCTTCAATCGTGCTTGCCAACGACGCCCTGCCGCCAAGAGACGCAGAGCGTTCGACAAGCGTCACCCCAAAGCCGTTTCGTGCGAGTTCAAGCGCGCTGGTCATCCCGGCAACACCGCCACCAATGACCACCGCTGCTCGCCGGACCGGCACCTGCCGCTCGTAGAGCGGGGTGAGAAGGCGCGCCTTGGCAACGGACATGCGCACAAGGTCCTTGGTCTTCTGCGTCGCAGAAGCCATATCCTCCGAATGGACCCATGAGCATTGATTGCGGATGTTTGCCATCTCAAGCATGTACGGATTGAGCCCAGCCTCGACGAGCGCCTCTTGGAACGTGTTTTCATGCGTCTTGGGGGAACACGCAGCGACAACGACCCTGTTAAGGCCGAGTTCCTTAATCTTCTCCTTGATGGATGACTGGCCCGCCTCGGAGCAGGTGAAGAGGGACTCCTCCGCGTATACAACGTCAGGAAGCGTCCTTGCGTACTCGACAACGGCCGGTACGTCCACATAGCGGCCAATGTTCTTGCCGCAGTGGCAGACAAAGACACCAACACGGGGTGCTCCCCCGTCGGTACCGGGTAGCTCACGGGCTGTCCGGACGGGGATATCCCCCTCGAGGCCATACGCCTTTGCCACCGGACCGATGGACTGCGAGACGCTGTCGGTGATGTCATTGGGACCCTGGCAGGCACCGATGATGTACACGCCATGCTGGCGGGGCGAGAGGGGGTCGGCATAGTCGTTATCAGCCTCGAAGAACCCGTACTCGTTTATGGGTATGTCGAAGATGCGAGCGAGCTCGGCCGAACCCTTCGAGGGAACAAGCGCCGAGTTGAGGACGACGAGGTCGAACCGCTCCTCCCTTACCTCCTGGGCTTCGGTGTCCTCATAGCGGACAATAAGGTCCCCGTTGTCGCATTCGAGCACCTCCCCTGGACGTCCGCGGACAAATCTGAGGGACGAGCGCGCGTTCTGGTAGAATTCCTCGTACCCTTTGCCGCTGGCACGGATATCGATGTAAAAGATGGTGACATCGGCCTCCTTGTCATGGTCCTTGACAAGCAGTGCCTCCTTGATGCCGTACATGCAGCACACCTTGGAGCAGTACCCTTTGCCGGTCTTGTGGTCACGGGACCCGACGCAGTTGATGAAGGCAACCCGTTTCGGTTCCTTCTTGTCCGATGCGCGAAGCACCGTGCCGCCCGTGGGGCCTGCGGCCGAAAGAAGGCGCTCGAGCTCCATGGCGGTGATGACGTTTTTGTAGACGCCGTAACCGTATTCCGGCCGGTCGGTAGGCAGGTACGGCTCAGCACCCGTTGCTATGACCACGCCGCCGACGGAAAGCGTCGCTTCTTCCTCCACCTGGTCAAAGTCGATGGCGTCCTTGTCGCAGAACTTGGCACAGTTGCCGCAGATGCCCTTCGTAAGCTTGAGGCAGACCGAGGCGTCGATATACGGCGCAGCGGGAATAGCCTGGTCAAAGTCAAAATGAATGGCCTTTTGCGTACCATAGGCGCCCTCGTAAGGGAGGGTGACCTTTTTGGGGCACTTGGCCATGCATTCACGGCACCCGGTGCATTTCTCAAGATCGACATACCGGGGATGCGTGCGAACGGTGAGGGTGTGGCCTCCAGCGGTACGCTCATCCCCCACGACCTCGGCAAGCGTCATGACCTCGATAAGGGGGTTTCGTGCCACCGCAAGCATGAACGGTGAGAGAATGCAGATGGAGCAGTCCATGGTTGGCATGGTCTTATCTAGGCGGGCCATGATGCCGCCGATACTCGAGGACCGCTCGATAAGATAGACCTTAATACCCCGGTCGGCAAGGCTGAGCGCGGCCTGCATTCCGGAGATGCCTCCGCCGATGACCGCTGCGGTCTTGTTCATGGAAGCACCTCCAGTCCCATCTCCCCTGGTTGCACACCCAGGGAAAGGGCAAGCAGCTGGACATAATGGAGCACGGGGATGTCGGCGACCTGTTCAAGCTGCATGTGACAGAACGGACACGGGGTCACGATACAGTCGGCGCCCTTGATGGAATCTACCTTCTTTTGTGCCATGGCAAGAGAGATGTCCTTAAGACCCGACCGCACGCCACCGCCCGCGCCGCAGCACGAGGCCTTTTCGGCATAGGGGATGCTCGTAGCACCCGTAACCTCGACAAGCTCGTCGAAGAACGTGGGGCGCTCGCTGGATGCGCCTTGGCGGTACTTTGTGGGCTTGAGAAGGTGGCACCCATAGTGAACGGCCACCTTGTAGGAAAGCGGCGTCGTTACGCGCTCACGAAGCGCATCCACACCATAGGTATGGTACAAGTACTCCACGAAGTGGTAGACGTCCGGCACCACAGCAAGGTCGTACCCCTTCGGACGGAGGGCCTCGCACACGGAAGCACACAGCGCCGGGTCCTCCCGAAGCTCCATGGAGGCATCCTTGAGCGTGCCGTAGCATCCGTTGCAGAGCGTGACGATATCGCACCCCATTGCCTCGGCTATGGACAGGTTGCGTGCGGCAAGCTTGAGCCAGAGTGTCTGGTCAAACGACTTCATGACACCCGGGGCCGGGCAGCACGAGGCGCCCCCCATGTCGGAAAGGGTGATGCCGAGACGTTCTGCGGAAAGGCGGGCTGCCTTTTCGATCTCAGGCATCCTGTTGGGGATGATGCATCCCAAAAAGAAAGCTAGCTCACTCATTGGTTACGCCCTCCTCTTCCATAAGCGCCCTGACTACGGCAAGCGCATCGGCGTGGCGGTGAGTCGTGGGGGGCTCCTCGGAAAGGCCGAGGCGTACGCGCTTTTCCCTGACGGCGTCGTTGATGGGAACTGCGTGACCCGTCTTCCATATGTAGGTAAGCACCGCCTTGTGCGGTTCGAGCACCTTTCCAAGCCGGTATGCCTCCTCTCGGATATGGAGAATCTCATCTGTGATGTCGATGGAGCGCGGGCAGCGCTCCATGCACGTATAGCACGTGGTGCAGTACCAGAGTGAGGGGTCGTCGTAGTCTATGGTACCTGTCGCCCGGGCCTCGACAAGGGCCCTGGTGCGAAAGGCAACGACACGCCCGGAGGGGCATGACCCGCTGCAGGTGCCGCACTTCATGCACGAAGATACACGAATAGCCATGATATCACCATGCCTGTGGTTGTCCCACTGCAAAAGAGCAATGGCAAAAGCAATAGTATTGACTGACGGGCTTTTTCGGCATTTAAATAATTTTTGTTGTATGAAACGACATTTACAAAGCGCCGCTCAGGCAAAAGAGGAAAAGAAATGCCGCTACATAAAGGCGGCACCCGCTACGAGGAGGCCGACAAGGACGATGGCGACCACAAACCCCACAATCGAGAGTATCCATGCCACGAGGGCCTGTGCCCATCCCGTGTCGAAGACCGACTTGATGACCCACACGGCTATGAGGATGGATACCACCAGCCCCGCGAGGCCGCCTGTGGCGACAGACGCGAGGGCAAAGACGGCGTTTGCCACCACCGTGACCAACGTTATGCCCACGGCAGCAACGAATGCCTTCCCGAAGGAGGCTTCCTTGATACCTGCAATCTTTGCGCCCACCCATAAAAAGAGCGCCTGAAACACAAAAATGGCGACTATTGCGGCGAGTACGGCCGCAAGGCCCGTGAAGACCAGACCAAATATTTCCCAAGCCATCGGTGCATCCCCTTATGATCCCTCTCCGCCGTGTTCAGTAGCGGAACGGTACGAATCCATTACGTCCGCGTATAGGCGCATGGTGTCGAGCCAGTTGGCGTATGCGTCGTTGTACATGGCAAATTGCCTAGCTGCAAAAAGGTCCTCAAGATGCCCACTGAGGGAGCCCGCCTGCTGGCGTAGCTGTTCGAAGACAAAGGCGTAATGCCCCGCATGCACCCGTTGGGCCTTTATCCGCTTCTCGTACTCCTCAATGGCCTCTCGAACAGTGGCGATGTCAAGAAGGAGGCGCGCCGCTATCTCCTGCAGGTGCATGCCGCCCTCGTGATAGGCCACGATTGTATCACTCACTTCCTGAGACACCATGGTATCACCACGGTACCTATGGTGGGCGCCTTCATAAGTGTTGTGCCACAACGGGTGATATAAAAAGGTTAATAAACGTGAGGCCGTATAGTATGCGTATTATGGACAATATCGGGGATGCGCAAAAAAAAGAAATAGACTACCTCCATGAAACAATATACGGCCTGAAAAAGGAAATTCTCCACATCGCAGAAACGCTGCAGTACCTCGACCAGCACCCACCGGACCCCGAGACGCTGGGACGCATCGTCCTTGCCTTCTCCCAGGGCGTCTTCACCGTAGAGGATGTGGGAAAGCGGGCTGGCGCGCTCTTTGCCAACAAGGCCCTGTACAAGGACTCATCGGAGCTTGCCAAGTTTCTCCACCAGACCGCGCTCAAGGCCGAGGCGCTCAAGGAGGCGTACCTTGCCAAGGACAAGGCAGCATACGCCAAGTATCTTTCCTCACTCAAGCGCACCATGGCAAGCGCCGAGTACGTCCTTTCGCTCTTCATCGGTGAACTCTCGTCAGAGATTACTTCTGCTGTCTTTGCTCCCGAGATCCAGGCAAAAAAGGCAGGTGACGTCATCGCGAGGATTGACGAGCTTTCCCTCGCCGTCGAGAGGCTTGCCACCCGGCTCGGCGTATGCGAGCAACGGCTCTCGCTTGTCATACAAAAACACCCCGAGGACGTCCTCGAACAGGATGAGGCGGTGGTCCTCAAGGCGATACAACAGCTCCACGACGAGAACGTCGCCTGGGTGGAACCGCGATTCATTGAAAAGGCGCTGTCTCTCCCCCGTGACCGTATCGAGCAGGTCGTCGACGGCCTTGCCCGCTTCGGCCTATTGGAAACTAAAATGAGGGGCGGTACAAAAGTATTCAAATATGGTGAACAACATGACTTCAATACGAATTAGGGGCATCTATACTACCGCCCTGACCAAGTTTTTCATTGACCGGGGCTACGCCATCAATCAGATGTCGGAGACCATGCGCGACCGCTTTGCCGAAAGTGAGACCCAAGACATCCCCACCGTCGACATCAAGCACACCAAGGACCTCCAGGGCATCTCCCTCGTGGGTGAACGCGAGGCGCTTGAGGATATCGCGAAGGACATGCAGGACGAGTTTGTGGATGTCTTCTCACTCCGCTCCAGCATAGACCTCTATGGCATCTACAAGGGGTCCATCATCAAGGCAAACAACGAGACCATCGTCAATCTCGGCACCGATATCGGCATTCTCCCCGAACCTACTGTCGAGGACGAGGTCCTTGTCCAGGTCCTCGAGATGAACGACAAGCCCATCCTCACCACCCGCATCACCTTCTCAGGTGAATATGCTGTCATCATCCCCGAGGACGACATCAAGATATCCCGAAAGATTCGCGACGAGGCTGAACGGGAACGGCTTATCGGCATCGGCAGGCGCATTAAACCCGCAACGTTTGGCGTCCTGTGGCGGACGTCATCTGAATATGTCGGCGAGACCGTGCTCATGGAAGAGGCGAAAGAGCTTGCGAAAAACGCAGAATATGTCATGGACCGCTACGACCGCCTCGACGGCCCCGGCCTCATCAAGGAAGGGAAAAGCCACATGAAGATACTCTTTGGCAGCCAGGCCAAGCAGCGGCTCGACGACATACGTAACACCGTGACCGCCACCATCCGCAATCACCATATGCTCAAATCGGCAGGCAGAGACATCTCGTTTGCCGTAGACGTGGTGGAAAAGATCAAGGCCGAGCGTGACATCAAGGACCTTGACACCCTGTTCCACAGCATCTTCCGTCAGGTGAAAGGCCCCAAAATCGGTGACGAAGTGACCTTTGAGCATGTAAAGCCCGCTTCGCACCCCATTTACATGGAGGGGGCCAAAGTCAAGCGGTACGCCCCCCCGTACATCAAGCTCAAACGGTATATGGCCCCCAAGGGGTATTATGACGGCCTGGAAATCCGTAAAGAGGCGGGGGATTACTGCATCACTGAAATGGAGGAAGGATCCTGGCACTTCAAGCACACGTATTACGACCGCAACAATCAGGTTAAGGGCGAGTACTACAACATCTGCACGCCGATAGAGATCTTTCCCAACAAGATCCGTTACATCGACCTTGAGGTCGATGTCATCCGCTTCCCCAACGGTGACAGCTACATCATCGACGAGGACCAGCTACGCCGGAGGGTGGAGGAGGGGATCTTCCCAGAAAAGGTCGCCACGCTGGCTATGAGCGAGGCCGACCTCGTAAAAACATACGACGAGAGTGAGATCTTATGATATCAGACATCGACCTCGTGGCTGTCGTGCATGCCCTCTCCTCACAGGACCTGGCACGGGCGCGGGAGCGAGCCTCCTCGCTCCCCGAGCCGGGATCCCCTTTTGAGGAGGGATACGCCCTGGCCATCAAGGGCATGGTCGCCAGCTATGAAAACGATGAAAAGGACGGCATGCTGTACAAAATACTCACAAAGGAACTCTCCCCCGACCAGCTGGCGGCGCAAAGGGAGTATTGCCATACGCGCTCGGAGCAGGCTTTTCGGGACGACCGTCAGCGGGGCTACGAACGCGCCTGGGAGCAGGTCTGTGCCTACGCTCTTGGCGACCTTCCTTCCGGGCTTGATGCATACCAGTAGGTGGCAGCATGAAAAAAAAGGACGTTACACCCTATCCGGCGCTCTTCCCCAATCCCGTGTCGCTTGTTACGTGCGGGCCTCTTGAGCACCCCAATATCATCACCATCGCATGGGCTGCGACGGCATGCAGGGAACCGCCCATGGTATCCATTGCCGTCACCCCCAGCAGGCATTCATACAATCTTATCCTTGAGTCAGGCGACTTTGTCGTCAACATCCCCTTTGCGAGGGACGTGTTCAAGGTCGATCTCTGCGGCAATCTCTCTGGCGAGACGGTTGACAAATTCGCCCAGTGCGGCTATACGCCCGAACCGTCGCTCAGGGTAACGTCGCCACGAATCGAGGAATGCCCGGTAAGCATCGAGTGCTACCTTGAGCAGACGGTGCACCTCGGCACGCATGACCTCTTTATAGGCCATGTCGCAAACGTCGCCATCGACGAGTCGCTCCTCCTCAACGGCAAGCCCGACCTCAGCAGGATGGACACCCTTGCCTATGCGCAGGGGACGTACTACCTTCTCGGGGAGGCGGTAGGAACACACGGATTCTCCGTCAAGGAAAAAGAAGAAGAACCCCTCTAGGTGGTGAGCACGCGTGCACGTTCTCGTAGGGGGAAGCTGGACCGAGGATGAGAAGACATTCCTCACGGCCCTGCTCACGGGGGCAACGCCCGTCTTTTTATCAGACACGCCTTCTCCTGAATCGATACGCCGCTGCGAGGCGGTGCTCGTGATGTCGTGGAAGGAAGTGGCACCCCATGTCCCCCATATGCCCCGGCTCGCCCTGGTACAGTCGTTCATGGCAGGCGTTGAGCGGATACCCCTTGCGGCCATACCACCGCAGGTGACCGTTGCCACGGGTGCCGGCTCCAACGCGGCGGCCGTGGCGGAGCACGCCTGGGCACTCCTTTCCGCGCTGGCCAAAGACCTCAGGTGCCAGGACCGGCGCCTGCGGGAAGGCACCTTTTCCCAGGACGGCTACCATGGCGTCCTTCTCGAGGGAAAGACGCTGTGCATCGTGGGATACGGCCATGTGGGCTCACGTGTCGGTAGGATGGCGCGGGCGGCGGGTATGCGCACCATCGCCGTGAACACGTCAGGCGCAAGCGATGCTGACAGGACCGTCACCTCCGACGGCTTGCTCGGTGCCCTCAGCTCCGCCCATGCCGTTGTGCTTGCCGTTGCGCACACCCCTGCCACGGAGGGGCTTATCGGCACAAGCGAACTGGAGGCACTGCCCGATGACGCACTGTTCGTCAACGTCGCCCGTGGCCCGGTGGTGGACGAGGACGCCCTGTACCGCCACCTTGCGGCTCGTCCCTCGTTTCGTGCCGGCCTAGATGTGTGGTGGCGGTATCCCCGAAACGACGAGCCCTGGTCACAGGGGCATCCGTTCGAAACACTGGAAAACGCTATCATTACCCCGCATATCGCCGGGCTCGCAGAAGGGTGGAAACAAGCCATGCTCCGCACGGCCGCAGATAATGTTACACGGGCCCTCAGGGGAGAACCCGTGCGCAATGTGGTAGACCGCTCGGCCTACCTGATATAGCCGAGATCCTTGCTCATCTCGGGCACGTTTTGTGCCATGGACTTGCGCTGCATGTCCTGGATCTTCTTGATGAGGTTCTCGGTCTCTTCGGCGCGTTCTTCCAAGGCGGTCATGTCGATGGTGATGCCGAGGATGCTCGAGAGGACTTCAAGGACGCTCTTGGCGGCCTTGGCGTCTATGTACATGTAGCCCGGAGACTCGCCGAGAAGGCAGACGCCCCGAATCTCGGTCTGCCGGCCCATGGCAAGAAGCAATCCGGATGCGCCCACGATGGCGGCACCGGGGTCATCGCGAAATGTGATGCCACTGTCCTTGTACTCTTCTACCAGGTCAGCATGGCTCACGGCCCCGAGTACCCGCGGCTTTTCGACAACCTCGCCGCCGGTGGAATACCCACCAAGCGTGAAGATGCGCGATATCCCAAAGGGCATGAGGTACTCAAGGATTTTGGTGACAATCTCATAGTGCCCGTATGAATTGGAGGGGGAAGGCTGTGTATCGCCCACGAGGATGACGAGGTCGATGTCCCCGATGGTCCCGTGGTAGAACTTATTCTTCATGAGGCGCAGCGTTGCATCCTCCTTCACCAGCGCCTGGTGCGGAAAGTGGGGGGAGTACAGCTCGGCAAACTTCTTGGCATCCGTCTCCTGGATAAGATGCTCTGCGGCAAGCTTTCCGATGAGCCCGATGCCGGGAAGGCCTTCTATAAAAACGATGTTTTTCATGTCCGGTCTTTCTAATTCATTAATAACAGTCTCTTTCACACAATCACTACTCCTCTGCACACTGCGCTCTCCACATGCGCCGGTACCGGGCATACTTGTCCTTTGGCGAGAACCGCGGCGGCCTCGCCACGTCGGCCTGCCCGCTACACCGCGGACAGGTGCTGTGGATGGTATATCCTCCGCAGGAGGAACACTTGAGTATCTTCATAAGATTACTTGCTTCGTTTGAACTCGGCGGTACCGCATTCGTTCTTGAAGTGGGACTCGGCACTGCGCACGACGGTCTCAAGCGCCGATTCCGCCATCTTGTAGTCGGGGGCGATTATCTTGACGCTGTATCGCGGCGACCCGAGCAGGCGGATGTCCACCGTGACATCCTCCGTCGAGTTTTCGTCGCGGAGGTGGGACAGCGCATCCCTGATGACGTTCACACCGTCGCCACGTGGGCAGGTCACCATGAGCTCCCCCGTTATCTCCACGAGAGGTGACTCGATATTGCTCATTATTATCTCGTAGAGCGTATCAACGTGCTGCGCAGGCACAACGGGTTCAAGCTTGTGCTTCCCCTTGGCGACAACGTCCTCAAAGCACTCGTAGATGGTGACGTAGCGCTCGAGGATGGCGTTGTAGATTTCCATGAGCTGCTCGGCAGGTATACCGTTTTGCGTGCCGAAGTACTCGAGAAGCTTGTTGCCCTTTTTCTTTACCTTGTACCGCTGGATGGTCATCTTCTTCTGCTGATTCGTGACCTTGCGCAGCGACAGGTCGATGTGGCGCTTTTCCTGGTCCACACGAAGGACCTTACAGACAATCTTCTGGTTCTCCTTCACGTGGTTGCGGATGTTTTTGACCCAGCTAGAGGAGATCTCCCGTATGGGGACCATTCCCTCAAGACCATACTCGTCGAGGTGGACCATGGCCCCGTAGGGGAATATCTCGGACACCGTGCAGATGACGTAATCCCCAGCTAACGGAAATCCCTCTTCCTGTTCAAACATCCGATTCACTCCAGTTCGGCGACAATGGGTGCCTTGACATTGCCAAGGCCGCCGGTGCATTCGATAAGCGTCTTGCCGCACACCACACAGCGCACGTTCGTAGACGGCTTGCTAAATGCAGCCTGCTCGTTGCCGCAGTCTTCGCATTTGACCTTGATGAATTTTGACGATGGTGCTTTCATGGTATCATCCCTTGAATTCCAGCTTCTTCACCCTGAATCCGGGCTTGGTCTGGGACTTGTGGCATTCGGTGCATTCGTAGCGCAGGTCGTGCTTTCGGGTCGGTTTTTCGCCCGATGGCTTTGGCCTGGGGTAACCGCGGTATCCGGCCATCTTTCTACGGAATCGTCTCTGACCGCTTGAAAGCTCGCCCCTCTTGCGCTTCTTAACAACCTTAATCTTATGGATCGTATGTTTTTTGCATGTCGGACAGTATGTCCGTCTCGTCTTTGGCATAATCATTCTCTTCACCTTCTTACTCGACATACCCATGCGTCTTGAGCAGAGCATGAATGCGTTCAGGAAAATGATCGACATCTCCAGGCCTGTACGGACCGTACTTCTTCAGCTCTCCGTCCAAGAATGAAGGTATGGGGACTTTCACCTTTGCCTTTATAAACCCGTCTCTCTCATAAGCGTACTTTCCCCGTAAGATTGGGTCAAGGAGCTCTTTACGGTATTGTTGTTTCAATGCGAGAACGTGTTTAAAAATCTTTTGCTCATCGGAGAGAAGCTCCGAATCGTCAAGACAGGTTATTTTCCGGACGCGTTCCTCAAAAAGGGCCGTTGTCTTTTTCCTCACATCTGCCAGCTCTGCTATGAGCAGCTCGTTTTCTATCCCGCTTTCGGCAAGCGCACGTTCCTCGAGCAGGCGGATGT
>Ga0334884_1005620_pt1 | contig 11840 bp, 6 predicted proteins | sample GraSluR1_MG_7_FD_207215 | JGI IMG/M metagenome (GOLD analysis project Ga0334884, IMG submission 207215) | Sludge microbial communities from methane-producing bioreactor in Wageningen University, Netherlands - Granular Sludge_12_05 R1 | ecosystem: Engineered > Bioreactor > Anaerobic > Unclassified...
AGTGAATTAGGTTTTGTAGATATTCTAAGCGGGTCAAAAATTTTTATAGAAGATCCTAAAAGCGCCCTGAAAAAACTGAAGGTGGCTTTTGACCTGGAAAGTGGTAGTCAATAATGATAAATAATAAATATTGGAGTAAAGACTAAAGCATTCCTGCCAGGAAGTGAATAGTTTTAAATATTTTTAGCATCTCATTTATATTATATATATTTTAAAAGAGATAATGAAAAATTATGAATTAATAAAGTATAATTTAATCAGTAATTTTTGAAGGGAAGGAAGACTATGGAATTATTAAAAAAACTTTGTGAAGCACCAGGCATTTCCGGTTATGAAGGCCCTGTAACGGCTGTGATTAAAGAAGCATTACAGGGTATAAGTGATAATGTGGAAACAGATTGTCTGGGAAATGTGATTGCTTATAAAAAAGCTGCAGCTGAAAGTAAAGATAACAAAAAAAAGAAAGTAATGCTGGCTGCACATATGGACCAGATAGGATTTTTGGTTAAACATATTGACGGAAAAGGTTTTATAAGATTTGCCAGAATAGGTGGTTTTGATCCCAAGACCCTGGTAGCCCAACGGGTAATTGTGCATGGGAAAAAAGATTTGGTGGGCGTTATTGGTTCCAAGCCAATTCATGTTTTAGAGGAAGCGGAGAAAAAGAAAGCACCTGATTTCAAAGACTTTTTTATTGATGTAGGTTTAGACAAAAAGGAAGTAGAAGAATTAGTCCAGCGTGGTGATTATATTACTTTTGATAGAGATTTTGTACAGATGAATGACAAGACAGTGACCTCTATGGCATTAGATGACCGGGTAGGTGTATATGTACTCATAGAAGCTTTGAGAAGAGTAAAGGATAACCAGGTTGATATTTACGCTGTAGCCACTTCCCAGGAAGAAGTAGGTTTACGTGGGGCTCTTACTTCATCATACTCAATTGAACCGGATATAGGAATTGCCTTAGATGTAACAGTTGCTTTAGATACCCCGGGTATTAAGGAAGAGGAAATGATTTGCCAATTAGGCAAAGGTACTGCTATTTCTGTCATGAATTCCTCAATGATTGCTCATCGTGGGCTTTGCAATTTTTTGAAGAAACTGGCAGATGAGCATGGAATCAAATATCAGCTTGATGTTGCCGAAAGGGGAGGAACAGATGCCGGTTCTATGCAGAAGTCTCGCTGTGGTGTAATCACCGGGGGACTCTCTGTACCCTCCCGTTATATACATTCAGTAGTTGAGATGTGTCATATTGATGATATAGAAGCAACTATTCAGCTGATGGTTAAATTCCTGGAGAATATCCACAAGGCGGATTTTCTAAAATAAAATAAGTAAATTAATGGAAAAATATAGAGATAATGTCATTTATAAATAATCAGAATACAGGCTCAAGTCTATTATCAATACATCATTGTTTACTGGATTGTTTTGGACCAATGAATTGGTGGCCTGGGGATTCGGCGCTGGAGATTATGGTAGGAGCAATATTGACCCAGAATACTAATTGGAATAATGTTACAAAAGCTATAAAAAGATTGAAAAGTAAAGATTTACTAAATGTGAAATCCTTAATTAAAATTGATGAGCAGTATTTGGGCCAGTTAATAAAATCATGTGGTTATTATAATCTAAAAGCAAAGAGGCTTAAAAATTTCATCAGTTTTTTTTATCAGAAGTACCATGGCTCGATAGATTTATTATTCAATAATAACAATGACCTGTTCTCTTTAAGAGGGGAATTGTTATCAGTAAACGGTATTGGACCGGAAACTGCTGACAGCATCCTGCTGTATGCTGGTGAAAAACCTATTTTTGTAGTTGATGCCTATACCAGAAGAATATTCCAGAGGCATAAATATATTTCTTCTGAAGATAATTATGAACAGATTCAGCAATACTTTATGAAAAATTTGCCAATGGATTATAAGCTATATAATGAATTTCATGCTCAAATAGTGATGCTGGGTAAAAAATATTGTAAGCGGAATAATCCAAATTGTCAGGATTGCCCGCTGTCAGATTTTTAAATAGTAGCAATTAACCGAATTACTGTTTCTTAAGTTGCTTATTTACTATTAATTAGATAAAATATTAATGTTAAATGTATTAAAATATTGATATCTGTACCAAAAATATAAATTTCAATTACATATCTACCTGTAAGACCCACAAGGCAAGTAAAAAAAAGAATAAAAACAGGAGTTATTATTTATAGATAATGAATGAAAAAGAATTCCAAAAATATATTCTTGATGCAGAAGATAAAAATTTATCATTATTTGCCACTAAAAATTCTGCTGCCCAAAGGCAAACAAGCACTTCTCATCCCCTAAGGGGCCCTTTTTCAAGGGATAGGGATCATATATTATATTCCGGATCTTTCCGCCGTTATATCGGGAAGACTCAGGTAATATACAATGCAGCCAGCTTTGATGAACAACTGGCAAACCGAAGTATCCATACATTGCAGGTTTCACAAATAGCTCGTTCTATCGGTAAGGTCTTGAAATTAAATCAGGATTTAATTGAAGCTATAGCCCTGGGACACGATTTAGGTCATGCGCCTTTCGGACATGATGGAGAAAGAATTTTACAGGAGATATGCGAAAAACACAATTTAGGTCTGTTTTTTCATAATGTTCACAGCTTAAGGGTAGTAGATGTTTTGTCTAATGCTAATCGTGGAATGAATTTAACCTTTCAGGTCAGGGATGGGATTATATCACATGATGGTGAGGTAAATGAAAATACTGTAAAACCGGATAAGAGTAAAACTGAAGAGGATATCCAGGATTACATCAGGAGAAAACAAAAGGGAGAAAAGGCAGTTATTTTCCCCTCAACCCTGGAAGGATGCCTGGTACGTTTTACTGATTCAATATCTTATATCGGGCAGGACTTTGAAGATGCTATACGTATTGGTTTAATAAAAAAAAAGGATTTACCGGAAGATATCAGGGATAAACTTGGAGACAATAACAGTGATATTATTGATACTTTAGTTCGAGATGTTATCGAGCAGTCATATGAAAAAAATGAAATAATGTATTCAAAAGATATTGCTGAATGCGTTTTTTTGCTTAAAACATTTAATTTTAAACATATATATGAAAATAAGGCTTTGAAAAAGGAAAGAGAAAAAATAAGAAAAGCATTCTTTAGCCTTTTTGATTATTTTGTGAATGCAATTAAAGAGGGAAAAAAAGAGTCAATAGTTTACCGGGAATGGATTTTTAACAGGGGAGAAGATCAGGGCAAAGAATATCTGAATACTTATTCTCCTGAAGAAGTTGTGGTGGACTATCTTGCCTCAATGACGGATCGGTATTTCTTAAATGCTTATGAAAATTTGATATTGGGGAAGTAGTAACCTTTACCCTGGATGGAATATTCTATTATATATAGAAATTTAAAACCAATTTTTTGGTATTTTACAATACTCATAGTTAATCATAATTTTAGAAAAATATTTAAAATATTAAAATAACTATTATTCTATTTATTTAGTATTATGTTATAATAATTAAACTGAAAATTAAGACGCATATAAATTCTTATAATTATAAGAATAATTCTGAATTTAAATAACTGACAGCAGTTTGAAACATTACTGTTAACTGAGATTTAATCAAATAAATATATAGAAATATCGGAAAATAAATAATAAGGTTAAAAATAGAGGAATAAGATAGAAAAACACACTAACGTATTAATAAAATAATCATTTAGGAGTCAGTAGGTTGTCCATAAATAGATATAGCAATTTTTGTAAACAACGTAACACGAAGAGTTTTGTGAGGTCAAATAAGAAACGCACTCCAACTCAAAAAGGTTTATTAGGGATTGGAGCTTTATTAATAGTAATAGCAGGAATTAGCATATTATTTAATATACCATTTATGTCATTAGGACTGGAAGGGGAAGAAGAAAACAATCAAAACAGGAATACAGAGACAGGTTCAAATATAATAACTGATACCCTGACTACTACGTCAAATACATCTGTGTCCGCTGATAACAGGAGTCTCAGTCAGATGCAAACATATTCTGAGGAACAGTTGGCAAATAATTTATCTCAAGAAAACAGCAGTTCTATTAAGGGATTGCAAGAAATTCGGGATGAACTTGATAAGATTGCCCAGCAACAGGAACAACTGAATATTGATGAGTTTCGTTTGAAATATAATTATTTGCAAAGGGAAGACATTCAAAGAGTTTCCGGAAATTTAAATGCCGGAGAAACACTTTATCAGCATCTGGTAGATCATAACATTTCCCCTACAGAAATTTTACGTTTACAGGAAATAGTTAAACCAGTAGTGGATATCAGTTATATGAATATTGGAACAAAATTCACTGTTCATTATAATAGTGAAGGAAAGATAATCCAGTTTGATTATCAGCCGAATCAGCTTGATGTATATCATATTAAAATTCCTCAAAATGAACTGGACAATATAGAAGTGAATAAAGATGAGATATACCGAGAGATAGTCTGTTTTGAAGGCGAAATAAAGAGCTCTTTATATGAATCTATGGTTGAGTTTTGTAATTCCGGCCAATTAGCTGTACAGCTTGCTGAGATATTTGCCTGGGATATTGACTTTTTAACTGAATGCCAACCTGGAGATAGCTTTAAAATTATGGTAGAAAAACTATACCGTGGAGATTTTTACCGGTGGGGAGATATACTGGCAGCAGTCTATGAAGGTGAAATGCTCAGCACTCATACAGCCATACTTTTTGAAGACTCAAGTGGTTCCAATAATTATTATGATTCTGAAGGAAGATGTTTACAAAAAGCTTTTTTAAGGGCACCATTGGATTATAAATATATAAGTTCTCATTATACTGAAAGCAGACTTCATCCCATTTTAAGAATTCATCGGCCACATCGTGCCATAGATTATGCCGCTCCAACCGGGACTCCTATAGTAACTATCGGAGCAGGTACAGTAATTTCAAAATATTATGACCAGGGTGGTTACGGAAATTATGTAGAAATAAGACACGTTAATGGTTATGTAACCGGTTACGGGCATTTATCAAAATTTGCCCAGGGTTTGCAGGTTGGACAAAGAGTGGAGCAGGGGGAAATTATCGGGTATGTTGGTGCTACCGGCCTTGCTACCGGCCCTCATCTTGATTTTTCCATAAGCAAGGATGGAGTTAGATTTAATTTCCTGGATTTGGAGATGCCACCAGCCAGCTCAATAAGCGCAGATTACAGAAATGAATTTGATATGGTTAAGGAAAATTATCTTTCTATTTTGCAGGAAAATATATAGAATATTATTAAGAGATTAATTTAAAATATTTTTCCCAGAAAAAGGAGGGAAATGATTATGAGATCAAAGAAGTTTATTTTTAAAGTCATTGTACTTTTATTACTATCAATCGCATTTCAGGCTTTTATGCTTACTGGCGCTGCCCAGGATGTTGAAATATTCAGTCAAACCGATGCCGAAGCAGTAGAATTATTACAAAAAGCCGTAGGCAAGATGGAAGAGGCATTAGATACATATCAGGCGCATTATCCAGGCAGGGTGTTATGGGCTGATGCAATCGATTATGCCCAGCAGGCATTGGAAATTGACCCTAATTTTATCGAAGGCAATTATTACCTGGCATTAATGTATCAACATACTAACTGGTATTACCGGGAAGCAGAACAGTGGAAGAGATATTTAGAATTAATTGAAAGAACTGACTTAACTTCTCCACAGGTCAAGCAGAACCTGGCTTATGCTTATTATCGACTGGGCTATAATTCTTATGAGAAGGGTGATAATGAGCAGAGTCTGATATTCTTTTTAAATTCAATAAGGGAATATCCGGACCTTATTGATTCCAATTATTGGGCAGCACGAGTATTTTATGAAGCTGATGATTTAGAAAATTCTTTATTCTACTGGAGAAGGGTTTTAGATTTAGATCCGGATTTCCCCAGGGCTCAGTATTTCCATGATAAAGTGCAGGCTTCTATTAAATATGGAAAAGAAGCATATAACTGGTATGAGAAGGCTTATAATTATTATGAAGGAAAGAATTACCAGCAGGCTATTGCTTCTTACCAGGAGGCGATTAGGCTAAATTCAAGATTTACCGAAGCATATTATTGGATGGCAAGAGTTTACTTTGAAACAGGTGATTATCGAAGGGCAGTTCAAAATTATCAAAGAGTTTTAGAATTAGAACCTGGCAATACCCAGGCAGAATACTGGCTAAAAGAAGCACAGAAAAAAATGTAATGAGAGAATCAGAAAATATAGAATTTAATTATATTAAATATAGATAAAATTATTTATGAATTGTGGATATTTTTATGCACAACTATTAAAAGTTTCTTGATTTTTTTTATAATAAATGTTATAAGTAGACATAAGTATAACTATTTATAACAATATAAAGAAATCGAATATTAAGTGTGATTAAAAATATAATAGATATGTATAAAAAATATCAAAAAATATTGTCTAAAATTATCTAATTTAGGGAATAAGAATTATATAAAACATTTTCAAAGCTGAATAAATTTTTGTCGTATTATATTAATAATTGCTGATGAAAAATATTTTACAAGGATGGTGATGTGTATCGAATCAAAAATAAAAAGTTGAAAAAGGTAAACTGTCTGAAAGGACAGGACGCAAAGTTTTGGGTCTAAGGTTTGTACAATTTTTAGCAACACAGAGTAAGTACAGACTATGATTGCCAAACTACCGACTTTTTGTTATTTATATTTACCCCTGCAGGTTATTCCTGAGGGGTTTTTTTGAACCACAGGTTTTTCTGAATAAACAGATACCAAATTAGGGTATCTCAATTAAAATATAAATAATAAAAAGGAGATTAATGATGAAAAATCTACGAGTTTTCTTTCCTATAGTTTTATTGGTTTTACTAACTATTGTACTGTCAAGCTGCCAGAGTGTTGTTCCTTCCCCTGGAGCAACCGATAATGAGCTTATGATAAGGGGCAAGATAAAAATGCCTTTTACCTGCTGTACTATTGAAGAGCCAATCTTTGAAGATGAAACAGGCCATTATACTGACAGCTGGTCTGTAATACCTGAAGCCGTTGTCGAGCTAAAAGACCTTGATGATTGTAATAATGTTTTGTCTACTACTTTTGCAGATGAAGACGGCTATTATGAATTTGATGATGTTGAACCGGGTATTTATATTGTAACTGCCTACTGCCCTGTTCCGGGACAAAAAAACTATGTATTTAAAGATGTAGTTGTAAAGGAAGACGGCCAGTTTAATTATGCCGGTATCCCGGATTGTGATTCCACATCATTAGCCCTAATACTTGAATATTTAAATGATTGCTTTAAGAATACTACCTGCTTTAAAATGAATTCTGATATCCATCGTTTGGTAAAGAGTATATCTGCAGATATAAGTGACATGAGTGTCCTGGATATTATAGAGGAAGCCGAGCTGGGAACTCTACATGAAGATTTTGGTAATTTTATAGACGCCGATGATGAAGATTTGGTAGACCTGGTCTGTAATCAATTAATGGGATGCTGCATAGGCCCCGGATTTACTCCATTTGTTGACCCTTGTGAAGGCAACACAGCTCCGGTTATAAGCATGCCGGACAACGAAAGTATAAATCCTGGAGAATCTGCTTCATGGGATGTAAATGCTTCTGATGTTAATAATGATAGTTTAACTTTTACTCTGGTTTCAGTGGCTCCTGAGCCAACTAATGATTTCTCAATTAATGCTACAACCGGACTAGTCAGCTGGGATCCAACCTGTGAAGATATAGGTGACGGTGATACTACCTATACTATTACTGTATCTGTGTCGGATGGATGTGCTCCTGATGAAGGTAATTTTGTAATTACTTTGCTGTCAGAACAGTGTGAGCCCTGCTATGGTCATACTGCACCAAAGAATGTTAGCTTAGACACCTTAACAGCAATTGCCGGCCAGGTATATACTGGCACAGTTACTGCAGACGATGATGATAATGATGAGCTAACTTTTGCTTTTACTGATGATTATACTCCACCGACAGGTATGAGTATTAACTCTACAACAGGTATAATTACCTGGGATGCACCATCTGAAAATGATATTTGCTATTGCTCACAAGAGCAAGTATTAGCATCCGGACAACAAAGTAGAGTAGCAATTAATGGATACGGTCCTTGCAGCCCAATAAAGGTAACAGTAACCGATGAATGTGATTCAACTGATGCAGAATTCTGTGTTGCGGTTTTGAGTGCCTGTGTCAACAATGAACCTCCATCCTTGACTATGCCGGCTAATGATACAGTTGATCCTAATCCAGATAATCCATATACATGGGATGTTACAGCTAATGATGATGGGATAAAAGATCCATTGGTATTTAGTTTGGTATCAGTAACTCCATCTCCTAACAATAATTTCTCTGTTAATGCTACTACTGGACAGATCAGCTGGAATCCAGATTGTACCGATATTGACGATGGAGTTGATACTCCTTATACCATTACCGTATCTGTATCCGATGGTTGTACTTCAGTTCAGGAAGACTTTGTTGTAACTTTACTATCAGAAAAGTGTGAAAACTACACTGTAACATTTGATAAAAACCATGAGGATGAAAGCGGATATACTGATGCAGATCCAAAAACAAAGTCTGTCTTATATGGCAGTAATGTAGGCACACTACCTACTGCTCCAACTAGAACCGGATATACTTTTATCAACTGGAATACTGAACCCGGTGGAGGCGGAACTGAATTTACAGCTACCACTGCAGTAACCGCTGACATTACAGTATATGCCCAGTGGGACCTTAATACCTACACCGTTACCTTCTACGAATGTGATGGAACAACGATTTTTACAACAGAGGATGTAGATTATGGTGAGTTAATATCCGATCCTGGTGATCCGACCGGAACCGGTTACACCTTTGATGGCTGGTATACAGAACCTGCATTTACTAACGAATGGGATTTAACTACTGACACCATGCCTGCTAATGACCTTGAACTGTATGCAAAATGTGAATGTGATCCGTGTGATCCGAGTAGCTGGTCTGTCACAGCAAATGGAACAAAAACTGGTAAAGGACACAAGACAAAAGTAACTGTTTCAGGAACCATATTACATGAATGCTGGACTGGTGATATATCTTATCAAATTAGGTTGTACAATAACGGCGAAAACACACCCGCAGCAATAATGCCTTATGCAAATTTAACTGGGAATAGTTTTACATATACATTTACTACAGAAGACTATGGTAATGCTGCCTTAACGGCCACAACTTGTTTCAGAATATATGTCCAGATTAATGAATGCGGTGGCGAATTCCTTGTTTATCCTTCATCAGGAGGATATGCAGACTACGAATAAAAATAAAACAGGGGACGGTTCTCTGTTTGACGAGAAAATCTAACTAACAACACCCCACTGGTATCACTACCAGTGGGGTTATTTTTTCAACATATAAACCATAAATTATTTTGAATAAAAATCAATAATTATCATTTGCATTTTCTAAATGTTATTATATTCTCTTCAACTAAAAACAAAAAACTATAAACCGAAAACTGTCTTCCCTCACCCTCACCTTAATCCTCCCCCCTCAAGGGGTAGGAGACGAGATAGTTCAGATCCCTTCATCAAGAAAGGATTAGTATTGTCAAGGGGACGGTTCTTTTGACAATCTTTAAGTAGAATAATTTAGACTAAATTGAAGTTTTGAACATCAATACGAGGTTCTCTGTGTGATGAGAAAATCTAATTGTATTTTCTTAATGTTTTTAATAGAGGATTAAATATGCGGGAATAATAGGATGGGATTGCTTCGCTTACTTTATTCACTCGCAACTACAGTGGGAGGATGTGTCTCCTGAATCATATTCCAATCACAAAAAAGTATTTTATATTTTCTTTTAGTTAACTACTAACGGCCAACGGCTAACTAATTATCTTGTCAATGCGAGGGAACATGGTGACCAAAGTAATCTCAACCATTCATACCTGGGGGGAGCATTTTCATGGAACATTGGAAAACTGGAAAATAAATTGTTTTGTTTTCTTCTGCTTTCCAATCTTGCCCAGAGATTATTTTAAGTTTCTTGAACCATTGTTATTTTTTTGTCTAAAAAAATTAATTTAGGGAATAATTATAATATAAATATATTTTTGTATTTATAAGTAATACAATTTGACTTACAGTCTTAATTATTTAAAGATTATTTTAAGGATGGTGGTGACTATAGAGCAAAAATAAAAAGTTGAAAAAGGTAAACTGTCCAAAAGGGCAGGGCGCAAAGTATTGGGTCTACGGTCTGTACTTATATTTATTTTATATGAGAATATTTGATTTTATTTATTACCCTCTTTTTAAACTATTATAAAATAAAATTCCCCTCTCTTCTTTACAAGCAGACTATGATTGCCAAACTGCCGGCTTTTTGTTATTTATATTTACCCCTGCAGGTTATACCTGAGGGGTTTTTTGAACTGCTGAATTTTTAACCTTTTGGATACCAAATTAGGGTATCTCAGTTAAAATATAAATAATAAAAAGGAGATTTTAAAATGAAAGTTTCAAAAATAACTTTGCCTATTTTTTTATTCGGACTGATAATATTTTTGCTAACAAGTTGTGCGGGTATAACCCCGGTTACTCCTACCCCTTCACCTGGAACCACTGATGAAGATAATACGGTGATTAATGGTACCATTAAGATGCCTTTTACCTGCTGTATTCTTAAAAGTGAAAAACAAAATACCAAAAATAATTCCACTAAAACAGAATCCTGGGCAGTGATTCCCGGAGCAGTAGTAGAACTTAAAAGCACTGAAAATTGTAAGACATTACTGGATACTACCATTAGTGATAAATCCGGAAATTATACATTTAAAGATGTAAAACCAGGTATTTATATTATTACTGCTTATTGTCCTTCGGATCGCAAATATTTAACAAAGGATGTTGTAGAGAAACCATTAGGACAAGCTGTTGATGCAGGTACACCGGATTGTAACTCCACTTCATTAGCTCTGGTTATAGAGTATCTTAAGGATTGTTATGGTGAAGACTATTCTTGCTTTAACAAGAAATCCAGTGTGTATAATATGGTTAAAACCATTGCAGGAGCTGTTAACCAACTGGACATCGATGCTATTGAAAATAATAGTAATTATGATGAACTTGTCACTATGGTTTCTGATGCAATTTATAGTTGCTGTGGGGTTATATCTCCCGGAACTACACCTTCTGCTGATAGTGGAGGAAGCAGTGGAACTCCCTCATCAGTTACAAAAACAACAATAAATGCCGCAGTTATTCCTGGAATCAAAGCACCAGTAACAGGCGAAGTCCCGGTGACGACAATCGCTGATATTGCCGTAAAATCTGCTGTTTCCGGCAGCTCTAAGTCGAATACTCAATACACCGGCACAGTGAGCTGGAAGCCTGAACATGATAAGTTCCAGGGAAATACAGTTTATACTGCAACTATTACTCTGACACCTAATGATGGTTATACTTTAAGTGGAGTACCTTCAAACTTCTTTAAAGTAGAAGGTGCTGATAGTATTTCTAACCCAGCAAATTCAGGTGTGGTGACTGCGATATTTCCCAAAACAGAGTCAGAAAAGTATACGGTTACTTTTCCCGGTCCGGATAATGGAAGTTTAAGTGCAAAGGTTGATGATGTTGCTATTAACAGTGGTGATGATATCGAAAAAGGAAAGTCTGTTGTCTTTACCGCAACACCTGTTCAAGATTGGCAGATAAAGGATTGGTATATTAATGGTTCTTCAATCGGATCAACTAATGAGACTTATACTATTGATTCCCT
>Ga0334884_1005623_pt1 | contig 11836 bp, 8 predicted proteins | sample GraSluR1_MG_7_FD_207215 | JGI IMG/M metagenome (GOLD analysis project Ga0334884, IMG submission 207215) | Sludge microbial communities from methane-producing bioreactor in Wageningen University, Netherlands - Granular Sludge_12_05 R1 | ecosystem: Engineered > Bioreactor > Anaerobic > Unclassified...
CCTTTGAACAGTATCGAGGGTAGTTATGTACCGGGGATAAAAGTTGAAATTGGTTTGATCAATGGACGCTATTTCAAGGTAATAGCCTTTATCGCGAATGGTAATATTCAAACCACCCGCACCATCAACAGCATTATTGTACATAATAGAGCTATCCTTAACCTGTATTCCCAGTGAGTTTAGCTGTTCAAGTGTTAAGTAGGCATACTCAATGGAATAGTCCTTATCAACTTTTTCAGCGGATTCCTTCTTGCTGGTACTATTGCAACCCAAGGCAAAAATTAGTAGAATAATTGCAATGGCATTTGATATTTTTTTCATGGATTTACTATTTAAATGCTCTTTTTTTTCAAAAATCAAACTCCTAACTTTTTAAGAGCCTCACTAACATTATTCTCAATCCTTCTCACGATATCTGACGAATCAGATTTTTGGAACTTTTCGCCGATAATACCTTCATAGAGTTCTATATACCTTTTACTTATTCCATCAACCACAGAATGTGTCATTTCTGGCACCTGCTGCCCGGGTTCTCCCATAAAATCATTTTCCATTAACCATTCCCTCACAAACTCTTTTGAAAGCTGCCATTGAGCTTCGTTGTTCTTAAATCGTTCCTCGTATCCATCGCTGTAAAAATACCTCGACGAATCGGGTGTGTGAACTTCATCAATCAGATATATCTTTCCATCCTTCTTGCCAAACTCATACTTGGTGTCAACCAGAATAAGCCCACGATCACTGGCATACTTCGATCCTAAATCAAAGAGTTTGTAGGTATATTCCTCAAGCTTAATGTAATCCTTTTCGGAAACCAAACCCTCACTAATGATCTCTTCGGGTGATATGTTTTGATCGTGTGCACCCTGCTCTGCCTTTGTTGTAGGTGTAATAATCGGCTTGGGAAATGCCTGATGCTCCTTCATCCCATCGGGTAGTGTGATACCACATATCTTTCTGGCTCCCTTCTTATAATCCCTCCACAAACTGCCCGTTAAATATCCCCTTATTATCATTTCCACAGGAAATGGTTGGCATCGATGGCCGATGGTAACCATGGGATCGGGGGTATCAATCTTCCAGTTGGGAACTATTTCCCTGGATAAATCCAAAAATCTGGAGGCTATCTGGTTTAAAACCTGCCCTTTATAGGGTATCCCCTTGGGAAGTACAACATCAAATGCCGAAATCCTATCGGTTACAACCATCACCATTATGTCGTTTCCCAACGAATAGACATCGCGTACTTTCCCCTTATAAAAATCGGTTTGTCCCGGAAAAATAAAATCGGTTGCTACTAGTGCTCTGCTCATACTATTTATCGTCGTTTAATTTTTTCTTTTCTTCTGCCTTCTGCTTGCTATACTTTTCAAATGCATGAACTATATACTTAACCAGCTTATGCCTAATAATATCCCTTGTATCAAAGTTAATTACTGCCAAGCCGGGAACTTCGGATAGCAACTTAAGGGTAGGAACTAAGCCCGAATCCTCCTTATATTGCAAGTCAATCTGTGTTATATCGCCGGTAACAATAAACTTGGCATTATTCCCCATTCGGGTAAGAAACATTTTAAGCTGGTTAATTGTTGTATTTTGTGCTTCATCAAGAATTACAAAGGCATTATCGAGGGTTCGACCACGCATGTATGCCAGAGGGGCAATTTGAACCGTTCCATCCTCCATATAGTCGTTCAGCTTACGTGCGGGTATCATATCGTTTAGTGCATCGTAAAGGGGCTGAAGGTAAGGATCCAACTTCTCTTTCAAATCGCCCGGCAGGAATCCCAACCTCTCCCCAGCCTCCACGGCAGGACGAGTGAGAATAATACGTTTTACCTCCTTATTCTTCAATGCCCTAACCGCTAGTGCGATGGCTGTATAGGTTTTTCCCGAGCCAGCAGGTCCAATGGCAAAAAGCAAATCGTGGGTAGCGTACTTCTCAACCAGCATGCGCTGGTTGATTGTGCGAGCTTTTATAATTCTCCCGTTATTTCCAAACACAAGGGCATCGCCGGTTTCCTCCTCAATCTTCGAGATGGACTCATCGGTATCGTTAAGCAGATCCCTGATATTATCCTCCGAAAGGCTGTTGAACCGACGATAAAAATCGATGATGAGGTTAATCTTACTCTCAAAGGAATTTATTTCCTGCTCCTCTCCTATCACTTTAATCTCATCGCCACGGGCAACAACTTTTAGCTTTGGAAAATGGTTGGTAATGATGTTAAACTTTGAGTTATTAACCCCAAAAAGCGATAGCGGATCAACTCCCTCAATCAGAATTAGCCTTTCGTTCATCTAGTACATTTTAGTTTCAACAAATTCATCAGCCTTTTGTCAGGTCACAAAGTTAGCAAAAAAGCGTATTCTATTATTCAAGTACCTCAACTTTGAAGAATAAAGGATAGTCTTTAAAAAAGCAAGAAGATAGTTCAGGCATTAAAACGGATAATCATTAGACTTTTAAAAATTCTGAAACCCGCTAAACCGAAAAGAGATAAGCCATGACCTGAAACCAGCACCCAATCCATTGCCCAGCCCCGCCCGTCAGGGTTTGACTCCGATGCTTCGGAGCGAGGGCAGCAGCAGGGCGGTTCAAGCCCTGACTAACAAACAATATGGAAATTGGGGCTTTGCCCCTGAACCCACCTACTTTTTCCCTTGATGGAAAAAGTAGGCAAAAAGATCAAGACAAAACGATGCTACCTCCCGCTCTGAAAAAATCCGAGAATTCTAACCATGTAAACATTCAGGTACAGGAGAGCGTTCCGCTTACAAACCCGGTTGAGGTAAGTATCCACAATGCGCTGGGGGTACTGGTGTGGCAGGGCGCACTTCCTTTACAGCCAACCCTTAGCGTAAATCTCTCTACCCTTAACCCGGGGCTGTACATACTAACGTTAAGGGTAAACTCAAGGCAGATGTCAAAGCGCATCCTGAAATTACCTTTTTAAAGCTCTTTTTAAAAGCTAATTGAGTACCCCTTTTCATAAATAAATCTTATAATTTGTATTCGCACAATACCGGTAATTTCTTTTTTTTAGCCAAATTTGCTATTTATTTCAGAACATGGACAAGGAAAAGAGATCAAATATTACCGTTACCCTAACTACCGATTGGAAGCAGCACGATTTCTATATTGGTATGATTAAAGGTCGGCTTACTTCGTCTTGTCCAAATATTCGTATTATTGACCTTTCGCACGATATTCCCTCATTCAACATCCATCACGCTGCCTTTGTTGTCAGGCATAGTTTCACCTTTTTTCCTCCGGGGTCAATTCACCTGATTTTGGTTAATAGTGAATCGAATTTACTATCCAGACTGCTTGTGGTTGAGCACAATTCCCATTTTTTTGTTTTACCCGACAATGGTATAGTTGGCCTGCTCTTCAGCTCTACGCCCGAAAAGGTTTATGAGGTAAAGTTTAACTCACAGGGGAGTTTCGCATCTTTGGATTGCTTTAACGATATTGTAAAGAATCTTTCCAACGGGAAACCCATTGACTCAATAGGCGAAGCGGTAACAGATTTCAACGTAAAGATCTCGCTAAGGGCAACCATTGACGAATCGATCATTAATGGGAGTATAATCTACATCGATTCCTATAATAACGCCATCACGAATATATCAAAAAGTCTTTTTGAGAGGGTTGGCAAAGGTCGCGATTATAACATCTTTATTCAAAGCAACTACAATAAGATCAATAAATTATCGACTACCTACAACGAAGTTGAACCGGGCGAACTACTGGGACTCTTCAACTCTGCAAACCTCCTTGAAATTGCCATTCGTAACGGATATGCCGCTGAATTACTTAGCCTTAATGTTGGTGGAAGCATTAGGGTAAATTTCCTTTAAAATGGGCAGCTTGAATGCTAATGGCACAACTTTATTATTTGTAACTTTGCAGTCATTGATTAACCTCCACATATTTCTAAAATGACCGAATCAACCAAAGCCTTTGAGCAACTAGTAGAGATAATGGACGAGCTGAGGGAGAAATGCCCCTGGGATAGAGAGCAAACCTTCGAGAGCATCCGCAATTTAACCATTGAAGAAACATACGAGCTGGCAGATGCCATAATTGAAAAGGACTACGAAAATGTGAAGAAAGAGCTTGGCGATCTTCTTCTCCATATCGTTTTTTACTCCAAAATTGCATCCGAAACCAACCTGTTTACCCTTAATGATGTTATCGAGCAAATATGTCAGAAGCTGATATACAGGCATCCGCATGTTTTTGGAACCACGCAGGTAAGCACTGCCACCGATGTGGTAAAAAATTGGGAACAGATCAAGATGTTTGAAAAAAAGGGGAATAAAACGGTGCTTGCAGGGGTTCCAAAATCCCTGTCGGCTCTTATAAAAGCCAATAGAATACAGGAAAAAGTAAAAGCAGTGGGGTTCGATTGGGAAGTGAGAACACAGGTTTGGGACAAAGTTGAGGAAGAGTTGAATGAACTTAAGGGAGAAATCGAAGGAGGTGATCAGGATAAAATCGAAGCTGAATTTGGCGATCTGATCTTCTCGGTGGTCAATGCTGCAAGGCTATTCAATGTCGATCCGGAAACTGCTCTGGAACGCACCAATAAAAAGTTTATCAAACGTTTTGGCTATCTTGAGAGCAAAACCATTAAGCAGGGACGATCGTTGAAAACCATGACGTTGGATGAGATGAACGAAATATGGGAAGAGGCTAAAGGAATTGACAACCAATAGTATTGCACAATGCTGCAGTATATCCTAAAAAAAATTATCTACAGCATTCTTATCGTTTGGGGTGTCGTAACGCTTGTGTTCATACTCTTCAATCTTATCCCCGGCGACCCGGCACGCATGGTAATGGGACAGCGAACCGATGAGGCATCGTTGGCAGCCGTTCGTAGAGACCTTGGGCTCGATAAGCCCATATTCTTCCAGTACCTGAAATATATCAACGATCTTTTGCCGGTTTCGATCCACAACCCTAAAAACCCAAAAAGCTATATATACCTTGATGAAAATGTTTACAAAACGAATGTAACCCTCAAGGTTAGCAAATCAAGATCAATAGTGCTAAAACCGCCCTATCTTCGACGATCGTATCAAAGCGGAAATGCGGTAAGTGCAATAATTGGCAAAACTCTTCCCAATACCTTTATCCTTGCCATTACGGCTATGATCTTCGCAACAATTGTTGGAATTGGGTTTGGAATTTTTGCTGCGCTCGCAAAGGATAGCTGGGCAGATAAGGCTTTGCTTGCTTTTTCTGCCTTTGGCATGAGCATTCCCTCATTCTTTGCTGCCATTCTGTTTGGTTGGCTTTTTGCCTTTGTGCTGGGCGATATCACCGGGCTAAACCTCACTGGAAATCTTTGGGAAATTGATGACTTTGGCGAAGGAATAAAGCTGCAAATTAAAAACTTAATTCTTCCTGCTTTCACGTTGGGAATTCGACCTCTGGCAATTGTTACTCAGCTTAGCCGAAGTTCAATGCTCGAAACCCTCTCGCAGGATTATATCCGAACAGCAAAAGCCAAGGGTCTAACATTCACAAAGGTTATCTGGAGTCACGCACTGAAAAACTCATTAAACCCTGTTGTTTCAGCTGTCTCTGGTTGGTTTGCTTCCCTCATGGCTGGGGTAATCTTTATTGAGTATATCTTCGGTTGGAAAGGGTTGGGATACATTATGGTTAACGCATTGAATAGCTACGATGTGCCGCTCGTTCTTGGATCGGTTATTACCATTTCAATTGTATTTGTGGTGGTTAACTTTTTTGTTGATATAGTCTATTCTCTTCTTGATCCAAGAATTAGGGTTTCCTAACGGGATGAATCATATTTTTTTTAACTTTGGATATTCGCAGGTTAATGATATTCTAAAAATAGTTATTACAAAAAATTAACGAAATAATAAGCACCCATCATGAGAAAAAGAATAGTTGCCGGAAACTGGAAAATGAATACCACTCCCGAACAGGGACTGAAACTTGCCAAAGAGGTTAAAGCATTATTAAATGAAGCACCTGCCGATGTCGAGCTGATTATTGCTCCTCCTTTTACTCACATCGCCAGCATTGCCAATGAGATTAAATCTTGTAGAGTAAAACTTGGAAGCCAGAATTGTTCAGCATGGGAAAAGGGAGCCTACACAGGTGAGGTTTCGGTTGAAATGTTAGCTTCCATTGGCGTGAGCCATATTATTATTGGGCATTCGGAACGGAGGGAATACTTTTCTGAAAGCAGTGAAGTACTACTAAACAAGCTTAAACTGGTTTTAAAATATGGTTTAACACCCATCTTTTGTTGTGGTGAAAAGCTGGACGAACGCGATGCAAATAATCACTTTAACGTTGTTAAATCTCAAATTGAAGAGGTTCTTTTTCATCTCAATCCCAATGAAATGGCGAAAGTGATAATTGCCTATGAACCTGTTTGGGCCATTGGCACAGGACGGACAGCATCGCCTGAGCAGGCAGAAGAAATGCATGGTTACATCCGAAGCATCGTGGAAAAGCATTTTGGCAAAGAAATAGGGCAAGAAATAAGCATACTTTATGGTGGAAGCTGCAAACCCGACAATGCCAAGGAGATATTTGCCAAGCCCAATGTTGATGGAGGCCTTATTGGTGGAGCCTCGTTAGTAGTTATTGACTTTATTGCCATTGCAAAATCATTCCCAAAGTAAGTTATGAACTACTACGAGGTTAAGTTCACCCTATCGCCCTACGACCAGCAGAAATCAGAGATATTGGTTGCCCTTCTGGCCGAAATTGGCTTCGATAGTTTTGAAGATATTGAGGAGGGTGTAAATGCCTTTATACCAGAAAAAAACTTCAATGCTGACAATATTGCTTGCCTCTTAAAAAAGGATCCATTCAGGGAAACTCAAATCTTATATCACCCAAGATTAATTGAAAATCAGAACTGGAATAAAAAGTGGGAGTCAAACTTTGATCCCATTAACATTGAAAACCTATGCAGGATAAGGGCTCCTTTCCATAAGCCCGAAAAGGGTTTTACGCTTGACATCGAAATCGAACCGAAAATGTCGTTTGGGACTGGCCATCACCAAACTACCTGGCTTATGGTAAGGCAAATCTTCAATTTAGATGTAAAAGGCAAAAGGGTTCTCGATATGGGTTGTGGAACAGGAATCCTTGCCATTGCTGCAGAAAAGTTGGGAGCAGAAAATGTTGTTGCCATTGATAACGACCAATGGGCATTCGAAAATGCCACAGAAAATGCTGAAAGAAATTACTGCAAAAAGATACAAGTTTTACTTGGGGATGCTTCATCGCTAAATAGCATGAACTTTGATATTATACTGGCAAATATTAACCTGAACACGCTTATCAACGACCTACCCGTTTATAAAAATTGCTTGTTAAAAAAAGGAAAGCTAATCGTTAGCGGTATTCTTAAATCCGATATTCCCAAAATAAACAAAACTGCCATTGATTTGAATCTTTATCCTTTCGTAGAAGAAAATCGCAACGATTGGTTACTAATTGGATATGAACGCATTAAATAAAAATGGGTATTGAACCTATGAAATCACATTATTTCTTATCATTTATCCAGCAATTGGTAACATGCATATCCATTGGCTTACTTACCTTTTTTTGGAGTCAACCTTGTGCGGCTCAACGCATAACCAAGTTTTCTGAGGAAATTGAAAATTTCCCCTTTCAGCTGCATGAGGTTATAAAAAATCAGCTATCAAAAGAGGATGAACCCTTTTCCGTTGAATTTGCCCAATTATGGGCAGCCGATTTTTTCTCGCCCGAACAGAAAATACAAATAGTTGAAACATCGAACCTATTGCTACGAAAAACCGATGTCAATACTTCGCACTTTATCAATTTGATAAAAATTCTGGTTAGCCTACAGCATAATGAGAAAACCTTAAAAAACTTTGAGCTGTGGTTTAACGGGCTTACATCATACGCAAGCAACGATAAAATATACATTTCGAGCATTGCCCGATTCGTTCAGAATTCACAGACCATTTTCAATAGCAGCACCTTAAAGGTAAACCCTGCACACCAATGGAATGCAAAAACCGATAATTATTCAATTAGCCTTGATTCAACTCTTATCTTTAAGTACAACAATGTCAACCTTGTATGTACAAATGGGAATGATTCAATGTCAATAAATTCTACCCAGGGTATATACAACCCTCTTTCGGAGATGTGGAGAGGAAAGGGCGGAAGAGTTACATGGATTAGGAGCCAATTCCCTGAGGATGAAATCTATGCAACGCTTACCCATTACCAAATTGATCTCACTAAAAACGAATACAAAGCCGATTCTGTTTGGTTTACCAACAAGGACTACTTCAAAGAACCTTCGCTTGGGCATATAAAGGATAGGCTAATCAAAGCCACAAAGCCCGATAATGTTGCTTACCCCGAATTTCACACATACGACCAGCGACATAGGATTAATAATCTTTTTGATGGGGTTGACTACGATGGGGGTTACTACATGTTGGGGACAAAGTTCTTTGGTAGCGGTACTCGCGAAAATCCGGCAGTTATAGAAGTAAAACGAAACGGAAAGGATTTTCTGCGCATTGAGTCCAGAACATACGTTTTCCTTCGTCAATCAGTGGTATCTGACTATGCTAGGGTACGATTCCTCCTGGAAAATGATTCTCTATTTCACACAGGATTAGGGTTTTCGTACAATGATAATACCCGCATGATTACCATTTCCCCCACAGAATTTTTAACAACACAAAGCCCCATCCTAAGTACTTACCATAATTTTTCCATAAACTTTAATCAAATTTCCTGGAATTTGGATAAGGATATAATTGTGTTTGGCCCTCCCATTGGGGCATCGTTGGGAAGAGCTTCATTCGAATCCAATAACTTTTTTAACCAAGAGATTTTTGATCAGATCATGGGTCGCGACGATCAACATCCTCTTTTTGCCATTGCCAACTTTACAAGGCTTATACAAACCAAAACATTCAACGTTGACCAATTCGCAAGGTATATGCGAAAACCCTTGGAGCAAACCCGAATTGTGGTTATGCAAATGGCCATGCTGGGTTACATACTTTACGAATTTGAAACAGGTGAAATTCAAACCCTTCCAAAACTCTACGATGCCATTAGAGCCAGATCGAGCCGGATCGACTACGATGTCATCAAATTTCAATCTTCGTCACAGGGAATTCCAAACGCAGTGCTCAATCTGGCAACCCTTGAGATGGAAGTAAATGGGGTACAAAACGTTTCTGTAAGCGACTCTCAAAACGTGTTTATTTTTCCGGCCAACCAAAGATTAATCCTAAAAAAGAACCGAAATTTTGCGTTCAACGGTATTGTCAGGGCTGGGCTTTTCACCTTTAAAGGAACGAATTTTAACTTCGATTACGAAAACTTCAGCTTTGTGCTTGATGAAATTGAGCAGCTCAACCTCGACTACCAAACTGAAGATTTCGACTTCTATGGCAGGCGTGTACTGAATAGCGTAACAAGTACGCTCGAAAATATTACCGGTGAAATTTATATTGATCAACCCGACAACAAATCAGGGCTGATTGACTACCCTGACTATCCCATATTTAAAAGTACCAAAAATTCATTCGTTTACTACGACGATCCATCAATCCATAATGGCATATACAAACGCGAAAACTTCTACTTCGAGATCTACCCCTTCACTTTCTACAACATCAATAACTTCGAGTATAAGGACATGAACTTCATTGGGTTATTTGAATCGGCTGATATTTTGGGCCCTATTGAGGATACCCTTGTACTTCGTCCTGATAATTCTCTGGGCTTTAAAAGAGAATCACCTCCCCAAGGATTCGCTTTGTATCAAGGCAGAGGCACCTTTTATAATGTTATTGATCTAAGCAATAAGGGGTTGAGAGGTATGGGCGAGTTTACATACATTACATCCCGAACAAATTCCGATGATCTATATTTCTTCCCCGACTCGGTAAGCACCCGTTCCACAGAATTTTCAATTGGAAGGCAGGATGCTGGAATTCAATACCCTGAAGTTATTGGACAGGAGCATACCGTAAAATGGCAACCCTACAACGAGATTCTCTTTGCCTATCGCGGAAAAAAGCCTTTTGTCATGTTCGAACAGCAGGCAAAGTTTACTGGCGATTTAACCCTATCCCCCCTTGGATTAATCGGTTCTGGTTTGATGGACATGGAAAAAGCACGGCTCACCTCCAACCTTTATGAATACAATTCGGCCGATTTTAAATCAGATAAAGCAAGCGCTGAATTCAACGTGGTTGGTAGCGATAGCTTGGCACTAAGCTCAAAAAATCTGAGCGCATATATCGACTTTAATAAGCGAAACGGCGAATTCAGAAAGATTGACCAGAGCATTTACGCCCTTATGCATCCCATGATGTACGAATCGCATCTCGATGAATTTGTATGGTCGATGAATCAAAACGAACTGACCATTTCGACACCCACATACCAACAATATGTCGAGATGGGTAAGTTTTATGTCTCAGGGATGATCGATAGGGATACATTACCCCCCGGATCACTATTTTACTCAACATGGCGGGGTGAAGATTCGCTTTACTTCTTTGCACCCAAAGCAAAATACAACCTACGAAACCCAAACCTAAAAGCCGACTCCGTGAGGTACCTTGTTGTAGCCGATGCCATAATTTATCCCAATAATCAGAAGGTTGAAGTTGATGCAAAGAAAAGGATAATGCCTTTACGAAAATCAGAAATAATTGCAAACTATACCCAAAAGTACCATAGGATCTACGACGCAGAGATAACCATTCCGGGAAGAAAAAAATATTATGCAAAAGGTACTATCGATTATGTTGACGAAAATGACTCCATTCAAAAAGTTAAGCTTCGAGAAGTGGGAGTTGACACTCAGGGTAACACTTTTGCAAAAACGGTATTGACTGATCCAGATAAATTTAAAATGAGTTCTCGCTTTGGTTTTATAGGTGATGTGGATATTTTCGCAAAGGAAAAGTTCTGGCAGTTTGATGGTGGTGCTCAACCTATTTACGATTGTCCACAGATAAAGGCTAGCAACTTGAAGTTTAAAGCAACCATTGATCCTTCAAGCATATTTATCCCCTTACCCCCTCAACCGATAAACCTTAATAAGGTAACCCTTATCTCGGGTAGTGTTATTACTGTTGACTCAATACATCTCTATCCTTCTTTCATAAGCGGTCGTAAAACCTTTAGCGATAAAACGCTTATCAACGCAGATGGATTTTTACATTATAATAGCAGAAGAAATCGCTTTATGATAGGCTCAATGGATAAGATTAACAACCCCGACACAACAGGCAATCTCATTGGGCTTACAACAGATTTTTGTATGCTTTTTAGCGAGGGAACTATTCAATTTCCAGTTAATTTAGGCCAAATCAAGAACTTTACAACTGGTAACCTAATCCACAAACTTGAGGATAGTACCTTAACCATGGACTTAATACTTTCCCTTGATTTCCTTTTCAATCAAGCATCACTCGAAGCCATGGCCAATGAAATAATTGGACATTCAGAACTATCATCTGTTGATCTAAACCGAAAAGTCTTTCATAAAGCCCTGTATGAGCGTACAAATCAGCAAGAAGCAACAGCAGCAATTAATCAGATCAAACTTTTTGGAGCAATGAGCCAAATCCCAAGCGGTTTTCAGAATACTATCACCTTTACTGATCTAAAAATGAAATGGGATCATATAAACCGTTCCTTTGTCTCTTACGGGAAAATTGGAATAGGTACAATTGGCAATCTTCAAGTTAATAAAAAGGTTGATGGATTTATTGAAATCATTAAACGGAATACAGGCGATTGGATGATGATGTA
>Ga0334884_1005626_pt1 | contig 11825 bp, 9 predicted proteins | sample GraSluR1_MG_7_FD_207215 | JGI IMG/M metagenome (GOLD analysis project Ga0334884, IMG submission 207215) | Sludge microbial communities from methane-producing bioreactor in Wageningen University, Netherlands - Granular Sludge_12_05 R1 | ecosystem: Engineered > Bioreactor > Anaerobic > Unclassified...
ACAACCACTTCCACGGAGCATCCTATCGGCTCTTCCCGAGCCATTTCATAAAGTCCGCCCGGGAGGCAAGGGATAAATAAACTGCCCTCTTTTTGGGTGTGGTGATGATAGAATGGTGAAGATGCCCCCCGAGGTGAGAGAGACCCTGGAGAAGCAGTGGCCGATCCCCTTCGCCACCGCCTCCACCGAAGGAAAGCCGAACGTCGTCTTCATGGGGATCCTGAAGATTACGGACGAAGAGACCCTGGTCTTTGCCGACAACTTCTTCAACAAGACGGCGGCTAACCTGGCGGAGAACCCACAGGCCTCGGTCGTCTGCTGGACCAAGGACCCCAGGAGGTCCTACCAGATCAAGGGGAGGGTGGCCTTCGCGGAGGAGGGGCCGATCTTCGAGGAGATGGCCGAGTCGGTCCGGGCCCGCAAGCCCGACCTGCAGATGAGGCGGGCCGTGATCTTCAAGGTCGAGGAGATCTACGAGGCTAACTCCGGCCCCACCGCCGGGGATCGGATCGCCTGATCCCGGCGGCCGGGGTTCGGCCCGGGGCGGGCCTTCTATTCCCCATATTTTATCAGGAATTTTTACGGTTGGCTCCTCCGCCCTTCAGGCCCACTCTTCGGCCCCATCCCCCCGGCGGAAAGAGTAAATATATTGCTATTCTATTTGAAGGAAGGTGATCTAAATGGTGAAGATGCCACCAGATGTAAGAGCAACCCTGGAGAAGCAGAAGCCAGCCCCCGTCGCCACCGCCGACGCCTCGGGAACGCCGAACGTCGTCTACGTTGGGTTCTTGAAGGTCATCGACGACGAGACGATCATGATCGGAGACAACTTCTTCTACAAGACGGCGGCAAACCTTGCTGAGAACCCCAGGGTATCGATCCTCTGCTACGACACCGAGACGAAGAAGTCCTTCCAGATCAAGGGGACTGCGACGGTCCATAAGGAGGGGAAGCACTTCGACGAGATGACCAAGTGGGTTCTCGCCGTCAACAACAAGCTTCCGGCGAAGGCGGCCGTGGTGGTGAAGGTGGAGGAGATCTACAACGCCATGTGGGGTCCGACGGCGGGAAAGAAGGTAGTCTGATTAGAGGATGGGCGGGCAGAGATGGATCTGCCTTGAATATCTTTTTTGATCTGCGGTTTTGGTCTGAGACGCTGAGCAGATACTCTTCTGGGTGGCGGCAGAGGTAGATTTATTGAGCATGGGATCATTTCTTGATGGTGAACGGGATCTGATCTTGGAGCAGAGGGGATCATCGATATGCCGAAGGCGAAGAACTTGAAAGAGGCCTACAACAACCTGGTGGTGGAGCCGCTAGAGACCGCGGAGGAGTTCAGGGATTTTTACGTCGAGAGGCCGGCGAAGGCGCCATCCCCCCCATCGAAGAGCTGAAGGACCGGATCGAGATCTCGGATCGGAAGGAGAAGTACCTCTTTCTCGGGTTCAGGGGTTCGGGGAAGAGCACAGAGCTGAACCGGCTTCTTGATATGATCGATCCCAACCGGTTTCTTGTGGTCAGCTACTCGATCCGTGACCAGCTGAACGTCAGCGACTTCGACTTTCGAGACTTCTTCGTCTCGATGGCCCTGATGATCTACGACAGGGCAGAGGTCGACGGCGTCAAGCTCAACCGGGACATCGAAGAGGACTTCAAGGACTTCGTAAAGCGCATCACAAAGGTCGAAGAGGAGGAGGTCACCGGGTCCAGAGCCGCGGGGATCTCTTTGACCCTCGCCAAAGTTCTCCTCCTGAAGCTGGGTCGAGAGGCGAAGACCCGGGAATACGTACGAAAAGAGCTGGAGATGCAGATCAGCGACCTGATCCAGAGGCTCAACTGGCTGATCGTCGACGTAGAGGATAAGACCGATAAGAAGCTCGTCGTCATCGTCGACGACCTGGATAAGCTGACCCGCGTTGAGCAGGCGGAGGAGTTCTTCTATAAAAACTACGAGCTTCTCTCCCAGCCGAGCTGTTTTGTGATTTACACCTTCCCGATCCCCCTCACCTTCAACCCCTACTTCGAGAACGTCAGGCCCGCCTTCGACGACGCCATAATCCTGCCGCAGCTTCCCGTGATCAACAGAGACGGCAGCAGAAACGAGACGAACCTCGACTTTTACAGATCCGTTGTAAGAAAGCGGATGTAGGATCACCTGATCGACGACGCCGTTCTGGACGAGGCTATCCTCTCCACCGGAAAGCTCTCGGAGTTCGTCTCGATCATGAGAGACGCCACGATCAAGGCTTACCGAAATAAGAGAGAAACGATAGCGAAAGAGGACGTGGAGAGCGCTCTTGAGAAGCTACGGCGGACTTACGACAGGACCCTCACCGAGGCCCACAAGCGCAGGGCTCTGGCGATCCACGAATCGAAGGAGGCCCGCGACCTGGACAAGGACGATGGCATAAGCCGGGAGCTTCTCTTCAGCCTGACGGCTGTCGAGTACGAGGACGAGAACGGGAGATGGTGCGACGTAGACCCCCTCCTACTGCCCCTGGTGGAAAAATGGAAGATGCGAGAGTAGAAGAAGCGAAGGCTGAAGCCGCGAGGATCGAAGAACCAATATTAGAGGAAGAGAGAACTGAAGACCTGGAAGAGATCGACACCATAATCGCGGAGCTGGAGGTCTCGAGGGGGAGGGGCAACCTCATCCTCTGCGTCGTCAACGCTCCTGCATACCGGGACGGGATCATCCGGGCTTTGAGCCGCAGATTCAGATCAAAAATAATTCCCGTACAAGAAGGCGAAGACGTAATCCAGAGCCTCAAGAGCGGGGATTTCGACGGTGTCGAGGTGTTGGTCTGGACGATGCCCGAAAAGCTGACGGAAGACCTCGCGGATGCGCTGAACAACTTTAGAGAGCTCTTTTACGACGCCGGGGTTCCCAGCCTCGTCTTTTCTAGCCAGAGCTTTCTAGACGACGTGATAAGAAGAGCCCCCGACTTCTGGAGGTACAGGGGAAATTATCATGAGTTGAAAGAGCGCGATGGAGGCCTCGCCTTCGAGGCGATCAAGGCTCTGTCGACGTCACTACGCTACCAGAATAAGGAGGATCTTCTGAGGCGTAAGCGGATAAACGAGCACCTCCTCGAAAAGGTGAAGGACGAGCGGGAGGCCGCGAAGATTCTGGATGAACTGGGGCAGATATCTTATCTTCTGGGGGATTATGATAGGGCATCAAATTATCTGAAACAAGAATTGAAAATTAGCGAGGAGATTGACTATAAGAAGGGCGTCGCAAGCTCGCTCCACCAGCTGGGGATGCTCGCTCAGGCCACGGGCGACCTCATTGAGGCCCGCCGCCTCTACGGCGAGAGCCTGAAGATCAAACAAGATCTGGGGGACAAGTCCGGCGTCGCAAGCTCGCTCCACCAGCTGGGGATGCTCGCTCAGGATGAGGGCGACCTCGGCGAGGCCCGCCGCCTCTACGACGAGAGCCTGAAGATCAAACAAGATCCGGGGGACAAGTCCGGCGTCGCAAGCTCGCTCCACCAGCTGGGGATGCTCGCTCAGGATGAGGGCGACCTCGGCGAGGCCCGCCGCCTCTACGGCGAGAGCCTGAAGATCAAACAAGATCTGGGGGACAAGTCCGGCGTCGCCATCACGTTGGCTCAGTCCGCCCTTCTGGAGGAGATGGAAGGAAAACTGGAGCGATCGCTAGATCTGATACGTGAAGCTGAGAAGATCTTCCTGGAGCTTGGTAGCCCCACAGCTCTCCAGGCACGACAGGATCGAGAACGCTTGGAGCAGAAGGTCTTAAACAAAAAAATGCACGAATGACGCTTAATTTCTCCTGGAGGCCTGCTGTCTATGAAAGATGATGCATTGATGAAAAGACGGATCGCAGAGATCTTCGGCCTCTCCCAAGAGGAGTGCGACCTGGTGAACCGGGTCGTCATCGAGGAGATCCTCGCCAGCTCGAAGGACACCCACGACCTCCTCCAGCGGGCCCTCGACCGGTTCGCAAAGACCGAGGGGGAGAAGATGGCGTTCCTCGCGGGGCACATCACCGGCTGGGTCCTGATGAAGGCGGATATGGACATGGACATCGACGCCTACTTCGCCGACTCCCGGTCGAAGGGCCCTGCGGGGCAGAACACGTAAGCGGCAAGCAGAACCAGCGCCCGCAAAAACAGCCTGACCGACCGGAAGGGCGCGAAAAAAGGGAAGACAAAGGGGAAGGGTTTTTCAGCGGGACGGATCTTGCATCCCCTACTTTGAGGACGAGACTCCGACTCCGGACCGGGATGAACGGCCGGGATCTGTGGCGGCTCTGGTGCGACCAGTTCGACGATGAGCTGGAGGCTTTGGCCGAGGCGATCTGGGCCGCAAACAAGATGGTGAAGACGGAATCCCCCCAGGCTAGGGACCGGTTCTACGCCATAAAGGACGAGTTCATCCTCAGGTACGCCACCAGCGGCCGGAAAGTCAGAGACGAGCCGCCCCCACCCTGGTACCGCGGGGTCGACGGCTCGACCAGGACACTATACTGCTACCGGGTCCCTGTGGGCGAGAGGGTCTATCGGCTCCACAGCTACCTCCGCCCCCTAAAGGTGGAGGAGGGGCTCGCCGAGGAGGGCGAGGAGGGGGGCGGCTCCTCCGTCGACGAGTGGTCGTGGCTTCCGATCTCTTTCGACGAGTTATATAAGATGCTCGCGAGCTACGCCGGGGATCGGTGGGGCTTCTCGGATCGTAGGGTGGGATGAATCGAGAAGAGGAAGATAGGGAAGGGGCGTCAGAAGCTATGAAAATGAAGACTGGAGGTGCCGGTTTGGGGCGGCCGCGCCCGCAGTGGGTCGCCCTTCCCCCGGCCTCTAAGGTCCGAGGCTCAGGACCGCCCACAGCAGGTTGAAGTCATTCTGACGCGCCCTCACCATCTCGACGAAGCTCGGCTCGGCCCCCACCTCCCCACCGATGGAGACCCATCGGTCGAGGCCGAAGGAGTAAGCATGACCTCCATGATAGCCGTCGTACCTCAGGACCGGCCCCTTGACGCCTTCGAACCTCTCTCCGCCGACGACCCCGCCGTAATACAGCCCGGGGCTGTGAACCCCCTCGAACATCGCCGATGCGGCCGGAGCCAGCAGCGCCAGCGCCAGCACCATAATAGCTATTTTGTATCCCAGCATTCGCATCACCTTCTTATCGAGCATCAACCATCCTCGATCTATGATCCGCCAGAGCCGCCAGATCCTTCCAGGAACTGAATGCGCCTCCATGGCTTTTTTGATCCGGCGGGCTTCTTGCTCTAATCATACTGGGATAGGCGAAAAATGTTTCGATGATTGGGGAACCCGGCCTAAGGTTTCGCCTGGCCGGGGGCGGGCCGAGCCCCATCAAGTCTCACCGCCGCTGGGACCCGCGGGCCTATCGTCGGAGGGTCCTTTCGACGTCACGGCCATCTCCTGGGTGGGTCCCGTTTTCTCATTCTTCAAAGATCTTCTTTTGCCTATCCACCATTTGACGATTGGAATTATCAAGACGGTGGCCAGCCACTGCCAATATTTTTTAATAAAATTTTTGCCGTCTTTGAGGTAGTCGGAGGCGGTCTTCTCTTCGACGGTCACCGTGACCGGCCACTCGTCGAGCCTCTTCTTAGGCGCCCAGGCTGGTTCCCCAATATTTGATTTTTCCTGGTAATAAACCACGAGTTTCAGGGTTTGGTTGCCTCCTTTCGTCGGCGTTACTTCCCATACCCACTTGGGCAGCTCTTCTTCATCGGGGATGTACATCTGCTGAGCCAACCCTTCCTTGAGCGAGATGTCGAAATTGTCCCCCGTCAGGTTGACCTCATAAACGCACTTGGGCGAAAGATTGACCTTCTGGTAGATGGCATATTCTTCCTCGAGGTACCCCGCCAGGCGCTCCCGATCCTCTCCCAGAGTTACATTTATTTTATACTTGTGGCGTACAATCATCTCTCTGGGCGGATCCCAGCCGACCATCCCGAGGGCCTTCTCAGCCATCTTCTGATAATCTTCTGAGGAGGGCTGAGCGGGAGACGTTGTCGCGGTCGTCCTCTCCGAGGGCGGCTGATACGGTACCCCCTTTCCGATCGTTCTTCTGACGTCACCAGGAACACCGCCCGTATATACCGTTGTGTCGACCGGGGCCGGGTCCGTGGACTGTATCTCGACGGAAGTCTCACCCTTTGGATACCCCGATTCTTCCCGGATGCAGTGGCCAAAATACGTATCGTTATCGACCAGCACCTCGTACGTGTTATCCCCTGTAAAATTATCATCTACTGTATTATTCTCCGAGGAATTGAACGAAACGCCAACTTCATTTTTATTAATGTAATTATCTTTTAAATCGTTGAGATTCGACTGGTAGAGGTAAACTCCGATTCGGTTATAGCTGGCGGTGTTGTTTTTGATAAGGTTCGATGACGAGTCGCAGAGGGCGATCCCATCAGAATTATTGGAGACTCCATTATCGGTGAGGTTGTTTTTCATCGAGTTTATGAGGGTGATGCCGCAGGCGGAGCTGTCGTTGGCAACGTTTCCTGCCACGGAACTGCTGATACAATTCATAAGTGCCAGGCCGTTCACCCCGTTGCTGTGGAGGACGTTATCGGCGATCCCGTTCTCCTGGGAATCCTCAAGCTTGATGCCGGCGAGGTCGTTGTAGCTGGCATCGTTTCCCGCGATGTTGTTGCCGTAGCTTGCAGACAGACGGATTCCATACTCAACGTTATGGCTGCCGATGTTCCCGGAGATGGTATTTCCGTCGGATGACTCAAACAAAATACCGTTTAAATTATAACTGCCGTTATTGGCCTCTATCCTGTTATCCTCGCTCTCCCTTATCTCTATTCCGCTCCGATTATTGTAGCTGGCATTGTTATCTTTTATTATGTTCTCGTTCGATTTTACGATGAAGATTCCAAACACGTTATTGTAGCTTGCATTGTTATTCGAGACGTTGTTTCCGAGGCTGCTTGATAGGTGAATCCCGATGTTATTGTGGCTGGCGTTGTTCTCCGTCACCGTGTTGTAGGAGGATTCCTGTAATATCACGCCACCTTTCTCGTTCTTGACGATAATGTTGTCGTCAATGGTGTTCCCTTCGGATCGGATGAGGCTGATCCCCCCGCTTCCGTCGCTTATGTTGTTCCCTTCGATCGAATTATTCCGGGATCTGTTGAGGTGGATGCCGTCGGCGTCAGAATGGCCGATGATGCGGTTGCCCCTGACGGTGATCTTCTCGGACTCATGAAGTTCAATTGAATTTTTTTTATTTAATATGTTATCGCCTATCGTAGAGTTGACCGTATTATAGAATCGAATTCCGTATCCGGTCTCATCGAAGACCTGTTCCTTTATTGTGATGTTGTTGCAGCTGAGGCAGTAGACGACGGCTGCATCCTCCGAGGTCGAATCGATGGTCATGTTGGCCGCTAAAACCAGATAATAAATGGCGCCTCCATCAATCCGGTTGGTGGTATCTATGTAATTTAGGCCGGCGGCCTCGAAGCTCCGACCGTTCTCATACATAACGTTCTTCCTCAGGGTGTTGTATTGGGACCTCTCTAGGGAGATGCCGTAATCGGCGTTGAAGCTCACATTGTTCCCTTCGATCGTGTTATTCCCGGAGTCCTGGAGAATAATTCCCAGGCCGTTCTTGGTGGCATTGTTCCCCTGGATGTAGTTTCCCTGGCCCCTCAAGATCAAGATGCCAAATCCGTTATGGTTGACATTGTTCGCCTCAACGGAGTTGTTCATCGAGCCGTTGAGGACTATCCCGGTCCCCGCACCATCATTATATATAGTAATATTTATTATTTTATTATTATTAGAATACACTTTCACTCCTGCCGCCTCTTCTGGAGATCTAGTGCGGCTGTAGTTCGTGGCGGCGAATCCCTCAACCACGACCCCGTCGGCGGAAAGGGTTATCGAGCTCCCGTTTCCTCCCCCGTCCACCACTGGCAGCCCGACCCCCCTCAGGGTGAGGGGCTTATTGACCTCCACGTTTTCGCGGAAAGGATCTCTTCCCCCCTCCACCAGGATCGTATCCCCGGGGCTCGCCAGCTCTATCGTCTCCTGGATCGATTCGCTCTGACTCACAACCCAGGTCTCTCCTTCCGCCAACCCAAAAAAAAGAATTGAAATGGCCAACATCAAGCTTGCGAGGTCGTTCAACGGATATCAGCTCCCCATTATATTATAATATATTAAATATAATCTTTTTTGAGGCTCCCATAACAGACCCCTCTCGATCGAGCCATCCCTCTGCCATCGTACGACTTATATGTCCCCGTTATCTGGCTTCCAATGACCGATAGCGTCATCTCGTAGCGGACCATGTCGTTCAGAGAGACGATGCTCAATTGCAAATTCGTCTCCTCAAACGATCCCCTGGCCTCCACCGGTTGCTGGGACGGGGTTGGGAGGGCGTTGCCGAGGAAAGCTTCTGCCACATCTCCAAAGATGTCGTCTCCAGGGCACTTGGACCTCGGAGAGGCCGATCCGTCGATATCTTCTTCTGGTAAAAAATATAAATTTCCATGACCGGAGATGACGGTCTCATGCTGGATCAGCTTCAACTCTGCCTTTGCTTCGCCGGATCCATCTGACAAGGTCAGATCCAAGGACCAGTTTATTCCTTTGGGTGTGGTATGTCTGGTCACCCCGCCGTCTATGCGGAGGATCTCTATATGGAGGGGCGCCCTCGTCTCGTCTTTTAATGTATCCGGAAGATTATTCAGAACGTTAACTATAGATCCGTCGATGTTCAGGACCCTGCCGACCAGCTCTTCCGGATCCTCTGGGGTGCTATCTCCCGTATACCTGAGGATCTCCTTCATATCCTCGGCTTTGAGACTGGGATATATCGACCTCATCATCGCCGCAGTGGCGGTGACGTGGGGCGCCGCCATGCTGGTGCCACCAGATTCATTAATTATTTTTTCAGTATCATTTCGTCCCCAGACGGCCTGAGCGCCGGGTGCGGCGATGGTCACTTCAAAATAGTAATCTATATTCTGGTTGCTGTCCGGCGCTGGTCTACGATCGTTCATGACGTTGCCGACGGTGATCATATTGGAGATATCCATGCCGCCTGGAGCATGTTTGTAATCACTGCTTGCCCTCTTCACCCCGCCGTTTCCAGCGCTGCATACGAACAATCTCCCCGGGTCCATCTTAAGAATATCTTTAAAGAACTTATTATAGGCCGAGTTCAATGAGTTGTTCGCCTTATCGTTTCCCCAGGAGCAGCTAATGATGGTGCTTCCGTTCTCCAATGCGTACTTGAGAGATAGAAATGCGTCGGTAGAAAAACTTTTCTGATTAGATGAAAATATGTTATATAAATTAATCTCCAATTTATCCCCCAGGGGTTGAGACGCTATGCCCACAAGCCCTCCATCATTGGGATCTGCGGCCAGAATGTTCATGACGCCAGTGCCGTGGCTCCCGGCGATCTCAAAACCCGGCAGGGGTTCCTCCAGCTCGGGGCTATCGAATGCGCACCCTCCAACAGAAGTGTTGATGGCGGCATCATCAAACTCACAGCAATTTTTCCATCTGTATATTCCGTCATCGATGATCGCAACCTTTACGGGAAATAACCTGACACCGGATTCGTTGATGCTGTCCCAGGCTTCCTGGACGCGGACCATCTCGTAGCCCCTGCAGTTCTCCCCCGCATAAACCGAGTCGCTTAGCGGAGATTCTCGATATATCTGTTGGTTTGGAAAGGCCAGCTCGACGGAGGGATCCTCTCTTGCAGTGGCGATGTCTCTAATTAGTCCTTCAATGCTGTCCCCCCGGGCCTTTGTCCGGTTGGTTTTGATCTGGAACATTAGTATGGTTTCGAACTGGCCTACCACCGATCCATTTAGACCTTTAGCCAGATCTTCAGCTATGCCGGTCGCCTCTTCGAACGAGAACCGTTCGTCCACTACGACCAATACATGATTTATCGGGACCTGCCCACCCCAATCAATCCCCTCAGCGGTTCCATCCACCAGCTCTTCGGGATCCGGTCGCTGAAAGCCGTCCTCTTCGCCTAGAATAAGGGGTCTCTCCTCCACGTAGACCAGGTCGTCCTTCCAGCTCCCTTTGCTATAAAAAATCTCATCGGCAGAGTGTCTGCCGTCGGTGGCGTATGCACCGATCCGGTAGACTCCTCGTTGGGATGGACGCCACTCCCATTTTGCCTCAGCGGACCAGTTCTGCTGGAGCTCCCAGTCGTCCCCGGTCGATGGGCCCCGGAGCCAGAAGCAGTAGAAGACGGGATCGCCTTCGGGATCGGAAGCAGAAGCCGTCCAGATCGCACCCCGATCCACCCTCAGGGCAGTGGGGTCTGGTCCCAGAGAGGTCACCGTCGGAGGCTGGTTCGGCCGGCAAGTTAATACGAGGTCGTAAAGCTCGACGTACGCCCCCTCCAGAGTCTCGAAGTCGATGATCCCCGGGGGCAGTGGATCCGGATCTGCATAATCGATCACCTGCTGAAGGGCGGAGATCTTCCCCTCCATCATCTCCCCATCGATCTCTCTGATCACCGTCTTCTCCGCTTCTTCTATCCTCTCGATATAGACCTGGATATGTCCTTCCCTGGAGATGATGGATACCTGATGCTCTTTGGTCGGGTCGTATGGTATTGAATTGCCAGCAAATTTTTCTGGGGCTTCTGTCTCTCCAACGTATTTGTAGATAAATGTAGAAAGGGTATAATCGGCTGAGGGTATTAAGGCAACGAAAGCAGCGGGAGCATCTTTCGCCAGAGATGGGGTATTGGTAAACCCTATCGAGTAGCGATTTGAGCCGTCGATGTTGATATTGACGCGCATCTCGCCCGTGAGATTTTTGAGCTTGAAGCTGAGATTGAGGTCCCCCTCTTCGCAGGACTCGTTATATCCCGCCCAGCTGGCGCCGTAGCCGGTGAGGTTACCGTCGTCGATGGTCCAGCCAGCCATCCTCACAGCGGTGAGAGGGCCGCCGAACTCCCGAGCAAGGCCGACCTCCAGACTGGCCCCCAGGGATAAGCCCAAAATTATTATCAGGATAGACCTGATGAGCAACCCCTCCGTCTTCATAGCAGTCTCCTCGCAACTTCGTCTCCTGAAATTTTATGTGGCCCCTCCGGAAGATGCCATCGTCGGTGGGCTCAGGTCGTAACCGCGGCGTCAACGTCGCATCGCCGGTCAGGTTCCATCCTTGGCCAACGCTCTTTCGGTATCTTCTATCCTCAGCGGGATTATACCAGAGAATCTTGCTCCGGCCTCTCGAAGTAGCCGACCCCCAGGTCCAGATTCCCCTCCGGCTTCTCCGAGGCCGTATCCTCTTCCGTTATTGGGGATGGACATACGACGGTGACGTTGGAAAACCGGACGAAGGTCCCGTTGAGGGCTTCAAAGTCGATCCTGCCGGGGGGGAGGGGGTCGGGATCGAGGTAATCGATCGCTGGAAATGGCTCCCCAGTTTCCCGGTCCGGCTCATTGAACATGACCCGGATCTCTCCATTATCCGATAGGATCTCCACCTCATACTCCTGGGTATGGTTGTAGGCTACGGGCTCTCCGGCCACCCATTCTTCGGGGGAGGGAACCGTCCCTGCCTCCCTGAAGATGTAAGTTGATAGGAGCCCGTCATCGTCGCTCTTGAGCCCGATTGCGTACCGATTTTGGCCGCTGACGTTTACGTTGACGTGCATCCCGCCAGAGAGGTCTTTGAGCCTGAATTTAAGGATTAGCGGGCCCTCGCAGGATTCATTGTATGCCGTAAAGCTCCCCTCGCCGGCGCCGATGATCTCTCCATCGCAGCTCATCCATCCCTCCTCGGGGGAAGAAGTACCCTCATCGCAGTCCTCAG
>Ga0334884_1005627_pt1 | contig 11825 bp, 8 predicted proteins | sample GraSluR1_MG_7_FD_207215 | JGI IMG/M metagenome (GOLD analysis project Ga0334884, IMG submission 207215) | Sludge microbial communities from methane-producing bioreactor in Wageningen University, Netherlands - Granular Sludge_12_05 R1 | ecosystem: Engineered > Bioreactor > Anaerobic > Unclassified...
GAGTTTATCCTGTTCAAGTGTCTTGTAACCATCCACAGGATGGTTACAACTACTAAGGTATTGATTTATTCTCACCCAAACTGCCCTCATGGCACGCATAAAGGGGGAGTGATGGTGTCAGTTCCTACTAAGGTATTGATCTGTTCTCACCCACGAAGTTCCATTGGGATTCTTCTCAATAGGATTTACGGTGTCAGTTCCTACTAAGGTATTGATCTGTTCTCACCATGGTCTCCAAGACCGTCTATATCTGTACAGAATACCGGTGTCAGTTCCTACTAAGGTATTGATCTGTTCTCACGATATCCGTGCCTTTGGCAAGGTTCTCGGTTGGGTAACTGGGTGTCAGTTCCTACTAAGGTATTGATCTGTTCTCACTGTCGTAACTCTCATGCTCGGCGTGAGCGCTTGCTGGTGTAAGTTCCTACTAAGGTATTGATCTGTTCTCACACAGGGTCGGATCGGATAAATGTTTTGAAATAAGTGGTGTCAGTTCCTACTAAGGTATTGATCTGTTCTCACCGCAATCCAGAAGAGGTTGGATATGGTTTAATTTGGTGTCAGTTCCTACTAAGGTATTGATCTGTTCTCACAAATTTTATATACACGGAAAGCTATTAAAGATCCTTGATTCGTGTCAGTTCCTACTAAGGTATTGATCTGTTCTCACCACGCACAGACCGCAAAGCGCGAATTCATCAAAAAGTTTGTGTCAGTTCCTACTAAGGTATTGATCTGTTCTCACCAGGAGTTTATTGATGAGAATAACTTTGCTCATTATATTGTGTCAGTTCCTACTAAGGTATTGATCTGTTCTCACCCGAAGGGCAACGGCAAAGGCGAGGCAGGATGGTCCGTGTCAGTTCCTACTAAGGTATTGATCTGTTCTCACCAATCATGGAGAGGAACTGCGTGAAAAGGGATATGCAATTCGTGTCAGTTCCTACTAAGGTATTGATCTGTTCTCACCAATGCCAATCAAATTGGCATTGTCTTCGGCTGGAACCTTTCGTGTCAGTTCCTACTAAGGTATTGATCTGTTCTCACCAAAAGATGACAACAATTAGAGCGATAAAACGAGTTAGGTGTCAGTTCCTACTAAGGTATTGATCTGTTCTCACCTTAGAAGCAAACGAATTCCACAGCATAGAAACATGCGCCGATTATCTGGTGTCAGTTCCTACTAAGGTATTGATCTGTTCTCACCCGTCGCCGTCATAGGCAAACCTGGATGGGGCAAGTCTCATATGCTTGTGTCAGTTCCTACTAAGGTATTGATCTGTTCTCACCTGCAACATTTTGGGCTTGCAGTGTGCCCACCCCCCACATCTGGGGGTATTGGTCCCCAAAATCGCCGTTTTGGGGCTTTGCGAGCAATATGGTTTTCTGCTGCGTAGGCTGTGTTGCTCGCAAAATCGTGCTTTTCTACCGCCACATCTGGCATATTCCTCCTTTCTTACCGCCATAGATTGGCATATACACAAACCATTTTGCGAGCAATGTAGAAATCATCACTACCCCCCCCTGTCGCTCGCAAAACACTGCTTGTATCCTGTCAAGGTGCTGTCTCCATTATACAACATATATCTCTTTTTCAACCACCTGCCAGAAGGGTCACTCTGTTCACGATGCGGTCCGCCGCGGTGCCCGCCCTCCCTCACAATCTCTTAATCCGAAAAAACATCAAATGGTGTTTCTTTCTGCTCAGGCAGTTTCAGGCTCTCAGCGATCTCCGCTTCCACTTGCGCGCGCGGGCGCCCATATCTCATGCGCGAACGCCGCCGCACCTCTTCCGCTGTGCGCTCATCGCTTTCCCACTCTTCATAAATGTTCTGCATCAAAAAAGGCTCCAGAGTTTTGCCTGCGGCATACGTGCGGATCGAAGAGATGAAATTGGGCAGGTCACACAGGTCCTCAGCATAGAAAGAAGGTTTATACAGCGGCTCCAGCTTGTGCGCGTCCTCCTGGCTGACGCGGAAGCTCGCGATCGTGCCCACATTCCCAAAAATGGCGTCCGTGATCTTCTTGTTTTCGATCTGCGTCAGGAACTGGTTGGCAAGGATCAATCCCATCCGGAATTTCCGCGCCTCCGAAAGAAGCCCGGCGAAGGTCTCTGTGGCGATCGACTGGAATTCATCCACATATAGATAAAAAGGAACCCTGTCAGATTCCGGCATCGTTCCGCGCCGCATCACCTCTTTCTGGAAGATCGCCATCAGCATCATCCCCAAAAAGCTCGCGTTCGCCTCACCCAGCGCGCCCTTGGAAAGATTGATCAGGAGGATCTTGCTCTGGTTCATCACTTCGCCAATTTGGATCGTCGAATGGCGCTGCCCAAATATCAGCCGCATGCGCGGATCAAGCACAAAATCATCGAATTTCGAATTGACATATTCGCCAAAGCTGGCTTCCTGTGGATTCCTTTGGTATGGATAATTGGTTTGCGGTAGCACATTCTCAACCCAGATCTTCAGCAATTCATCTGCCCATTTCAGCGGCAGCCATTTTTTCCAGAAAGATTGATGGTTAAAGATCTCATAGAATTCCAACAGCGTGCCGGGCCGCTCCGGGTCAGACATCACCAGCAGGGTGTTCATTTGAAGGTGCTTATAAAAGATCGGACCGGTGATCACGTTCTTGCTGCTTCCGTATTTATCATGTAAAAATTTTTCCATGATCGCGCGCATCTCGCGCATCACAAAGTGGCGTTCCTGCGGCGTTTTGCATTCCAGCATATTGAAACCCGCTGGATGATCCATGTCGGTCGCATCAAACAACACCACATCATCCATACGATGCTGTGGCACCATTCTCAGCAAATCGTTATAAAGATCTCCATGCGGGTCGATCACGGCCAGCCCCTTTCCATTGCGCATATCGGAAAGGATCATATTCTTCAGCAGCGTGGTCTTGCCGGTGCCGGTTTGACCGACCACATACATGTGCCGGTGGCGGTCCTGGTCGCTGATCGCGATCGGTAACGATTGGCCCAGAAACGTGTTTCGTCCGATCAGGCAGCAATGATCACCGAGAGTTTTTGTGTTTTCAACGATCTCTCTGGGGGGTGGTTGGTGGCGGAAATCATGGACAGAAAAACCAGCGATATTCTGGTCTGTTGCGATAGGGAAGCGGAACGCAGCCGCGGCCTCATCGCTTGAGAATAGATCCTTCACCCGCTCTAACCCCTGCGGCGCGCGGTTGCTGATATGCGGAAATTCTCCAAAACATTCATGAAAGCGGATGATCTGTGAACGTTCTCCCGCGTTAAATGCATCCCGCACCGCGTATCCCCCTTCCTGCAAAGCAAGCAGTTCCGCCCCGGAAAACTCCTGGTGTCCTTTTGGAAAAGGCGAAATATACCCCCCCAGCATATTCAGGAACATGGCAGGCAGTTCTTCAGTGCTGGCAACCATCACTTGCATCTCAAAAGGGTTGCTGGATAACTGGTCATATTGGACCATGAATGATTCAACCAGAATGCGGGCGCGGTTCTCAAAAATTCGCATCTGGGTGGAGGTATCTTGCGATGGATCCGGCATTTCACACAGGGCGATCAAATCTAACAACCCTTTGGATTCAGCTTTCGTCAATCGGGTCGGCGTCAGGCTGACAGTATATACGATCGGTTCATCATGCATCATTAAAGTTTGGATCACTTTTTCCACATCCTCATCTGTGGATTGAAAGGGCTTGATGCGGTAGATGGTTTCAGAGCGGGCAGATTGGCCGCAAGGTTCCTCAGCGCTGGCTGCAAACCCCAGATGGGGCTTCTGAAGAAATTGATCAAGGCGGATATGCTCTTCCCGCCGGTTGATCGAAGCAAAATGCGCGCTTTCCCACGCGATCGGCTGCCACAGCATCATAAAATCTTCTGCTTGCGTCACCGGCTCCCATTCATGATCAATAAAATATCCGCCCAGCAGCGCTAATATTTCATGCTCGGCTTTTCGGCTGGCCTTTAATACCTCTTCTCGGTGATCTCCGCCAACGCGCACAAGCAGGCATACGTCCACCTCAACCGAAGAGAAGGTTTGATTGTCAGGTCTGACGATCATCCGTAAACCATAAGCGATCGGGGGATGAAGCTGATGTAAGCAGGCAATAAATGTCGCGAAGCGGTTGTTGATCGAAATGCGCATTTGCCGGTAGTAGTCAAAAAACAAACGCGCTGAAGGACATGAATTGAGTTTGATCGCGAACACACCGCTGAATGGAAACCGGTCCTCTCTTTCTCCCTCAATGATCTTCACGTAACACATTTCCTGCATTGTTCGCCCTCCTCAAATAAAAATAAGAAAACATCAACTGATCGGTCAGTGCTGATTTTTCCATCCATTATACCGCCCCTGCAGCCGAAACCGGCGCTGATAAAATGCGATGATCAGATGGGCGCACAAAAAGCAACACCAGCACAGATGAGATCACGCGCTGGTGTTGAATGATGATCGTGGCCTGATCCCAGGATGTGTTCAACCACTGCAAAGTCAATGGCAGCTCAATCCGCCATCCGTTTTCCTCCCCATTGTTGGACAATCTTATCGTCATATTCATCAGCAACAGTCAGCACGGCCTGGACTGTATGATGCAATTCTTCCTTATCACAGGTCGAGCCCAATATCGTCTGTTCAAAAAAGACATTATCCTTGCTATCCAGCCCAAAAGCGCCAAACCGCATCCGATTATTTGCTCTAAGCAGGAATAACATCAGTTCAGCCGTCATCTCTGGCCCGATCACAACATACGATCTGGCACAAATCACCGCTTCATCATCCCCCCAGGAATCTACATACACTTCAGTCAAAGCAGAGCCAACCCGCACGCCAAAAACAGGCGCGTCTTTTCTTTCGCCCGAAAAGGTGCCGAAAAGCTCTTTGATCCAGGGGCGGATCTTTTCATATGTGTTCTTTTGTGCTTCTGTTTTAAATTCCACGTTTCCTCCTGATTAAAATTTAAGATTAATCGATGATTCTAATCTGATCATTTTCAACACAAATCTCGATCGGCACCTCCTTTCGCTTCCCGGCGTCTGGTAAGAATGGGATAAGCTCCGGGCACAGGACATCATCCACCCACCTTTCCCAGTTTCGGTCATTATTCACAAATTCATTGGTGTTCAGCCAGTTTACAAAACCCGGATTCCACGCAATATCCAAACCAAACGCTTTGTATTTTTCTGTGATCTCCATCAATTTTTGATTGACAAGGTCACCCTGAGGGTTGATTTCATTCGCTTCGTTGCGGTCAAAGAACAGATCAACGCAATTACCCAGGGGCATACCCAGTTTTCTACGGATGTCATCAAATTGCGCATCATCCGTTTTTTCTTCTGGTTGCTCTTGCATAAACCCCAGGCTGGATTTTCGCGCCTGTGTGTCCATATTGGTTGTCATAATAACTACCGTATCACTGAAATAGATGGGTTTACCCTGTCCATCGATCAGGGCTCCGTTTTTTAATCCCTGCGCGATCACGTCACGAATGGAAGGGTGACATGCGTCGATATGGTCAAAAATTACCACACACCATGGCGTTTGCTTCAATCGATAAAGTGGCAGATTATCACTATACCCTACATAACCCGGGGGTGCTCCGATCAGCATGGAAATATCGTGCGTGGCCAAAAAACGAGCCAGATCGATATAGATAACCCTATCCGCATCTCCAAACAATGTTCGGGCGATCGACGCCGCAATCGTTTCGGCATCTTTTGCGGCCTTCTTGGACAATAAGATACAGGCATTCGATCTGTTTGGGTGAATATCCAGACCGCGCATCGTCACCTGCAGGCGGTTTGAAAGAGCCTTGATATCATACGCGTCAAGAACATTTCTGGCGGAAAGATCATCCGTAAGATCAAGAATACGGTCCTGCACATCCAAAGGCATGCCAACCATGCGCTTCGCAATGTGTTGTGCGTCATTGATCGATAACCCATCTTTATTATTAGCAATCGAAAATGCATAACATTGCTCCAAAAGATCGATCGCTTTATCTGGAAAGTAGCGATTACGCATGAAATCATCCGCAAATTGGATCAAATAGTTAAGCACCCCATCATGGACAGTGATATTTTTTCTTTTTTGTAAAACCAGTTGATGAGATTCCAAAACATGATAGGTCCGCTCTTTTGATAGCTCTTGAACCCGGATGGGTTGGAAACGGCGCTCAAGCGCGCTATCCGCTTCAATAAAGCGCCGATACTCATCATCGGTAGTTGCGCCAATACAGGCGATCTCTCCGCGCGCCAACACCGGTTTCAGGATGCTGGCAATATCCGTGGTGCCTGGCCTTCCGCCCGCGCCGATGATTGTGTGAATTTCATCAACGAATAAGATCACTTTTCGCCTGGAGGCTTCCTCAAGGATCCCCTGCATTCGCTTCTCTACTTCACCCTGCATTTGGGCGCCTGCGGTTAGGAGAGAGGGTTGCAGCACGATCACTTCATGGCCTTCAAGAACATCCGGGATGCTGCCTACACTCATCTTTTGGGCAAAACCTTCCACGATCGCCGTTTTTCCCACACCCGCGGGCCCCACCAATACCGGGTTCCTTTTTGTCCTTCGGCATAGAATTTCAGTCATCAGATCAATTTCCGCATCTCTGCTGACAATCTCTGGCAGAGAACCAGATTTCGCTTCAGATGTGAGATTTCTTCCAAACTTATTCAGGAAGTCCTCCTGCGGCGTTTGTGCATCGTGCGCTTGGTTCGTCAGGATGAAATTGTCCAGCTTTTCCTCGTTTAGCGTTAACCCCATTTCAGAAATAACGATCGTGATCAGGTCGCGTTCAACCGCCTGCAGTTTCCCGCGTTTCTTTGCGTGGTCATAAGCACGCTGGATCAATTCTTTTTCTGATAATGGTTTCCCAAAATCCCCATCTTTCATTTTCTTCAAAGTTTGTTGTTTTTCAGCGTCGGCTGATAAACCTGCGACCATCCCCTCCACCATCATTCCATTCCGCTCCAGGATCGCCAGATACCAGTGGTGGCAATGAAGACCAGAGGTTGGATACTCCAGTAAAATTTTTTGAGCCAATTCAAAAATTATTTGTGCGCTTGTCGTTAGTTGATCATTCATCTAATTATCCCTCCCGAGAAAAGAAATCAATAAGATAAATATACATCAAAAAATGGTTTTTCTTGGCAGATATTTGCTCACTTAGAGGATTCAAGTCACAAACACCCGCCTTTCTTGAACCATTCAATACCTTGCTGACACAATACATAAACCACAATCTGCTTTTACCAACCAACCCGCCTCTGCGATGTTGGTATTGGCCTCACAATAAAGTTTCCATTTTAAAAGATCCCAACTGCTCTCGCCCTTTAAGTCCACTTGCTAATTCTTATACATTTCGACCCGCAGGGCATTGTTGAACAATACGCAAATGAGTGCGGGGATGCATTCAATGAATTCGCAACAATTGAATTGAGCAATAAGTGCTGTTTTGTGGTTTCATCCCTCCCGAACATGCTTGCAATGTAGTTCTCCTTTTCACGCAACATTTTGCCAGTCAAGAGATAACAAACATGAATTGCACCCACATCACCAGGTGGATTCTGTTTACCAATTAATTGGTATAAAATATATAGTATCGAAAAGGGATTCCAACAGATATATGCATAAACCACAATGAGGGAGATCAAAATGAGCATAACCGGACGAAAACAAATTTCACTGATCATCATGATGATCATCTTGCTCCAATTAAGTGCATGCACAAACTTGTTTGGAAGCAATGATCAGGAGACACAATTATTACTACAGCAGATCAACGTCCTGGAAACGCAGAACGCCTTGTTAAGGGAAAATCAGGAATCAAATAGCCAGGCGCCAGCGCCTCCATCAGAAGGATCCCAACCAGAAATAAGTATGGCATCCCCTGCTGAGGAATCTTTACCGGCAACGCCTGTGCAAGCAGGAACCCCGATCATATATCAGGGTTGGACCATGACCGTAAGCCAGGAATTGATAGTTTTTTCCGACGGGGGGTACTGGGGAATAACCATTTTTGTCAGGAATATGGGCGAGAACAGTCGTGTATTTCGATTTACGAACTCAGGCATAACCGCCAAAGATGATCTTGGTAACATATATTTACCGAGCAACCCCAGCATTACCTCTGTTTCAGGGTTGGGAAGCGGCTCATGCGAAGAACGTTACCATTATGTGAAGAATCTTGAAATCCGCGCGGGTGAGGTTGCAGAGATAAATTCAGGCCGATGGGGATATCACAACTGCTACTTGATCGATGGTATCCATATGTTTGATGGCCCAATTCCCCTGCAAGCCTCCCAATTGATCATCCATTTTGAAGATTTTGGGCCATATAGCGATATTGATGTCATCATCAATCTCTAATCGCGCTTGAGGTTATCAAACAATCGCTTCTATCTTTAATGATGATTACAGAAAAAAATAAATTTGTCCGTGGACATTGTCAAAGTTGTGGCGCGCCAATAATAAAGACAAAACAAAAAGGGAAATACCTCTGTCAATATTGCGGTACGGTCTATTTCGATAGTTCCTACACGGAGACAGGCTGGGAAGCAGATAAAAATGATCTTGAAATCGAAGAGGATCAGTTTTCATCGGCTGCCCATAAACCAGGTGCAGATGGTCGCAAACGGCAAATAATCACCCTGGGTGCGGTCCTGTGCGCGGTGATATGTTTGTTGATATTCATGGTTAACCGGTCACTTCGATCACCCGGCAACAACTATCCAGATGCATCCGAACAGATCATAAAACCCCAGATGCTGGCTGCTCTGCCTGCAGCTTCTCAAGCCGGCAAGTCGATTCCTTATAATAATTGGGAATTATCGCTTGATCCACAGATTGAAGTAAACAACAATCGCATTTTCCTGAAATTATCACTAACAAACTGGAGTGATGATATACAGGTGTTGAGGTATACACCAAACGATTTGGTCGTCTACGATGATCTGGGGAATACTTATTCCCTATTTCTGGGAAATTGCGATATCGATTTGCCGCATCTTGATCGGCAAATTTCAATAAAGCCAAACGAACAGGTGAGTATCAGATCAAACACATCCTGGTGTAATCGCGCGGAATACATCCCGGCTTTTTCCGGTGTCATTCCGTTAGATGCAAATCACTTATATCTTCACTTAAAAGAATTTGGTGTATTTCAAAACCTGACTTTTATTATTGACCTATAAATAATACCCAACAAATTATCTGCTTGTGGCCTTGGTTGTACGAGCGTTGAAGCATTATTTGCTGCTAGTGGGCGTTGTTCCACTTCAACATTTCTTTTGACGACGATATCTTGTCGCAAGGGCTTTCCGGCTGGTCTCCGTAAATCCTTCACCATTTTTCCTCCATCCGCATAAGAGGATGCTCAGCTTGGGATATAGAAGTGTGACAAATAATTTGGCATCCACAAATTGCGATGTATGTACAAATAAATATTGCAAGCGAGAAGCGGGAATGCAAGGCAGAAATATTACCTGTTTCGTCTTGTGAATAAACAAGCAAAAGTAATTATCAGATACGAACTAATGAGACTATGCATACCTCGCAAGAAATTGCTCGTATGGCGCAATCATTTTGAATAATATAATGATACTGATTGTATAAAGTATTTTATGGTTTAAAAATAGATTTGATGTTGGTGAGGTCAAAGATGAAAAATGCAATAGATATATTGTTCGAAAGTATTATTCAGCAATATGGAAATGAAGCAGCAAGGCTGATCATAAACGGAAAAAAAATGATTGTTATAGATTCACCAAAGAACACGAAAGTAAAGATTCCAACCATCCCGTTGAAATTAATGCAAATATTTTTACTTTTTCCACCGGATACAGCCATTCCAGTAAAGAAGGTTTTCATTGAAAGTGATAATTTACTTACAGCTGATTTAGCAACACAAATTCGTAATACCGTTGTGCCATGGTATCGAGGGAGGATGCTTGTTGAAGGTTCAAGGCCTGGTGATAGCGGAGGTAGTGGTTTACCAGGATCAGTAAGATTATTTTTCATAGGTGAAGACGGAATAGCTGAAGAAACTCAAATTGCAGCATTATGATGTGATTTATTTTAAGAAATGAAACATTGCACAATAATCCGACATAAAAAATATTCAGGGAAAAAATTTTCGTTGGACGGTTTACAGATAAAGAAGCACGAATACAATAATATTTATCAAAGAATCATCAAATGAGGGAAAAACGATGGCATCCATAATTTTGACCAACAGTTCATTAAGTGATCCCCGTGGCCCGATCGAATCCTTTGAATGGGGGAAGTTCATAATAAATGGAATCAATCATGAAAAAGGAATAAACGCGGGCAAAAATCTTCGGATTATAGGTGACGAAGTATCAAAATGGGAGGAGTTTAAAACGGGATTGGACCACCACGTATCAATTCAAAAAATCACAGGTTTACAAGGTAAGGGAATAGAAGTGCTGATCTTTGGCATCGGCGTGCATGGAGTGGTGCAAATCGATAGCGATGTCTTCGATTATCTCCAAAATGAGCTTGGCATCGCGGAGGTGTATTCACAGAAAACACCAAAAGCCTGCCAATCCTTCAATGATCAGTATGAATTGGTCAAAAAGGTTGCTCTCCTTGTGCACGGAACTTGTTAATGGCATTGCTTGCATACTGTGCGTGAATAAAGTAACAATTCCTGCAATAAAATCGTCAATGTACAAATTTTAAGGATTTGCAGCATGAAATCCTTATTGTTCTCATCTCTAAAATGTGAAATATAGAATAATAAATGACGCGACGATTTGCCTAAGGCATTCTGAGGATAAATTTCGTGTTCTTCCTTTGATATAATGTTTTTTGGAAATTCGCAAGCAGGGCTGATTACCTGTAAATATTTTTGCAAAAGGGATCAAAGTTTGTTTTTAAATTTGAAAATACTCTAACCGCTCTGCATATGTGGATAAGTTCTGCCATTTTTCCACTTCTTATTCATTTTCTTCAGATTAGATGAATGTGCTTGACCCTTTCAAGTGCCAATGTAGACATAGAAATTTTCCGAATCACATTATCTAATAAGAACCTAACTAAATTTCTGGTCCCTCCTAGGCCCTTGCACAGTTTTCTTCTCTTCATCACCCTTGAACGCAACATTTCCCAGTCAGCTTAATTGCGACGAAACACATCCAAATATTTCAATTGCTATTTTGACGATTAATTCATTTAATTTTCAATCAAATAAGGGAGGATTGGCACGAACACAACTCGCGATCCATCAGTCGGTCGGGTTGGGTTCTTAAGTTTACAAAAACTATTTCGTTCGCTTGGATCCATAAATCAATATGATATTTTTCTCTCAGAACTTTGCAGAGCTCGCTGTACAATGCTCAACAAAATAACTTACTACGGAGATCATCTTTCAGGAAAACAGTGCTGCTGTCTCTATCTAATCACATTCTCATATCCTCTAATCTGTCATTATTCGGCACGATTCTGTCCTTAAACCAGTCGATGGATAAGCGCAGCGGGCAGTTGAAATACTTACTCTCTCCTATTCGTTCTTCAGGAACAAACATTAAATAATCAAAAAAATGTCGGGTATTGTCGGGTTTTGTCGCCTTAGATGAACATTAACACACCAGATTGAGACATGCCGGGGGCATGTCGAAAAGAAGCCTGAACATGCTGATTAAACACAAACATGACGCATCCAGATTGAGATATGCCGGGGGCATGTCGAAAAGAAGCCTGAACATGCTGATTAAACACAAACATGACGCATCCAGATTGAGATATGCCGGGGGCATGTCGAAAAGAAACCTGAACATGCTGATTAAACACAAACATGACGCATCCAGATTG
>Ga0334884_1005630_pt1 | contig 11822 bp, 9 predicted proteins | sample GraSluR1_MG_7_FD_207215 | JGI IMG/M metagenome (GOLD analysis project Ga0334884, IMG submission 207215) | Sludge microbial communities from methane-producing bioreactor in Wageningen University, Netherlands - Granular Sludge_12_05 R1 | ecosystem: Engineered > Bioreactor > Anaerobic > Unclassified...
ACAAAATCTGCCATTGCTGATACTCCTGCCCTTGATGGAGGGCTGTGAGCTGATAGAATGGGGAATGGGATATAATTTGAGGGGGATGAGGGAATGGGGGGAGTTATGTTGCCAGATAATACAAATACCGAAGATAAAGTCTTCCAGAATTGGTATTTTTCTTCTCAACACGGGAGAATCCAAAAAAAACTGAACCTTTTTGTGTGGAGCGGACTTTATCAGATAAGATATGGATCAGTCCTTCTACCGGTACTGGGCAAAATCTGTTGATGATCCGTCACGGTATCACCTTCTAGCCTACCATTCGCTCGACGTCGCGGCGGTGGGGTATGAATACCTACAGCAGGATACGCTTTTACAGAAACGTCTGGGTGATGCATTCCATATTCAGGGTTCTGACATCCCTCCCCTCATCGGTTTCTTATTTGCACTCCACGATATAGGAAAATTTACCGAGTCATTCCAGAATAAGCGGTCTGATCTATTCTTTCTCCTGAATAAGCGGGAGGGAAGATTATCGTGTCCATTACGTCATGATTCAGTGGGTCTTCTGATCTGGGACCGCAATATCGCTGAATATACTGCTAAATCAGGTATCATTCCCATCTCCCCAACTACGAATCCGGTTATTGGCAGAATGGCTCTGCGATATCTCTTTCATGCAGTGTTCGGTCATCATGGAAGACCTCCCGATATGCAAGCTCTGGCGAATACATCCCCAAAAGATGTGTATACAGACGATGATGTGGCTGCTGTGAAACAGTTTGTGACGGAATGTGGCCACCTTCTTCTCGATGACCGAACCCTGTCATTCGATCTCTCAAAGGAGGAAATTCGAAAGGCAATTCTTTCATTTTCATGGTCAATCGCTGGTCTGGCCGTTCTTGCTGACTGGATAGGATCAAATTCTCTCATGTTCCCATTCCATCCTGAGGAGATGCCACTCGAACAATACTGGAACGAGATTGCTATTCCCCAGGCCCGACATGCTCTTTCAACATTTCAGATTTTTCCCTTCTCTGTCTCCGACAAGAGAGGCATTTCTCACCTTTTTCCTTCCTTCCAATCAAAGGAATGTATTCCAAGTGATCTCCAGGCGTTCGTATCTGATTATTCCCCAGGTCCGGGACCACACCTCTTTATTATCGAAGAGTCGACGGGGAGCGGAAAAACAGAGGCGGCCATCACACTTGCCCATCAGCTTATGGCGGACGGGCAGGGACATGGATTATATTTCGCGCTTCCCACTATGGCGACCTCAAACGCTCTCTATGACCGCATTCTAAAAATCAAGAATAATCTCTTCTCTCCGGATGCGCATCCCCCGATCGTCCTTGCCCACAGCGCCCGCCGTCTCCTTGGCTGGCATCTTGCCGACAGCGATATTCCGGAAGGGTCCGGGTCTGAAGAAATCCCGGCTGATAATCTCTCGTACTGGCTCAAGGATAATAAGAAAAAAGCTCTTCTTGCTCCGGTAGGCGTGGGGACAATCGACCAGGCACTGGTCTCAATACTTCCCCGTCGTCACCAGTCCCTTCGTCTCTTTGGGTTATGGAGAAATATTCTCATCGTAGATGAGGTCCACGCATATGATCCGTATGTTAATGCACTTCTTCGTTGCCTTATCCAGGCCCATAGTCAAATGGGTGGGAGTACGATTCTCTTATCGGCAACACTCTCTGAAGAAACCCGGAATACGCTGATCCGTGCTTTTTGTGACGGGCAGGGAATTTCTCATACAGCGTCCGGCCCGTGTCCGTATCCGTCTCTTATCCACGTCTCACCGGAAAAAGAGGAGATCGTTTCCCTCTCTCCCCGTCCAGGAACATCGCGAGAGGTCCACCTTGAATTCTTTTATGATGAAGAATCCGTGATATCTGCCCTGATTGATACCACTCGGAAAGGACGGTGTGCATGCTGGATACGAAATACCGTACGGGAAGCGGTTGAGGCATATTCCCTGCTCAAGGATACTGGGAATTATCAGCACCTTATGCTGTTTCATGCCCGGTTTGTCCTTGGTGATCGGTTGAACCGGGAGCGGGAGGTTTTAGATCGTTTTAATAAGGAGAGCACGGACGAGGAGAGGGCCTCTACCCTTCTCATTGCAACACAAGTGGTTGAACAGTCGCTGGACCTGGACTTTGATTTCATGGTGACAGACCTGGCGCCCATTGACCTGGTGATCCAGCGGGCTGGCAGACTCCACCGGCATCCGAGGGGTGAGAGGGGGGTTCCGGTTCTTGGGATACATGCGCCTGAATTTTTAGAAACGGCAGGAAAGAAGTGGTTCGAGCAAAAATTCCCGGGGGCGGCCCATGTATATACATCACATGGCCAGGTATGGTTGACCCTGAAGGTCCTTCTCGAAAAGGGTCGAATCAAAACTCCTGAAGATGCCCGTTCTCTTATCGAGTCTGTTTATGGTGCGGGTGCCAGCGAACTGATTCCTGTCGGGCTGCTTGACCGGGATCGTTCCGACCGGTCTGCCAGGGTGGCCTCGGGGATGGCAATGGTACACATGATCGCCTTCTCACAGGGATACCAGGACTCCGGGAACAGATGGGAAGACGATGAAGCAATTCCTACACGGCTGGCCGAACCCTCGGTTACTCTCCGCCTGGGAGTCCTGGATCCGGTCGAAAAGGAGATCAGGCCGATCTTCCCAGCCGAAAATTATTCGTGGGACATGAGCCAGGTCAGCATATCCCAGACATACCTGCGAGGCGGGATTGTCTTTGACGAGGAACTCGGACGGATTGTGGATGAGACGAATCGCACCATGCATGACCGGGGAAGAAATGCACAACTTATCCCCCTGTTGCAGGTAACAGATTCCTCATGGGAGAATGATTTTACACGAAAGGATGGTTCCAGGGCAATTATTTCCTATTCGAGAGATGTCGGGCTCATAATTCGGAATAAATAAAAGAAAGTCATATGAAAAACTTGATATTCAGTCGAACTTTATTTTTGTCTCAACAGGAGGTGAAGGGTCATCTCTGATCCAGTTCTGAATTTCATAAAAGACAAATGGATACCATTCAATCAAAACGGGATTGTAGAAAAACGTGCACCCTGGCAGTTTTTCGAAAGGGAGAACGCAAGCAATTTTCTTGCGGTTAATACTCCACGCCCCGATTTCCAGGGAGCAATTATCCAGTTTCTTATCGGGCTTACCCAGACTGCGATACCGCCCAGGGATGAGATCGAGTGGGTAGACGGGCTCATGTCTCTGCCGACCCCCCAGAGGGTCAGGGAAAAGTTCGAGGTGTTGTCTCCGAACTTCAACCTGTGTGGCGATGGTTACCGTTCTTTCCAGGATATTTCCTGCAGAGACCAGAGTAGTAAACCGATAGAATCTCTCATTTTCGGGATGCCCGGGGAGAATACCTATAAGCTGAACAGGGATCTGTTTTGCAAGCGAAATACAATCCAGCAACTGTGTCCGTCCTGTGCAGCAATGGCCCTCATGGCACTTCAGGTAAATGGTCCAAAGGGAGGCAAGGGCCATCGGACGGGTATACGGGGGGGCGGCCCCCTGACCAGTATTGTCCTCGGAAGAAGCATACCCGAAACCATATGGCTCAACACCATCCCTGAAGATGCATTCTATCTGGGGCTGGATGATGACCGGAAAGATAGGTGCCAGGATATTTTCCCGTGGATGGGTCCATTACGCACGAGCGAAGGGGGGAGCGAGGGGCTTACCACTGGAATCACAGATGTCAGTCAGCTCCAGATGTTCTGGCCGATGCCACGCCGGATCCTTCTCGATACTGATACTACACGGGAGGGAACCTGCGATATCTGTGGCGAGGAGACGTCGATGGCGTTCACTTCAATGAAAACGAAACCGTACGGTGTCTCGTATGACGGGAGTTGGCGCCATGTCCTTACACCATATGAGAAAAATTCCAAAGGGGATGTTCTGCCGGTCCATCTCCAGCCCGGGGGTATCACCTATCAACACTGGGTAGGGCTGGTCCAGAACGACAGGGACGCAGGCCGTGAAGTTGCCAGGGTGGTTCAGCGATTCAGAAATATTCAGGCATCTCTTTCGGATCTTCTTCCTGACACCCTTCAGATGTGGGCATTTGGATATGACTTCAAAGACGTGAACGCCCGGTGCTGGTACGACAGTTACATGCCCCTGGTACAGGTACCCGAGACAATTAAGGAAGATTACGAGATCTACACTTCTCAAATCGTTCGTGCTGCACAGTATGTAAACGACATGGTTCACGGGTGCGTCAAAGACGCTCTCTACAAATCAGAAATCGATGGAGCGCCCCTGGTGAAAAACCCGAAAAATCTTACGATCGTAAAAACGCGGTTCTGGGATGAGACTGAATCGCTCTTCTATAAGACGCTCAATGATTTGAGGCATGCATTGGATCTCGGCGAATCCGTTGAACAGGTAAAATCCGGTTGGGCGATTGAAGCGAGAAAAATCGGGCTGAATCTTTTCGATTTCTATGCGCAAACACAGTATCTCGATGAATATCGGCCGAAAGCGATTGTTGCGGCACGAAAACGTCTTTTCATGACGATCTCTCCCGGGGCTCCCCGGATGAGAACTATCCTCTCCCTCCCGAAGGAGACATGATACACATGGCTAACCAGAAAAAATGGATTAAATTCACTGATCCCGATATCTCCGAATCTCTTCTGCACTGGTGGAAGGATCTGGATACCAATCGGGGTGACAGGGCAGATTTACGGAGATGTAAAGTCCCGGAAGATGTCTTTTTTGTCCCTGCCTATCACCGGCTCAGGCAGTTGATGAAACCGTTCGGCAGCAGGGACGAGCCCCTCGGTGTTGTTGCGGGTGTCCTTTCTCACGTGAACGCCTATGATGGTTCGGAGAAATTTGCCTGCCAGCTCGCCCGGATGCCTCCTGGAAAAGACAGTCCGGTTATGAGTTCCCTGCGGTTCAGGAAACTCCTCTCGATCAGGGACTCGACGACACTATTCAGGGAGGGCATACGAGCTGTCCGTCTTTTAGACGGGGCTGTCAACATCCCGGACCTTGCTCAGGGTCTCTATTGGTGGAATGGTAGAACGAGAAAAGAGTGGGCATTGTCCTACTATGAAAATATTGTATGATAGGGTGAAAAATAATGACCGAATTTATCCAGCTTCACATACTGGCCTCATATCCTCCCTCAAACCTCAACAGGGACGATCTTGGACGGCCAAAGACCGCAATTATGGGTGGAACGCAGCGATTACGCATCTCTTCCCAGAGCCTCAAACGGGCATGGAGACAGTCTGAACTTCTCCAATCAGCCCTGGCAGGGCATATTGGTATTCGAACCAAGGAGATGGGGAATAAAGTAGCTGAGGCCCTGACTTCAGGGAGAACCCTTGCAGATGTTTTGAACGATTCCTCCGCACCTCCCAAAAGGACCCCTGTTCCAGAAAAGAAGGCAATCGAGTGGGCGAGACTCATCACAGAGCAGTTTGGAAAGCTCGTCAAAAAAGAGGACTCTGTCAAGACAGAGCAGATTGCTCATTATAGTCCCACGGAAATTGAAGGTATCGATACTCTGCTTGAGGAGTGCATCTCGAAAGGGGCATCTCCCGACAAGGAACAACTTTCCCTTCTGAGAAAGGACCATGCGGCTGTCGATATCGCCATGTTCGGCAGGATGTTTGCAAACACACCCTCGTTTAACACGGAAGCAGCGGTCCAGGTCTCGCACGCGATCACCGTCCACGATGTCGTGGTCGAGGATGACTATTTCACCGCGGTGGACGATCTCAATAGATTGGAGACCGATGCGGGTTCTGCGCATATCGGCCAGTTCGAGTTTGGATCAGGGCTCTATTACATCTATGTGTGTATTAACCGGGACCTGCTTCTGGAGAACCTGAATGGCGATGCACAGATGGCTTCAAAGGCCATAGAGGCACTTACGGAGGCCTGTGCAAAGGTTGCACCGATTGGGAAGCAGGCAAGTTTTGCGTCCCGGGCATATGCATCGTACATCCTCGCCGAAAAAGGGCCGTATCAGCCCCGTTCACTCGCAGTCGCGTTTTTGAAACCGTTAAAAACGGACGATATGCTCAGCTCGGCGATCTCCGCTCTCGAGGAGACACAGAAAAAGATCGACAAGGTCTATGGTTCGTGCTATCAGGATTCACGGCTCCTGAATGCCAATACCGGAGAGGGGACGCTATCAGACATCCTGCAATTCGTCTCATCGTGACCATGACCCAGTACTGTGTATTTTGGCTATACGGTCCCATGGCGTCGTGGGGCGAAATTGCAGTCGGAGAGCACCGCCATACGTCCAATCATCCCTCCAAATCCGCGATTATCGGGCTTATCGGTGCAGCTCTTGGTATTCGCCGCGACCAGGACGACCTTCACGCGCAACTCAGTCGGACAATAGGTGTCGCAAGTCTGGTCCGGGACCCCGGGATCCCTGTCGAGGATTATCACACTGTCCAGACGCCTCCCCAGGCCGAATTGAACAGGGGTTCTCATTTCCGTACCCGGAAAGATGAGCTTTCTATCGGTTCGGATATTCTCAGTACCGTCCTGTCCCGGAGGGATTACCGGTGTGATCCATGCGTATCGGTCTGTATCTGGAAACGCGAGACGGGGATTCCTTACTCGCTTGACGATATCTCCAGGGCGTTGGCTGCTCCCGTCTTTACCCTTTACCTGGGACGAAAGTCCTGTCCTCCTGGTCTTCCTCTCCGCCCTCTGGTTGTCGAAGCCCCGTCCATCCTGGAGGCGTTTGGTTCTGCCGGATGGGCTCCGCCAGTTCTTTCTGAAATGCGCACGTTTCCCGGTGAAGCGGATCTGTTCTGGGACGCTGACGGAAATGCCGGTGTCGGTCCGAGACACGTGTACAGCAGGAGGGACGAGGTGATCAGCCGCCGACGATGGACCTTTTCGAACCGGTTTGAACACTTCGAGACGGTACCGATTCCGCCTCTGGAGGGATAGGTATGTATTTTAGCAGGGCACGCCTCCGACCCAATGCCACCTCTTCCCGGGAGTTTTGGAAGATCGTGACCGGTCCGTATCAGATCCACTCCATGATTTGGGATCTCTTTGCAGATTCAGAGAACAGGGCACGCGATTTCCTCTTCCGGGTTGATACCACCCAAGGCAGGCCGGTCATCTATATTGTATCACAACGTCGGCCGGTATACCAGGGGGATGTGTGGACGATAGAGACGAAGGACTATGATCCTGTGATTTTCCCCGGGCAGAAACTGGCCTTTTCCCTGAGAGCGAATCCGGTACGAACCCGGTGGACTGAGCCCGGGGAGGATGGAAGACGGGTTCAAAAACGCCACGATGTGGTCATGGATGCAAAACGAGCTATTCGTAAAGGCAATGAGTCTGCTTCCGCCACGTTTCGCATGTCCGATCTCGTCCAGGTGGAAGGAGTCCGCTGGCTGCAGGAACGCGGAAAAAAGAACGGATTTACGGTGGAAGGAAACCAGGTTATCGCAGGCGGGTACCGTACACAGTCGTTTCCCCAGGGGTCGAAGAACCGGATGGTCTCTATCAGCACGATCGATTTTTCCGGTCTCCTGACGGTGGATGATCCCGATCCTTTCCGGTTGGCCCTCGTGAAAGGGATTGGCCCGGCAAAGGGATTCGGGTGTGGAATGTTGATGGTCAAGCCACCCTGATGGTGCGATGAAGCCACGGTTGCCGCCACGGATCAAACCAATTCCGATGAAAGAACGGACATCACTTATTTTTCTTGAGTACGGAGAACTGGATGTTATTGATGGTTCTTTCGTGTTAGTCGATGTAAATGGTGTCCGTGTACAAGAGTTCCCCACGCACCCGGGGATGAACCACCCGGATCGGCGGTGGATATCACCTGGAGCTCGAGTTCCCCCACACACGTGGGGATGAACCGTATGCCAAAGTAGCAGCAGCAAAAATACACCCGAGTTCCCCACGCACTTGGGGATGAACCGGCTTTTAGCGCCTTTTCAGGCGATAACATCTTGAGTTCCCCACGCACGTGGGGATGAACCGACAGAACTCACGATCACAGCGGGCGACAACCAGAGTTCCCCACGCACGTGGGGATGAACCATCAAAATACGACGAGAAACGTCACCCTCGCCTGAGTTCCCCTCGCACGTGGGGATGAACCATCAAAATACGACGAGAAACGTCACCCTCGCCTGAGTTCCCCTCGCACGTGGGGATGAACCATCATATTCGGACGAATGTCGGTTTGGGTGGAAGAGTTCCCCTCGCACGTGGGGATGAACCAGCCCGACTGGAGGGCGACATGGTGGTGGTGATGAGTTCCCCACGCACGTGGGGATGAACCGAGGGGGAAAGAGGGGGGGACTATAGGGGGGGGAGTTCCCCACGCACGTGGGGATGAACCAACGCAAGCCAGTACCAGGACAAACGCCAGTTTGAGTTCCCCACGCACGTGGGGATGAACCGGTTTCGCAGCCGTGTATCGGACAGGAAGAGAAGAGTTCCCCTCGCACGTGGGGATGAACCGGCCGGTACCATATCGTGAACAAGACCCGGATGGAGTTCCCCACGCACGTGGGGATGAACCCAAGTGGGTTACGTTCGGAGCAGGAGCCCTGGCGAGTTCCCCTCGCACGTGGGGATGAACCAGGATGTGGTAGGAGGACTTGCTCCTCTCATTGGAGTTCCCCACGCACCCGGGGATGAACCATCACCAAAACGGGATTGTTACGGCGAAAAACCGAGTTCCCCACGCACCTGGGGATGAACCAGGCGGTTCGGCTTACGCTGCTGGTGTTCAGACGAGTTCCCCACGCACCTGGGGATGAACCAATATCATTCGCAGTGCTATACGCCGCACCCAAGAGTTCCCCACGCACCTGGGGATGAACCGTCAGAGAGCATCTTCGTCCGGCGGGTTGACGGGAGTTCCCCACGCACGTGGGGATGAACCGACGATTCGCTCGATAACCGGATGGAGCGGATAGAGTTCCCCACGCACGTGGGGATGAACCAGCGCAGGCGTATTATGACCTGTTCAGCCTGGAGAGTTCCCCACGCACGTGGGGATGAACCAATAATGGTATACACAGCACCAACCGCAGAGTCGAGTTCCCCACGCACCTGGGGATGAACCATGTCTTGAAAGCGTGGTCCTTGCAGAAGACGAGAGTTCCCCACGCACGTGGGGATGAACCGTGGTATAACCGCCAGGACCTTGATATAAAAGAGAGTTCCCCACGCACCTGGGGATGAACCGGGTTACCGGGACTGGGAATGGACAAACCAGTTGAGTTCCCCACGCACCTGGGGATGAACCAGGGTATGGTGCGGTAATCTTCAGGCGTGAGACGAGTTCCCCACGCACCTGGGGATGAACCGACACGGAAACACTCCCCTGATGCTGACATTGGGAGTTCCCCACGCACGTGGGGATGAACCAACAGAAAAACAACTGAAGAAAGACCTCCAGTTGAGTTCCCCACGCACCTGGGGATGAACCGGTGTTTATCCTGCCCCCTGGACAGTGGGACATGAGTTCCCCACGCACGTGGGGATGAACCATGGATAGTAGCAGGGGAGAAGGAAGAGGATAGGAGTTCCCCACGCACCTGGGGATGAACCGTTTTTCTGCGCAGCATCGCTTTTCGCGGCGTCGAGTTCCCCACGCACCTGGGGATGAACCATCATATCGAGTATGGATAAACCGCGTGGATATGAGTTCCCCACGCACCTGGGGATGAACCAAGTGGTGTCCGAACCTTACATCTATCGAAGGGGAGTTCCCCACGCACCTGGGGATGAACCATATCTGGATCTGGGATACTCTCCGGATGATGCGAGTTCCCCACGCACGTGGGGATGAACCGATTTCAGTCGGCGGGACGAGGTCTACCTGTTCGAGTTCCCCACGCACGTGGGGATGAACCATCTCCAACAAGCAATACAGCCGGAAGAAACTCGAGTTCCCCACGCATGTGGGGATGAACCACGTATACACATACACCGCCGCGTGGCCTGCCAGAGTTCCCCACGCACCTGGGGATGAACCACAATGCCAGCAACGCCGAAAACGCAAGCCAGTGAGTTCCCCACGCACCTGGGGATGAACCAGTGCTTTGCGTGGAAGACTTCTCGGTGGGGGTGAGTTCCCCACGCATGTGCGGATGAACCGTCCTCTTGAGCGTCTATATCATCGTCAAATACGAGTTCCCCACGCACCTGGGGATGAACCAAAACGTCAACCGTTCGAGAAATCATATAAAAGGAGTTCCCCACGCACGTGGGGATGAACCGTTTCGGCAGTATGGCGCACGTTCATCTGCTCGGAGTTCCCCACGCACCTGGGGATGAACCACGAGAGAAAGGCGTTGAATACCCCATATGGAAGAGTTCCCCACGCACCTGGGGATGAACCGTTCGCACCCCTCATGGCAATAGTCGTTGCCAGGAGTTCCCCACGTACCTGGGGATGAACCGACCGGCGCCGACGTGTGGGAGGATCTGTCACCGAGTTCCCCACCCATGTGGGGATGAACCAACATCACCCATACAGATGTACGCGAATGAAGCGAGTTCCCCACGCACGTGGGGATGAACCGATCACAGCAGCGACGATGGGCGTACCTCTGATGAGTTCCCCACGCACGTGGGGATGAACCGAACGGCTGGATATTGGCTACTTTCGGGAAATCGAGTTCCCCACGCACGTGGGGATGAACCACAGAAACTCGAAGACGGTGAGTTCGATTGACCGAGTTCCCCACGCACCTGGGGATGAACCGTTCCGAGACCACCTGATGGACGCCATGCGGTAGAGTTCCCCACGCACGTGGGGATGAACCAGGGCTTAACCACATGTAGGGCAATTGAAGACCGAGTTCCCCACGCACGTGGGTATGAACCATACGAGAGCGCACCCGTGGAGGTCAGATCATGGAGTTCCCCACGCACGTGGGGATGAACCACTATGTTTTACGCCAGGGAGACACCCTGGCATGAGTTCCCCACGCACGTGGGGATAAAACTCCTATCCCGGTTATCTGATAGGTTGCGGAATCTGGTCTTTTCAAACGAATTTTCCAAATCTCCCCCTCACACCGCCTCCCTCCCCGCAAACACCGCCGCCTTCCTCGCCCTGCCCTCCAGCACATCCATGACCCTCGCAAGCGGAGCCGTGTACAGGACCGGGTCGATCCAGACGTTCACCGCCTTCCCGGACGCCGACAGGCTCACCACCCCAACGACCTCCCCCGTCATAAGCAGCCGGACCGCCTGCGGTTCGCCCGAAAGCACGGCGGCCATGTCGGCGAGCAGGACAGAAAACCCTCTCGTGTCCAGGCCGGACCTGACCACCAGGCACCCGCCGTCCAGGTAGAGCCGGCCCACCTTCTCAAACGGCGATTCCTCGTACACCGTCACCGTCCACCGGCCGGCATCGTACAGCGGCTCCCCTTCAGCGACAGAGGAGGAGAGAACCCCTCCCGGGATCCCGGCACACGCCAGGGACCCCTGCCTGCCGGGGATCACCCGGCCGCCTCCTGGGCGAGGACCACCTGCCCCTCCGCGAGGGCCTTCTGCCGCTTCCTCGCCTGGTAGTACTGCCGGTTATACTCCCGCACATGGTCGCGGTGCTCCGCCCGGTACCGTCTCTGGCGGGCAAGCTCCTTCTCCCGGTGCGAGTGGTAGTAGCGTTTCCACTTCGGCCTCCGCCTCCGGCGTTCCCCCTCGATGACAGGGATCGCCTCGGCAATCGTCATCCTCTGTATCTCGCGGTCGTCCCCGTCTCCGGGTATCGTGAGGCGACACTCCATGGCCTGGAGGTCGTACACAAGCCTCAACC
>Ga0334884_1005632_pt1 | contig 11818 bp, 10 predicted proteins | sample GraSluR1_MG_7_FD_207215 | JGI IMG/M metagenome (GOLD analysis project Ga0334884, IMG submission 207215) | Sludge microbial communities from methane-producing bioreactor in Wageningen University, Netherlands - Granular Sludge_12_05 R1 | ecosystem: Engineered > Bioreactor > Anaerobic >...
CCACATCCAGTTCTTCTGTATCCTATCAATCAAACGAAACAAAGGGAATGAAAAAATCCCCCCGTCACTCTTCGTCGTCGTACTTCCCTTTCAGGCCGGCCCATCCCGTGAACCCGCAGTAAATGCAGCCCACCCCTTCGCAATGGGGGCAGAGGCAGGCAGGGGGGGACACCTCTACTTCGCCTGTCTTGTCGCAATAGATGCAGCCTGCTCCTTCGCAGTGGCAGCATCTCACCTTCACGTATCTCTTCTCGTCCTTTGCCATTCTGTTCCCTTCATCCTGTATTGAATCCGAAACGCGATAATGGTGTGTGAAACACCCTGCCGTCGTTTTATCCCTTCCGCCCGAAGACCGCACCCAGGTCTGCCTGCTGTACGCTCTCGGAATACCGGGCAAGAACGCCCGTGAGGCTTTTGGTCTTCGGGCTCCATCCAGTCCGTCGGTTTTCAAGATCCTTCTCGTCGACGAGGAGGTCCACTGTTCCTGCGTGGAGATCGATCGCGATCCGGTCGCCCTCCCGGACAAGGCCGATGGGGCCGCCGACCGCCGCCTCGGGACAGACGTGCCCGATACAGGGGCCCCTCGTCCCCCCTGAGAACCGTCCGTCCGTCACAAGTGCAACCCGGGTAAATCCAAGCCCCATCAGGGCCGAAGTCGGCGAGAGCATCTCCGGCATGCCGGGTGCTCCGACAGGCCCTTCGTACCGGATGACGACGACATCGCCTTCGCGTATCCTGTTGGCCAGTATGGCCTTCATCGCCTCCTGCTCTCCGTCAAAGACCCGTGCAGGCCCCGTGTGCCGCCACATCTCTTCGACCACCGCGGCGGACTTGATGACAGCCCCGCGTGGTGCAAGGCTCCCGGAGAGTATCCGCAGTCCCCCGGCCGGATTAACCGGGTTGTCAGGCGGACATATGATGGAGACGGCAGGTATCTTCGCCCCGGCGGCCAGCTCCCGTATCCCACTGCCCGTGACGGTCATTTCGTCTTCCAGGTATGGAAGAAGCGTCTTTAAGACCGCAGGGATTCCGCCACTCCGGTACAGGGTCTCCATCGAATGCGGGCCGGAAGGCTGCATGTGGCAGATGTGGGGGATCTCCATCGCTATCTGCCTGAAGTGATCGAGAGTGAGCGGGACTTCTGCCTCCATCGCGATCGCCATGAGGTGGAGGACGGTATTGGTTGATCCACCAAGCGCCATATCTACCCTGACGGCATTCGCAAGGCTCTTTTCCGTGATGATCTCCCTCGGCCGGAGCCCATCATTTACAAGCCCCATCACCCGTTCTCCCGTCATCCGTGCGATACGGAGTTTCTCGGCATTCACCGCAGGCACTGCGGCACACCCGGGAAGCGACATCCCCATGGCTTCAGTCATGCATGCCATGGTGTTGGCGGTGTACAACCCCTGGCAACTCCCGCAGCCGGGCATCGCGCAGGTCTCAAGCTCGCAGAGTTCCTCTTCAGTCATCTTTCCGGCGGCGACCCTGCCGACGCCTTCAAAGACATCGATGAGCGAGAGCTCTTTTCCCTCCAGGTAGCCGCACTGCATCGGCCCCCCCGTGACCATTATTGCGGGGATGTTGCAACGGGCGGCGGCCATCAGCATGCCGGGAACGATCTTGTCGCAGGTGCATACGAGCACCAGGCCGTCGAACCGGTGTGCCTCGACCATGAGTTCTATCGAGTCGGCGATATTCTCCCGGGACGGGAGGGAATAGCGCATTCCCTCGTGACCCATCGCGATACCGTCGCAGATGCCTATCACCCCGAACTCGAACGGGACACCCCCTGCAGCTGCGATGCCTTCCCGCACCTTCCGGGAGAGCATCTTCAGGTGAAAGTGGCCAGGCACTATGTCATTCCATGCATTCGCAATGCCGATGAAAGGCAGTTTCATCTCACCGGACGTCACACCCAGCGAGCGGAGCAGTGCTCGGTTTGGTGCCCGCTGGTATCCGGATTTTGCTTCGTCACTCCTCATGTCGATCTTACTGTAGTGCTTTATGCATAATCAATTGCCCTGTGGTATCCAGAAACCGGATACGGGAAGAATAGAACCGGTTTGTTTAATCTGCATCGGAGCAAAAAGAGATTTTAGGGGTGATGTGATATTCCAGTGAAGGTGACACAGGACTCGCTTGTACTGTCGCATTCGCTGGTGGTCGGGCTGATATGTTCCCGCTCTCTTGAAGAGTCCGGATCCCTCGTATCATCTGTACAGAGTGTCTTTTCCCGCATCGGCCACATTTTACACTCTACACCCCATACGCTGACCATTCTTGCAGGTGACAACCGGTGCCGGGAACTCGAGGTTCTCAACGGGATCGGGGTCTCGTCAGCAGAAAGCCCCCGGTACGAGAAGGTTATCCTGTACCTCCCGTCAGATCCCGATACCTACCTCCAGGGGATCAATGACGCCTCGCACCGCGAATGTTTCACCAGGTACAGCGGAAACGTGGACGAAGTCCGTACGATCTCCAGTCCAGAGAACGGGGGATTTGGCCTCTCAGGTTCGGATGAGGCGGTGATACGCGACTGCGACCTGCTCGTTCTCGCATCCAGGGGAAGACCCGAAGAGGATACGAGGACACTCGATATCCTTCGTTTCGCCCGCCTCGTCGGCAGATCGCTCTTCCATATCAACGCACGGAACGGATCCGTCATCGAGATGCGGAACAACGACCGGTTCCTGGAGACACTCGAGCATCTCAATACCTACAACCGGGAACGGCTTGACGAGGGTACCTTTGAGGATACCCTCCGGATATACGCAAACATCATCACCAGGAAGGTGATACGGTCCGGGATCCCCCCCGACGTGATACGCCCCCTGTGCAGCACCATCATGCCACAGTTCGTCAGGGCTCACAGGCTCTCCTCGAGATACCAGGGCCTGTACAAGTCGGCGGGAAACCTGGTCTTCGCACTCTCGGCTCTTGCAGTGCTGACCATCACCATACAGACACTCTTCTTCCCGTCGGTGATATGGCTCATCTGGCTCGAGGTGATCGAGATCGCCGTCATCCTCGCCCTCCTGGTCAGCAGCCGCCTCGGCGAATGGCACCGAAAATGGATCGACTACCGGTTCCTTGCGGAGAGGACGAGGGCTGCGTTCTTTCTCTGCATCATCTGCATCCACTGCGAAAAACCCCCTGAATCCCCATATATCAACCTCAGCCACAGTGAGAATGACTGGATGGATATCGCATTCGAAGGAATACTGCGGATGCGCCCGATGGAGTTCTGCCGCCTCGACATCCCGTTTTTGCCTCTCAAGAACTTCCTCCTGGACGCGTGGGTGGACAACCGGCTGGCATATTACTCCAGGGCAAGCGAGAAGAACTCGACCCGGTATAACCTCTTTGCATATCTCGGCGAATCCATCTTCTTCATCACCCTGATACTGGCGGTGGCACACGCAACAGGCCACGAATTTGAAGAGTCTCTCGGCATCCCGCTTCTCCCGCTCATCCTCGCGACACTGACCATCACGCTGCCTGCCGTCGGTGCGGCCCTCTCCGCCATCAGGGTCCAGAGGGAGTACCTCAAGAACTCGGAACGGTATGCCCATATCGTGCGTCACCTCTCGTCCGTGCGCAACCGGATCCATGCCTCGCGGGACTTGAAGACCCTCTGCGAGCTCCTCGAGGAGATGAACGAGGTCATCATGCAGGAACAGCAGGACTGGAGGATCACCTTCAGGTTCAGGGACATCGAGGCCTGAAAAAAGGGATTTTTTTCCGGCGATCCGCTCGTCACGACTTTATATAGGCGGCCGCCGAGGAGACGAATGCCCGTGCAAACTCCGGGCTGAAGTACGCGTGCGTGTAGGTGCCTGCCGCCTGGTGGACGTACAGCCCGTCGAGCCCTTCGCTGATGCCTGACCCCCGGGCGAGTCGGATCGAGAAACGGGCGTCGTTTGTGCATTCCACGCACGAGTAATGGAATTCGTGCCCGAGGATCCGGGACCCGGGTCGTGCATAGGACGGCCCGCCCGTCCACTCGCCGTCCGAGTAGCCGAGGGCCTGGATGCGACCGGTCATGCGGACCCGTGCAGGGAGTATCCCTGCCATCGCATACTCCCGGTCGGTCCTGATGCTCTCCGCGAGGGCGAGAAGCCCGCCGCACTCGGCATAGATCGGCATCCCGTCGTCGGCAGCCTTCCGTGCGGCCGCTCCGAACGCCGACCTCTCGAGCCCTGCGGCATGGAGCTCGGGGTAGCCTCCGCCCAGGTAGAGGGCATCGATCTCCGGGAGCGGGTCGTGGATGGGACTGAAGGGGACAATATCTGCCCCGGCTCGGGCAAGGCTGTCGAGATTGTCCTGGTAGTAGAAACAGAAGGCTTCGTCACGTGCGACACCGATTCGCACCGATTCAGGCATGGTCTGGCGATCCGGGATATCCGGCAGGACTGGCACCGCCCTGGCGGCCTCCAGTACGGCATCGAGGTCGCAGCTCTTCTCGATTAAATCACCGATACACTGGCTCTTTTCGATCTCGTGTGCCATCCGAAGACCGAGATGCCGGCTTTCTATGGCACACTCCTCGTCCCTTGGCACGAACCCGAAAGGCCGTGTGACGAGGGACTCCTCGATCATCTCCCGGTGGCGTGGGCTTCCCACCCTGTTGTAGATCACCCCCGCGATCTCTTCCCCGTCTCCAAACTCGCAAAAGCCCCTGACGACCGCGTTTGCGCTCCGTGACATCCCCCGGACGTCGACGACGAGGGCGGCAGGAGCCTGCAATAACCGCATCACGTGTGCGGTGCTGGCATGGTCTGACCCCATCAGGCCGTCGTACATCCCCATGACGCCCTCGATCACGGCGATGTCCGCGCCCCGGCTCGCACGCACGAAGGACTCCACCACTCCGTCCCTGCCCATCATGAACGGGTCGAGGTTTCGGGAACTCCTCCCGCATATGACGGTGTGGTGCGTCGGGTCGATGAAGTCGGGACCGACCTTGAACGGCTGGACACGAAGTCCGCGGCGGGTGAGGGCATCCATGATACCCCGCGCTATGGTGGTCTTTCCGCAGCCGCTGTGGGTTCCGGCTATCACGATCCTCGGGATGTGCGGCACATTGATCACCTGATTACCATCGGCAACTCAGCCGATACCCCACTGGGAGAGCGTGGTCCTGGAAGGATCCACGTCTGCCCATTCCCAACCCAGGGCCTCGATTATTCGTGAGATCGGCTGCTTAATCGTCTTCTCGAGCATGAGTTCCCAGTCAACCTCGAACTCCGGAGGGACCTGGTCCGCATATTCAAAACAGACTACGTCGGTCTTCCTGTACTTCGATGTCACGTTTTTTATGTAGATTCTTTTCGGTTTGCTCCCCTTGACAAACTCCGCCCCCAGGTGCTCGTTTGCATACTTCGCACCCCGTACATGGGCGTCGTCGGTCTGGTAGTCGTCCAGGTGTTTTCCGATTCCGCCGGGGATACCGATCTCGTCGAGGCTGAACCTTCCGGCCCGGTAATCCAGGATCACGTTCCCGAGATAGGCTTTCACGGAGTCGTAGCCCTCTCCCTTGAGGATCATCTCCATGACTCTCTTCTGGACGGTCTTTGTGATGGCAGGGTAATCGCTTCTCCGTATCTCGAAGCCGACCACGTCGACCTGGTCGACGACTGACCCCTCCTTCCAGACGAGGTGCCCTGCGTACCGTTTCTTTTTCCCTGCCTGGAAGAACCGCCGGTAGACCTTCTCGAACTTTATCGAGAAGTGATGAGTCTCTGCGTTGAGCTCCTTTCTGGCAAACTCCGCGTAGCTCTCGTTTACCGCTCTCTCGATCGTCCGGGCAATATCGACGGTCTCTTCCAGGGGGCCGGGAGGGAGCTTGATCATGCAGGAGTCGGTGTCACCGTAGATGACAGAGTAGCCCATCTCCTCGATGACCCGCCGGGTGTGCTCGATGATTGCACGGCCCACGGAGGTGATGGCAGACCCGATCTCGCGGTCGTACAGCCTGAACCGGGAATATCCGCTCACACCGTAGTAGGTGTTCATGATGACCTTGAGGACGTTCTGCTGCATGTCATAGAGGATGTACTCGTCAGAGCCGAACGGATGGCTGTCCCTCTCTCTCTTCTTCTGGTCACGTTCCCGGAGGAGTTCGCTTATGATGCTCCTCGTCAGGCCGTCGGGCTCCTTCTGAAACCTGATGCCGTTTGGAGCCCGTAACTCTCCCTCCGGGTCTTTTGTCTCGGGAGAGGCATTGATCGTCATCATCGCCATGGGGTACAGGGACTTCAGGTCCAGGACGACCACGTTCTCTCTCACTCCCCTGGAGGGTTCGAAGACCGTAGCGCCTTCGAACTCGTCGGCCTGGGCAAATCCCTTCGACGGCAGGACATACCTGCCATGCGCCTTCCGGAGGACGAAGATATCGATGATGTTGGAGGAGTTGAGCGTCCTGTCGAGCGGGCAGCCCACGTATCGTGCGATCTCGCGGTAGAACTCGATAATCCGGTTCTTCTGGTTTATCCCGACACAGAGCTGTACGTCCTTGAAGTTGTATTCCAGGAGCGTTACCGGATCTTTTCGCCACAGGTCGCTGATGGTCCCGCGGTAGCGGACCTTGGTATCCCCCAGTTCCTCCTCTGCGATCGAGTCCAGGCGGTAGGACTCCTTCTGGGTGGAGTGCATCTTCTTGTAGGCCGAGAGGAGGTCGAAGAGCGCCCTCCCGCGCAGGGTGTTTCTCTCAGTCTGGCCTTCCAGCCTTGAAAGCCCGGTCACCTGCATCCCGAGGTATTCCATCCTCCTCCGCAGGTACGGCATATCGAACTCGAGGAAGTTCCAGCCGGAGAGGATATCGGGATCACTCCCGCCGATATAGTCTGCAAATCCCTTCAGCATCTCCTTCTCGGAGCCAAACGTCAGGATTTTATGGCGGTCCCGGGCAAAACATCCGTTCTCCCGTGCCTGCTGCATGGAGATCGCCTGGACTGCGGAATCTGTCGTCCCCGGAAAATGGACAAATGTCGTGTAGTCGTCATCGAACGAGTCATGGCAGGTGAGACAGATGATCGCGTCGCGTTCGGGTTCCGGAAACCCCCTGTGATCCTCGCACTCGATGTCGACCATGCACACCCTGGCAGGCACATTGACGCCTGCGGGTGCAAGTTCCGTGTAACCGGCAACATCCCCTGGTGCCCTGACTCCCCCGGTCAGCCCGGTATCTATCATGAACCGGGTGGTGAACGGGATATCGGCCTCGAAGTGGCGGTAGTTGTCACGGACTTCGCGGACGTCTGTCGGCCGTTTCGTATACAGCCTCCGTAACGGCTCGCCGCGGATGGATGTGTAGAGTCTTCCCTGCTCGACGGTCACCCGGGAGGAGTTGTCCTTTCCGTCAACCATGCCGGCAGGTGCATAAAAGTAGGGCTGGAAGCCGCATACCTGGAGGTGGACTGCCACCCTGTCCGCACCTCTTCCGAATATGTGGATGAGCGGACCCTCTGGGGTATTGGAATACTCCACCTGGTTTATCGCAAGATCCACCGGACCCCTCCGGGTATCTTTCTCTCTCTCTTCCATGCCGGCTTTCAGGTCTCCTTCACTGTTTTTTCAGACGCCGAGGGCATTGCAGATCCCTGTTACATACGCGCCCGCATCATCCATGTGGCGGCGTTCCCATTCGTCAAGCTCCCACTCCTCGATCCCGAGGATTCCCTCCCTGCCGATCCGGGCAGGGACCCCGAGAGAACAGCGGGAGAGTCCATACTCCCCGTCAAGGACGCAGGAGCAGCCGATAGTCTTTCCCGCGTCGCTGACCACAGCCCTGATGAGAGAGGCGATATGCCAGGACGGGCCAAAGACCGTGCCCCCCTTGCCCTTTATCACTTCCATGCTGGCACCCCGGAGGCGGTCCAGGACTGCGTCCCGGGTCTCTTCGGGGGCAGAACCATCCAGTGGCGAGAAGAGCGGGACCTGGTGTTCGCCATGCTCTCCGAGGACCCACGGTGTACCGGAAAGGCCGTACTCTCCCATGATGAGCCCGAACCTGGCTCCATCGATCTGCCCGCCGAACCCGATGCACTGGCGGGGTTCAAGACCGATCTTTTTGTACAGGTAATAGTTGTTCTCGTCCATCGGGTTGGTGACCGTGATGAGGACGCCTCCAAAACCGCGCAGTGCGCTGCTGCATTGCGTGGCAACGGGCAGGTTGGCGTTCAAAAGATCTGTCCGCGACTTGATATTCTGGTTGCGGGGGAGACCTGCGGAGAAGACACAGACGTCGGCGTCCTTCACGAGCCGGTGATCTGTCGATATCGCGACGTCTATTCCGGTATGCTGGAGATCGAGGAGCTGGGCGCGGAGGAACTCGGCGGCTGCATCGTAGATGATCAGTTCGTCCGCAAGTCCGAGCAGGGAGGACAAAAATGCGACCTCCCCGCCAATCTTTCCGACACCCAGCACCGCTAGGGTTGTCATAGCTCTACTATTGGCGGCCCCAGAATAAATAATTACAATTACACAGATCTTACTTCTAATGCTGAAACTTTCGCCCGGTATAGTTGATACAGGCGGGGTATCCTTGAAAAACCATCTTATCCTTGCTGCGGGAATACTGGGGACGACCGGCTCCTCGCTCGCACGCATCCTCGCGGCCGGGGCGGGGGGTGTAGTCACGAAATCCATCGGTCCTGCTCCAAAAGACGGCCATCCGGGACCGTGCCTGGTCGAGCTCGAAGACGGTCTCCTCAACGCGATGGGCCTGCCCAATCCGTCGAAGGAGTTCGTTGACGAGCTTGCTGCGGTCAGGGGCGAACCCGTCATCGCGAGTATCTTCGGCGGGAACCCGGAAGAATTCAGGCGCGTGGCGGGATGGTTCACCGGAAAGGTTTCAGGGGTGGAGCTGAACGTGAGCTGCCCTCACGCCGAGGGCTACGGTGCGGCACTCGGCACGGACCCTGACCTGGTCGGGGCATGCACACGAGCGGTTGCCGATCTGGGGATGCCTGTCTGGGTGAAACTGACACCGAACGTGACCGATATCACCGAGTGCGGGCTTGCCGCGGAACGGGGCGGTGCATCGGCCGTCGTTGCGATAAACACTGTGAAGGCGATGCGGATATCCACCGACCTGAAAAGGCCCGTGCTTGGGAACCGGTACGGCGGGCTCTCCGGCCCTGCAATCTTCCCTGTCGCCGTGCGATGCGTCTACGAACTCTTCGAGGCCTGTTCCATACCCATAATCGGGTGCGGGGGTGTATCCTCAAAAAACGATGTCCTCGAGATGATGATGGCGGGGGCGTCAGCGGTGGAGATCGGCACCGCTGTGTACCGGGACACTGCCGTGTTCTCACGTATAGCAGGTGAACTGTATGACGAACGTGGAGAGAGCCCGGAAGATATCGTGGGGTGTGCACATGCCTGAAGGCCTTCCCGTGATAGTCACGATCAACAGGGTTGTCGAGGAGACTCCGTCCATCCGTACATTCTATTTTGACAGGGAGTTTCTCTTCAACCCGGGCCAGTTCGTCATGGTCTGGGTCCCGGGTGTGGACGAGATTCCCATGGCCCTCTCCGCCCCTGACTCGATAACGGTCCAGAGGGTGGGGGATGCGACCTCGGCACTCTTCGCGCTCGGGCCAGGGGATCGGATCGGCATCAGGGGGCCGTTTGGGAACGGTTTTCCCGGGGGGGGACGTGTCCTGGCCGTGGCGGGCGGTCTTGGTGCAGCTCCCCTGCTTCCGCTTGCAATGAAGGGTCGTGCCGTGGCCTTTCTCCTTGGCGCACGGACACGGTCCGAGCTGCTCTTTCCCGAAATCCTCAGAGACTGCTGCCCCCTCCTGATCGCCACAGATGACGGGTCATTCGGCCATCACGGGTTTGTGATCGATTTATTGAAACAGGTCGATCCCGCTGCTGCCGATGCAATCTGTGTCTGCGGACCGGAACGGATGATGGTTGCTGTCTTTGAGATCCTGAAGGAAGAGAGGATGCTCGAGCGCTCGTATTTCAGCCTCCACCGGTACATGAAATGCGGAATTGGAGTCTGTGGTTCATGCTGCATGGATCCCGGGGGCTTGCGGGTATGCAGGGATGGCCCTGTATTCAGGGGTGACCATATTGAGGGATGCGAATTCGGAAAATATGCGCGTGATGCAAGTGGAAGACGGCAAAAGGTTTGATTTTATATGCCCGGGACCAAAACAGGCATGCTGATCCCCCTTCAAATCCGTTTATTGCCGTAAAAACAGGAAAATCGCTATCAAGACTTCAAATTCATTTAGAAAATTATTAATAAGACCAGAAAGGATTTTAATTTTGAACCTATACGAGAAGTGAGTTTGGGTTACAGGTATAGGTAGGACATTTCAGAGAGGTGTGTAAAAAATGGTATTTCATCCCCCAGTCGCAATCGTCGCGAAAGCTGGCGATGCTGGGAAGTACAAGGTAGGGCTTCCAGCCTGGAACATGCTCCTGCGTGGTTTCATGGCCGGAGCATACATCGCAATCGGTGGTGCCCTCGCAACAGTCTGTGCAACCGGAGTCGCCGGTTGGGCAGGAGCAGGTATGGCAAAGCTCATCCTGGGATCTGTGTTCCCTGTTGGGCTTATTATCATCGTGCTTACCGGCGCAGAACTCTTCACCGGTGACGCGATGCTCGCCCCCATGGCAGCGTTTATCCACAAGATCAGCTGGGCCCAGGTACTCAACCTGTGGGTATGGGTATACATCGGAAACCTGATCGGTTCCATCGTGTATGCCTACATCATGGCCTATGGCCCCCTCACCGGCTGGAGCGCAGCAGGTGCGGCATCTGTGAACGCATTCGGATTGAATGCTATCGGTATTGCAATAGGAAAAGTAAGTTATGTGGGAATGGCCGCAACATGGTCCTGTTTCCTCAAGGCCATCGGTTGTAACTGGCTCGTCAACCTTGCTGTCCTCCTGGGTATCTGTGCAGATGACCTGATAGGAAAGTTCTTCGGCATATGGTTCCCGATCATGGCTTTCGTCGCTACCGGGTTCGAGCACTGTGTCGCAAACATGTACTTCATCCCGGCCGGTCTGATGACTGCGCCTTTCCTGTCCGCCGACCAGATTGCAACGATAGGGGCGGAAAAAGTCGCAAGCCTGACCTGGGTTACCATGTGGACCAACAACCTCATCGTGGTAACCATCGGCAACATCGTTGGCGGCCTGTTCTTCGTCGGTGTCATCTACTGGGTCGCATTCCGGAAAGAGATTGCTGCACTCAAGTAAATCGAGTACCGGATGAAAATAAGAGAGACAAACGTGAAGATATCAATCATCGCGGTTGTGGTGATTGTCTTCTTCGCCATTCTTTTATTTGCTGCTGCATTCCTGAGTGGAGATTTTACGATTCTCTACTGGGGCATACCATCCCTGCTGATCCTGGTGCTTATCCCGATAGGACTGAACTATCTCTCCCAGTCGCAGTATGCCGAACTTGAACCGGTGTATGCGAAGGAGGCAAAGACCGTCAGGATACGGCTCATCAACCTGGGCATGATCGGCCAGCCCGTCCGGATCGAGGGTGTGGTCGAGAGGGTCTACTTCCAGTTCCTGAACAGGCCGCAGTATGTCGTGGCCGACAGGAGCGGGGAGATCTCGGTGAAGATGTTCACCAGCCCCCAGGAGAAGATCAGGGAAGGAGATGTTGTAGAGGTGCTTGGCCTTGTGATCAAGCGCTACTTCTTCGGCGGCGATGCAGTGATCAACTGCGTGTCGATCAAGACGATCGACAAGACGATCGAAGCGCGAAAGAAGGAACAGAAGGAGAAGAAGTAAGAGGCCGTCATAGATACGGCCCTGCTGCACTTTTCCCTGGTTT
>Ga0334884_1005639_pt1 | contig 11813 bp, 8 predicted proteins | sample GraSluR1_MG_7_FD_207215 | JGI IMG/M metagenome (GOLD analysis project Ga0334884, IMG submission 207215) | Sludge microbial communities from methane-producing bioreactor in Wageningen University, Netherlands - Granular Sludge_12_05 R1 | ecosystem: Engineered > Bioreactor > Anaerobic > Unclassified...
GAGGCATGGGCGGTCCCGGTATGGGTGGTCCCGGCATGGGTGGCCCCGGCATGGGTGGCCCCGGCATGGGTGGCCCCGAGATGGGTGGAGGAATGCCCGGCCCGGGCGGGCCCGGGGGCGGCGGTGGCGCACCTCCGGGAGCTCCGGCCGGTGGCGGTGGGGGCGATGATTCCGGTGGCGGTGGCGGCGGCGACGATTAGCGCCAGGGGGAAGGCTCGCCGTTCGCTGCTTCGAAAGCTCAGTCTCTGTTCACCGCCCGCACCGAAGTAGTGGTCGTAGTCCGCCCAGGATTGGGTCAGGAGAGACCGACACATGGGATTCATGAAGCCAATCTTCTTCGTCCTGATCGGCGCCGTGCTGGTAGCGGGCATTGTGGGCGTACTGGCCTGGAAGGTCGTGCTGCCCAAGCGTGCGGTGGTCGCCGACACCGAGGCACAGATCGCCACGCAGCAGGCCATTGCCGATCAGCGTGAGACCCGCCTCCAGGAGCTGGCTGAGGCCAAGCACCAGTGGGAGGTGGCCCACGACGCCATCGCTCTGAAGATGGACGAGCGCAGCATCCCCATCGCCATGAGCCAGCCGGTGGTCGCGATGACCAATCTCTGGCAGGAAGTCAGGGAGGACCTTCCCCCACTGGTGGAGAAGTTCGTTCGCGACAGTGGCTGTGTGTTGGTCCAGGGGGCTTCAGGCTGGGCACCGCCGATGACCCCCTTCGACCCGGGGACCGCCTGGATCGAGCTGCCCATCGGCCACGCACCGGGGGCGGGTACCTCCATCGCCCAGTCGGGCAGCGGAATCCTCTGGGTGGCCGGCACCCTTGCCGACATCGAGAGGCTCTACAAGTCGCTGAGGAACTTCCCCCGCATCATGACCATCCAGCATTTCGCGCTGGTGCGGCTCCGGGAACTGGTGGGAACCGACCTGCACAAGACGGTCACGGAATTGCTGGACCGGGACGAAGAGGAGATCCTCATCGCGCCCATCAGTCTCAGCATCTGGCTGATGACCGAGACTCCTGAGACCGGAGGCGGCGCCGCGCCGGCCGCCGGCGGCGGAATGCCCGGTATGGGCGGCGGAATGCCCGGTATGGGCGGCGGAATGCCCGGTATGGGCGGCGATATGCCCGGAATGGGTGGCGGAATGCCCGGGATGGACGGTGGTGGCATGCCGGGTGGCGAGCCGCCGATGCCCGACGCCGGAGGCTCATCACCCGAACCCGGGGGCGGCGGAGACGAGGCCTAACCGCGTAACAGTAGTCACCCGCCGGTGCTGACAGCAGAAGGAGACGCCAGCGTGGACAGGGAACACCTCGCAAAAGCTGCGGTGGCCGCAGGGGTCTTCGTGCTCGTCGTGGCCATCGTGTTCTCATTTTGGTTTCTACTGCCCTCAACGCGAGGCGGCAGCTTAGCCATGGCCCAGGGGGAGGGCGGACCTCCCGGCATGGGCGGACCTCCCGGCATGGGTGGCGGTCCCGGTATGGGTGGACCTCCCGGCATGGGTGGCGCTCCCGGCATGGGTGGCGCCCCCGGCATGGGTGGCGCTCCCGGCATGGGTGGCGCCCCCGGTGGCGGAGCTCCGGCAGGCGGTGCTCCCGCGGCGGCAGCGGTGAGCGCTGAAGACGCCTCGCCTCTGGAGCCCTCGCGGGCCAACCCCTTCGTCCCGCTGGACAGACCGCAGCCGGAGGTGCGGTTCGCCACCTCCCGGACGAAGTATGGACCCGACTGGAGCAGCGTGCCGCTGGGCTACCTCAACGACCTGCCCCAGGCGGAGATCCCCGCGGCTCCTCCGGTGCCGATACCGCCGAATCCCACGGCCAGCGCGGACCTGATCCGGGTCAACGCCATCGTATGGCCTCAGAGTGATACCGGGGCCGGTGCACCGGGACGGGCCTTTGCCACATACGAGGACCCCGACGGTCGCACGCGCATCGCCGTTCCGGGCTCCACGATCCGCGTAGCCCATCCGGACACCGAAGAGGCGCAGCGCTGGCGAGTGGAGAGTGTCGATCAAGACAGCATGACGGTGCGCAACCTCGACAGTGGCGAGCAGGCCAAGATGCGAGTGCGGCCGCGCAGCCGAGCGGAACAGCGGCACTTCGGAACCGTGCGCATGGGCGACGACCTGCAGCGCGCGGCGGACTCGGACCCGCCTTTGGTGCTCCCCGGCAAGGCGCGACCCATGAACTCCGCCGGCGGCGCCTCCGCCGCCCCGGCAGGTGGCGGCGAGATGGGGATGGGCATGGGGCCGGGCGGTGGCATGCCCGGTGGAGCTCAGTACTAGCGAGCACTGAAGAACACCGGCGATGTGTCCGTAGTCTATTGATAACAAGGCGCAACGCCCATCGGATGGCAGGGCGGGACGCACCGGCGGCCCGCGGCCGCCCACAGAAAGAGGGGTTCCAATGACCAAGGGCTTCACAGCTTTGCTGCTATCGATGATTCTCTGTGGTCTGGCCGTCTCCGGCGCGATGGCGACGGAACAGGCCGCCACCTTCTCCATCGACTGGGCCGATCAGCCCCTCTCGGTGGTCCTGACTACGCTCAACAAGCACTTCGGAGTGAACTATGTCCTGCCCGCCGAGCTGGGCAACCTGCGGGTCAGTGCGAACCTGCTCAACGTGACCCCGGAGCGCGCACTGCGTACCGTGGTCGCCAAGGCGGGCCTGCTGGCGCAACTGCGGAACGGGACGTGGATGATCTCCTCCCCGAACCCGACGGTCGCCACCCCCGCCGTGTATGCGCAGTTCCCCGGAATGCCCGGCATGGGCGGGGGCGGAACGATGGGGATGGGGCCCGATCCCAGCAGGCCGGGCGGGCTGGGAATGCCCGGCACCGGTGGCACTCTCGGCGTGGGCCGTGATCGGACCAGCAGGTTCGGAGCGATGACCGGCACCGGCGGGTACCAGCAGGACCAGCAGGGGCCGCGGAACTACCAGGTGGTGCCTTTGAAGCGCATCGATCCGGCTCTGGTGGCCGACATCTTCGGCGGCAGCGTGATCTGGGGTACCAGCGGGGGCAGCGGCGGGTATGGCAGCAGCGGCAGCAGCAGCAGCGGCTACGGCCGGAGCAGCAGCAGCAGCGACTACGGCAGCAGCAGCAGCCGGAGCAGCAGCAGCCGCAGCAGTAGTAGTAGTAGCCGGAGCAGCAGCCGGAGCAGCAGCTACTACTAGCAGTCGCCGGGTGTTTGACGACAGGGCACGGGCGGCACCGGAGGTCTAGGTGCGCCCGGGCCCACAACACAGAGATCTCTGTCAGTGCCCAGCACGGGAACAGGTGGGAGTCCACGTACGGGGCAGCGACGCACGGACGCCTACCATGCAGGGAGGGGACCCATGGCCAGGCCACTCAATGGCAACTGCCGCACTCCACTCGCGGGAATTGTCCTAGCACTCATCACCACAATTGCGTGTACCTTGGGACCGATTGCGGCGATGGCCGAGGGGGAAATGTCGGCGGACGCTCCCCCCATCAACATGACCATCAAGGACGCCCCCATCGCCGACGTGATGACGATGCTGTCGGAGGCCTCGGGTCTGAACATCGTCACGGGGCAGGACGTCACCGGCAACATCACCGGGGTGAGCTTGACCGGGGTTAGCGTGGAGACGGCTCTGCAGGCGATCACGCAGGCCGCCGGCCTGTACTGCACCAGGCACGGGAACGTGTATCTGGTGACGAGCAAGCCGCCGGTACCGGGAAGTCGGCCCGATCTGGGGGTGGCAGGCGGTCAGCAGCAGGCCGCCGTCGCTCAGGCTCCGGCGGCGCCGGGTGTGTCCGGCATCTCGTCGGTACCGGACCTCAAGGTACCCAGGGCACTGCGGTCGGCCGCGGTAGCACCCGCGACGCCTCCGGCGGTTGCGGGCCGCGCCGCGCCCGCTCTGGGCCAGGGGGCCTCCCGTCCCGTGGCTCCGGTGGTGCCCCAGACGGCGACTGTGCGCGGTGGCGGCGTCCCGGCGGTGCCGCCGGCCGCGGTGAGCCAGGCACCCGCCAAGGGTTCCGCGACGCTGCAGGGCGTGGCCCCGGTGGCTCCGGTCTTCGGCGCGCGGGCGCAGGCGCCCCTGGCCGCACCGTCCCGGGCCCTAACCGCTCCGGTTCCCCCACGAGCTGTGACCGAGGCAGTCGCCACCACTCCGCGCCCCGCCGCACCGACCGCGGGCTCTGAACCCTCCCGGAGCGCCGCCATAGCGGATGGTATCGGCATCGCCGATGCATCTTCGGCAACCTCCCGGTACGAGCACAATGCCACCAGCGCCGAGGACAGCATGACGCAGGTTGCGGCCGGCGGGCGGCCTATCGTGCTGCCGGACGGCAAGAACGTGAAGGTCGCCATTCCGGTGAAGCACGCGGACCCCGCCAGTATCGCGCGGTTGTTGGGCGGAAGCGTGTTTGACGGCCGGCGCATGGTCTCCTCCGGATCGCGGCCGAGCCGCAAGAAGGCCTCCAGGAGCGACCGCAACTCCGACGTCTTCGGCGGCATGGGCGGGAGCGACGGGACCGATCGCTATTGGATGCAGGAGCTCGGCGGCGGCGGACTGCGCCGCGGCGGCGGCGACTACGGTGGCTCCAGCACCACCACCGGGCGCGGCGGCCAGAGGGGCCAGACCGGGACCAGCGGCGGCCGCGGCGGCACCGGCGGCGGCATCGAGCTGCCGGAAGGCGTCAACAGCCTCACCGCCTTCATGCCCCTCAACACGCTGATCGTCGAAGGCGATCCGGCAGGGATCGACCAACTGCGCGAAGTCCTGCAGATCATCGACCAGCCCACTCGCCAGGTGGAGATCTCCACCAAGTTCCTGACCGTCAGCGTTACCGAAGCCACCGCCCACGGTATTGACTGGTTCGTCTCCGACGGCAGCCTGGAGTTTTTCAACCTCGGGTTCGCGCCGGGTGAGGCGAGCAACAATGTCGTCCGCTGGTCGCGGGGCAAGTTCGAGGCGACCCTCGCGGTCCTGGAGCGGCACGACGTAGGCCAGATCGTCCAGGAGCCGCGCGTGACGGCGGAGAACAACATGGAAGCCTACATCGCCTTCACCAAGACCTTCAACTTCTTCTACTCCACAGTCACCTATAACGAGTTCGGTCAGCGGCAGATTGATCCCGGCGAGGCCGAGGAGATCGAGATCGTGCAGGAGCTGGCCGTGACCCCGCGGATCAATGACGACGACACGATTACCATGTTCCTGGAGCCGATCATCGAGGCCCAGGACGGCACTCAGATCGCCCCGGACGGGCAGCAGTACCCCATCATCTCCAGCCAGGAGGTGTCCACTCAGGTCACGGTCCCGGATGGAGACACGGTGGTGCTGGGCGGGATGATCTCCAAGAGCAAGACCTACAACGAGATCGCCACCCCGCTTCTGTCGAAGATTCCCATCATCGGGAACCTGTTCAAGTCCCAGCGCGAGAACATCATCGACACGGAGCTCCTGATCTTCGTGACCCCGCGCATCATCCGCGAGATCCCGGCGGCGTAGCCTGCCGCCGCTCCAAGATAGCAGCGACGAACGGCACGGGCCTGGGCTCAGTGCCGTTCGTTGGTGATAGGGAGGTTTGTCGCCGTTGCTGCGCTACCTGACCGCCGGCGAATCCCACGGGCAAGAGCTGGCCGCAATCCTCGAGGGGATGCCCGCGGGGGTGCCGGTGACTGAAGAGAGCATCGCGGCGGAGCTGGCCCGTCGGCAGCGGGGTTACGGACGGGGGGGGCGCATGGCCATCGAGCAGGACCGGGCCGTGATCGCCTCCGGCGTGCGCCACGGGCTGACCCTGGGGTCGCCCATCTGTCTACGCATCGACAACCGTGACTGGCCCAACTGGGAGCGGGAGATGTCTCCCGCACCCCCGGAGGAGACCTTCATCAGCGCGCGCCGGGTGGAGGTTCCCAGGCCGGGCCACGCCGACCTCGCCGGAGCGGTCAAGTACGGGCACGGTGATATGCGCAATGTCCTGGAGCGCGCCAGCGCCCGCGAGACGGCGGCGAGGGTAGCCGTGGGGGCCGTCTGTCGGGCACTGCTCAGCCGGGTCGGGATCACGGTTGCGAGCATGGTGGTGCGCATCGGGGACGCGTGCTGGCGGCCGCCGGCCACCTGGACGCCGGAGCAGATGAGCGCCGCCGATCAATCGGATGTGCGCTGCCCCCAGGATGTCACCGCGGCCCGCATGCGACAGTTCATCGATCGTGCCGCCGCCGCCGGAGACACCGCCGGCGGCGTTTTCGAGGTGCGGGCCCTCGGCGTGCCGGTAGGGCTGGGGAGCCATGTCGCCTCCGACCGGAGGCTCGACGGACGGCTGGCCGGCGCCCTGATGGCCATGCAGGCCATCAAGGGCGTGGAGATCGGCATGGGCTTCGAGGTGGCGGCGCGACCGGGCTCGGAGGTCCACGACGAGATCTTGCCCTCCTGCGGGCGGTGGCCCTTCTCACGACCCACCAACAACGCCGGTGGTCTGGAGGGCGGCATCAGCAACGGCGAGCCCATCGTCGTGCGCGCGGCGATGAAGCCCATCCCGACACTGACGCGGCCCCTGCGCTCGGCGGAGCTTGCCACGCTCTCCCCGGTGCAGGCGCACGCGGAGCGCAGCGACGTCTGCGCGGTTCCGGCCGCAGCCGTCGTTGCCGAAGCGGTGGTCTGTTTCGTGCTCTGTGAAGCCGTCCTGGAGAAGTTCGGCGGCGACCACCTGAGCGATGTTGTCGGGACCCTCGAGCAGTACAGGTCCGCGCGGGCAGGCCTCTGGGGGGCGGCCGATGCCTCCTGAGATGGCGCTTGCTCCCCCGGCGCAGGCGGTGTTTCTCACCGGGTTCATGGGTACCGGAAAGAGCACCACGGGTGCGCGCCTGGCCGAGCGGCTGCAGCTTCCCTTCGTGGACACCGATGTGGTTGTATGCGACCTGGCGGGTCAGAGCATCCCCGACGTATTCGCCCGGGAGGGAGAGGAGCGGTTCCGCGCCCTGGAGACCGAGGCCCTGCAGAGGGCGATCGCGGCCGGCCCGGCGGTGATTGCCACCGGCGGTGGAGCCATGCTGCGGCCGGGAAATGTGGAGCTGATGAGGGCTGCCGGACCCATCATCTGTCTGCATGCCTCGGCGGAGACCATCCTGCGCCGGACGGCGAAGCGTGGCGGCCGGCCGCTGCTGGAAGGCGGCGACCCCATGCGGCGCATCACCGACCTGCTCCGGGAGAGACAGCCGCACTATGCCCGGGCGGATTACCAAGTCTCGGCAGAGGGCAGCGATCGGGAACTCACACTCTCGCGCCTGGTTGAGGTCCTGTCCGCGGACCGGAGATCCCGCCTCCTGGTGGTCAAGGAGGTGAGGGTCTCGGTCAATGCCGGGGCACAGACCTACCCCGTCCATGTGGCGCAAGGCGCCTACGGCAACCTGGGGCGGCTGTGCCCGGCGCCTGAAGCGGGCACCGCCTGCGCCGTGGTGAGCACCGACCGCATCGCGCCTCTGTATGCCGCTACGGTGATGGAGGCTCTGCGGAGCGGCGGTTGGGCGCCGACACTGATGACCGTGCCTGACGGAGAGCGAAGCAAGACGCTGCAGACGGTGTCTTGTCTGTACGACCGGTTGGTTGCCGCGGGGGTGGACGGGGCCGGGGCGGTGTTCGCCCTGGGAGGGGGTGTGGCCGGGGACGTCGCCGGCTTTGTCGCCGCCACCTACAGACGGGGGGTACGCTTCGCTCAGCTCCCCACCAGCCTCCTGGCCCAGGTGGACGCCGGCGTGGGCGGGAAGGTGGCCGTCGACCACCCGGCGGGAAAGAACCTCGTGGGCACCTTCTACCACCCGGCGGCTGTTGTGATAGATAGCGCGACGCTCAGGACGCTCCCGGAGCGGGAGCTGCGCAGTGGACTTGCCGAGGTCATCAAGCACGGTGCCATCGCCGATGCGGCGATGTTTGAGTACCTGGAGCAGCGGCTGGGTGAGTTCCGCGGGCTGAGAGCCTCCGCCGTCCTCTACATTCTGGGCCGCAACTGCCAGATCAAGGCCGGTTTCGTCGCGCAGGACCCTCTGGATCGGGGCATGCGCGCCTGCCTCAACTACGGACACACCATCGGCCACGCGGTGGAGCGCGCCGCGGGCGACTGGGGTCTGGCACACGGCGAGGCGGTCGCGGTGGGCATGCTGGCGGAGGCGCGCCTGGGTGCGGCTCTCGGGATCACGAGCGAGGCCGTGGTGGCACGTCTAGAGGCCCTGCTTCAGGCGGCGGGTCTGCCGACCCGGGCACCGGGAGTGGACGCTGAGGTGGCCCGGGAAGCGTTGCTGAAAGACAAGAAGATCGCTGCAGGGCGCCTACGGCTGCCGGTGGTGTCGGAAGTCGGCAAGGTTGAGCTGCTTAGCGATGTCGACCCGGAACTGGTCTGCAGCGCGCTGGAAGAGGCCGTGGGCGCAGGCTAGCGGTGCGGCCTGGGAGCCGCGCTCTGCCGGGTCGGCATCGCTCTCCGGCCCGAACCCATGCCGTCCGCCGTCCGCCGTCGCCGTTGTCGTCGCCGTTGTCGTCGCCGTGGTCGCGTAGGTCGGGCTTTCCACTCAGATCATGCATGAACGCATTCAGGCTACATCCAGCCATGGTGAGGCCTCTATCGCTCGCCATAGTGCCGTTCTCCCCCCTCCTCCCGTCTCGCCGGTCGTATCGGCGAGTAAGGGAGAGGGGGGTCGGGGGGGTGAGGTGACGTGAGTCGGCGCCCGCCCAGAACCTGCATAATCTGAGTTTCCAGCCCGACTCCGTGCCGTTCGCCGTCGCCGTCTCCCGTCGCGCAGACCGGACTCTCTCGTCGGACACGCCGGGCTACAGACTACCGCACCGGGCTTCCGGCGACACTCCCAGACCCTCGACCGGATCGGCTGTGCCGGCAATGGCCCTGCGCCGGCTTCCGGTGGCGCAGCGTTCGCCGGCAACCCCGGGCCGTATGCAGTGAGACCTCTGAGGGCGACCGTCGGCCGACGGCACTCTCCGGCAGGAAGATGGATGAAACAGGTCATCGGTTTTCTCTTGGTCATCTTTGAGGTGCTCCGCGGCGTCGTGGGCATCGCCTTGACGCTGGGCGTCTTCGGTGCGGCGATGGCGGCCATCGGCCTGTCGATCCTGGACACGGACCGGCAGGACGTCCAGGTGCCCAAGCTGCGAGGCAAGCAGTACAGCGAGGCCCAGGAACTGCTGAAGGGCGCCGGTCTGCAGGCCTCGCTGGGGGGAAGAGAGTTCGATCCGAAGGTCCCGGCGGGACGGGTTGTGCGGTGCAAGCCGTACGAAGGCAAGCTGGTCAAGCCGGGACGGAAGGTAGAGTGCTTCCTCAGCCTCGGTCCCAGCGAGCTGCAGGTGCCGGGGTTTGTGGGCAAGACGGTGGCCGCCGCGCGCCTGGCGGCGGAGCGAGAGGGCCTGCAGTTGGCCGACGTGCGCAAGCGCGCGGCCGACAAGCCTGTGGACATCGTGCTGGAGCAGTCGCCGGCGGCCGGCAAGACCGTGGATCGCCGGACGAAGATCGTCCTCATCGCCAGTGGTGGACCGGATTTCGGGACACACCGCACCGAGGGCGGAGCCCGGTGGCTGTTCCGCAGGGTACGCATCGTGGTGCCCCGGGGGGAACCTCTGCAGCGGGTGCAGGTGGTCGTCACGGACACGGACGGCGGCGACACCGCGGCCTACGACAGGGTGCACAAGCCCGGAGACGAAGTGGCCGTGAGAGTCACGGGGAAGAAGGGCTGGCGGGTGCGGGTGCTGGTTTTGGAGGAGGAGGTCTACAGCAGCAAGCTCTAGACGCCTCGATGGGCGCACTTCCTGACGTTTGGACGTGGGTCTGGGGCCGCAATCGCGCCGTTCGTGAGCCCGTAGGTCGGGCCCTCCACTCAGATTATGCAGGTTACTGACAGGCGCCGATTCACGTCGCCTCACCCCCCAGCCCCCCTCTCGGCGTCTCTTCGAGCCGCTTGTACTCCGCCAAACGGCCGGCGGAGACGGGAGTGGGGGGGAGAACGGCAGTACTTCGACCGTTCCGGACGCGGGAATGGCGAAATGTGGCCCCAGTGCGTTCATGCATAATGTGAGCTTCCAGCCCGACTCGGCGATCCCGCCCTGGGGGATCGCCGCCTGGCCGTGGCACCGAACCGGGCGAACCTCCGCGCCGTGCTCGTCGGTTTGAGGCGGAGCTTCGCCGGTAGGGTACCCAAACGCGGGCCCGGTGTGCGGGGCTCCGTGACGTCTTGCCATCCTCATTGCCGCCCGCGGCGACGCGTACGGATAGCCGCCACGCCGACGGGCCGGAGCACGCAGTGGAAGTCCACGAGGGCGAGCTCATCCGGCGCAGTCAGGACGGGGACCGCACCAGCTTCGACGTGCTGGTGCGGACCTACCACGCGCTTGCCTACAACGTGGCCTACCGCATGCTCAATGACCCCGACGCCGCCTCCGATGCGACCCAGACCGCCTTCGTCCGCGCCTACCGGTCCATCGGCTCCTTCAGGCGCGACGCCACCTTCTCCACCTGGCTGTACCGCATCGTTACCAATGCCTGTCTGGATCGCCTGCGCCGCAAGGACCGGGTCTCGCGGAGCCTCTCGCTGGTCAGCGATGACGGCGACGGCTCTGCGGAGGACATCGACATCCCCGATAGCAGTCACGACCCCTCCGGTTTGGCCGAGCAGGCGGAGCGCCGGGCCCTCGTGCAGGAGGCCATCTCGCGCCTGGCACCCTCACACCGCACGGTGCTGGTGCTGTACGATCTGTCGGGGCTCTCGTACGAGCAGGTCGCCGAGGCCCTGCAGGTGCCGCTGGGGACGGTGAAGTCACGGCTGAACCGTGCGCGGCTGGCTCTGAAGGAGGAGCTGGCGCCACACATGGAACTTTTGCGCTAACCTGCCAGTCATAGTCACGATGCCGGGCCGGACGGCCGCGGCCTCCACGGACTCCAGCACGCCGGCACGCGGTGCGCCCTGCAGGATGACGAGAAGACCAGCCCATGACCTGTGAGCGATGTCGAGACAACTACACCGAGTTCATCGAGGGCTCGTTGGCACCTGAGCAGCAGGGGGCAGTGGAGGCGCACCTGGCGTCCTGCCCGGCCTGCGCCGCCGACCTCGAGGCCTTCCGGGCCGCGGTATCGGCCCTGAGAGCGCTGCCGGAGGTGCCGCCGCCTCCGGGTCTGCTGCGCGACATCGGCGCCGCACTGGACGAGGCCGCGCCGGCACGCCCCGCTCCGCGGGCAAAGGCCCGCTCGTCCTGGCAAGTGGCGGGCACGGTGGCCGTGGCGGCCTGTCTGCTGATGGGCTTCACCTTCGTGTTCCGACATGGCCTGGGAGTCCCCAAGGGCCAGCCGTTCGCAGGGCCCACGCTCGCGGAGCGACAGGATGCGCCCACCATGGCGCGGATGCCCAAGGCGCAGGAGACGGCATCGGCGCCGGCCGAGGTCGGACCGCCCATGGGGCCGGGGACGGCGCCTGAAGCCGCCGCGCCCCGGCAGGGCGAGGGCCTCGCCGACGCTGCGTCGGCACCCGGAGGGCCGGGCGGGGGCCTGGACAGCGAAGTCGGGGCGACTTCCGACGCCGAAGCCCGATCCGCCCCCACGGCCTCCGGGTCTGCGGCGGTGAAGCGGTCCGGCCGGCCCGGGCGCGATCGTCCCGCGCCGCGCCGCACCGGCCCCCGGGCCCCCGCGCCAGAAGCGAGCGGAACCGTGGCCCGGAGCGCCGCCGCCGCGGAGAGCGAGGCCGCTTCGTCGCCCTCCATCCCGGCCCCCGGCGGCACGGTGGCGATGGACGCCGCGGATCCGGCGGCCGCCCGCGGCCCGGCCGCCCCCTCCCCCGTGGCGCCGGCTCCGCCGGCGAGGGTG
>Ga0334884_1005646_pt1 | contig 11803 bp, 12 predicted proteins | sample GraSluR1_MG_7_FD_207215 | JGI IMG/M metagenome (GOLD analysis project Ga0334884, IMG submission 207215) | Sludge microbial communities from methane-producing bioreactor in Wageningen University, Netherlands - Granular Sludge_12_05 R1 | ecosystem: Engineered > Bioreactor > Anaerobic >...
ACCGCAGATCACGCGGATATACGCAGATTCTAAGATGATTCGGGATACGAGGGCGGGATGAACACAGGATCCCCTCATCTTCTTTGCGCCTTCTGTGCCTCTTTGCGGCTCGCGACCATCCATTCAATGTTCAACGTTCAATGTTGAATGTTCGATGTTCAGCGTTTCCCCTCCCCAATCCGCGTACATCTGCGCAATCCGTGGTCATCTTCCTCTTTCCGACATCGGAATTCTTAACCGCAGATCACGCGGATACACGCGGATTCTAAGATGATTCGAGATACGGGATTCGGGATGAAGACAGGATCCCCTCATCTTCTTTGCGCCTTCTGTGCCTCTTTGCGGCTCGCGACCATCCATTCAATGTTCAACGTTCAGTGTTGAATGTTCGATGTTCAGCGTTTCCCCTCCCCAATTCGCGTTAATTAGCGTTAATTCGCGGTTCAATTTCTTCTCCATCCTGTCTTCCCCGTAGGAAGCGCGCTCGCGCGCGATAGAGATTACCGATTGGCCTGCTCGGAACTTAACCACGGAGAGGAGAAGACGTTAACCGCAGATTACACGGATATACACAGATTCTAAGATGATTCGGGATACGAGGGCGGGATGAACACAGGATCCCCTCATCTTCTTTGCGCCTTCTGTGCCTCTTTGCGGCTCGCGACCATCCGTTCAATGTTCAACGTTCAACGTTGAATGTTCGATGTTTCCCCTGCCCCCCCATCATCCCGCCAACAGCCTCCTCACCCTCACCCCCAACGCGCACGCAATCGCCGCCAGCTCGTAATCCAGAACCCCTCTCAATCCATTCTCAATCTTGGCGATCGCCGCGCGATCCAGCTCAAACCCCAATCCCCTCACCCTCCGCGAAAGCTCTAGTTGGGTCAGTGGCGGACGATGACGCTTGCGCATCTTGGCGATCTGCGGGCCGGATATATTCTTCGATTTACGTTTCATAAAATATTGCATGTGTGTTCTAATTTAGAACACTATTACTGAAGATGCATGTTACAGTATTCGAAAAGCCAAGGGGAGAATAAACATGGAACGAATCAGCAGCACATACGTGTCAGACTACGACGCAGAGCAGCGGGACAGGACCGGCCGCGTTTACTGCCCTTTCTGCGGCGAGGTGTACGCCGAACGGGATATGGAGGAATATCTGGAAGAAGGAACACAACGCGCACTGGACATCTGCTCGATCTGCCGGGAGGGCTTTGAGCGGGATCTGGAGCAGGAGTTTGAGAGCGATATCCTGCCGAAGGAGGTCTTCAGCCGAATATGGGACGAAGCACCGGAACAAAAAGAGGAACCGACTGGTCTCAACGAAGAAACCGCCGAACAGCTTGCAAAAGCACTTGGCGGTGAGGCGTGGCAGAGTGGCGGCGGTATATGCTTGGTACTGATGCGCCGCCGCGACGGCGGATTTGTTGTGCTGTCCGAGGATGTTCTATCAGAATATTCTTCGGAGAATGCGTTCGAACATAACGAAAGACCTGCTGCATCGGTCCGGCTGCACTGAGGAAGCAGTTTTTGTAGCAAAGCTTCGGTCATGCCTTCTTTTATCCTGGTTTCTTTCAAAGCCGGAGTTATCATGCCGACTGTCATGCGACAAAGAGATCAACGCATACCGGTGATAGATCTTTTCGCGGGTCCCGGCGGCCTCAGCGAAGGGTTCTCGCGTTATCCCTGGCGGAAAGGATATCCCGGATTCAAGGTGTCTCTCTCCATTGAAAAGGATCCTTGGGCACACCAGACCTTGAAACTGCGGGCTCTCGTACGGCAGTTCACCCCCGGCCGCATTCCTGAGGAATACTACGACTACCTGCGAGGCAAAGGGGACAGGAAACCGGGGATTGTATCGGTCGACGAATTGTACGGCTGCCTTCAGAAAAAACACCCGATCGAAGTAGCCGCAGCGGAGCGAGAATCATGGGAACCCGTCGAACTGGGCGCAAAGAACTCCAAAAGAGTCAGGGAAAGAATCAGGACGGCTCTAGACGGGACTGCCATGTGGGTACTCATCGGCGGCCCTCCCTGTCAGGCTTATTCGCTGGTCGGACGCTCGCGCCGGCTCGGAGGCCACAACGGTGATGCGAAGGCACGACAGAAGCGACTGGAGGCTTTCGAGGACTTGGAGCTTCACACACTCTATCGCGAATACCTCCGTATTATCCGAGACCACCGCCCCCCCATCTTTCTGATGGAGAACGTCAAAGGCATTCTATCGTCGAAACTGGAGGACAGTCTGATATTCGAGAAGATACTGCACGACCTCCAGCGTCCGGGAGGACACCAAGGCTCCGACCTCGAATACCGGTTGTTTTCCATCGCACCTCGCGAAAACAGCGAAATGCTCTTCCCCGATATCAGCCCAAGACAGTTTGTGATCCGCGCCGAGGATCACGGTATCCCACAGGCACGCCATCGGGTATTCGTCCTCGGCGTCCGGGCCGACCTGGGCGAGCTATGCACACGCGCAGAGATGGCCTCTCTTTCGAAATGCGATCCGGTATCGCTCGCGGCCGTTATTGGGGATCTTCCGCGCGTCAGGAGCGAGACCTCAGGCAAGGCGTTTGCGGGCAGGAACGCCGAAGGCAGGATTCTCTGGCGCAGAGAATCGCGCGATTGGCAGGAAGTATTGGATGGAATACCACGGGAATCATGGTTTCGCGAACTGAGCAATTCGTTGCGGCGTACGATGCAGCGGCACCTGCCTTCGGATCCAAAGCTTCCCTGCGGATGCATGTTCATTCCAGAGGGTTCAGGTGTCGGCTTGGAGAAACTTTTGCGCGGTCAAGACGTCTGGTTCAAAGACTCCAGACTTCACGGCATTTGCAACCACGAGACACGGCGACATCTCGCGTCCGATCTGCAGAGGTATTTTTTCGCCGCGTGCTTTGCTGAGAACATCACCCCTCACCGTGCCCCTAAACTCAACGAATATCCTGCAGCATTGCTGCCGAATCATCTCAACGCGATTGAAGGACGGGAAGAGGATATGGTTTTTGCCGACCGTTTTCGCGTCCAGGTCGGAGACGCCCCCGCGACCACGATCACATCTCACATCGCCAAGGATGGGCATTACTACATCCACCCGGATCCTGAACAGTGCCGGAGCCTCACCGTGCGAGAAGCTGCTCGTATTCAGACCTTCCCTGACAACTACTTCTTCGAAGGACCTCGTACTGAACAATACAAACAGGTAGGCAATGCTGTGCCCCCTCTCTTAGCACATAAAATTGCAGACCTGGTCTGGAAGATACTCAGACAGGCTTGAGGACGGAGCTTTACACATCTTGTGCTGTTGTCTGTACAGCATTGGCGAAGACTACCGAACATTTGACTGTATCTGATTGATAAGCCGTTTGATCTTTGACGCTTGTTCAACCTCGCATTCCCAGATAACCAGAACGTGCCACCCCATCTTTCTAAGTGCTATCGAGACACGCCTGTCCCGTGCCATGTTTTCCTGAAATTTCCGCGCCCAGAATTCACGACGACTCTTGGGCTTGTATGCATACCGGCATCCTTTGTGTCTATGCCAGAAACAGCCGTTAACGAAAATAACCGTCTTGTACTTCGGCATGACGATATCTGGCTTGCCAGGTAGATTTTTGCGCCGCAGCGAGAAACGATAGCCGCATCTATGTAACAGCGACCGGACAACGAGTTCCGGTTTCGTGTCCCTGCCCCGGATCCTGCTCATGTTCCAGCTGCGCTTATTTTTAGAGATTTTGTCAGTCATTGGCGTATTCTCCCTGAATACGGGTTGCCCATAAAGAAGGAATACCGCCAAGGATTTGCGGCCTCTCGACCGCCAAACACTTCGGCCCATATCATCATCCAAGGGAAATGCAGGCAACAAGGGTTGCTGCAAACCAAAAACAAAGGAAACGGATATGACGCACAGTGAATGGGCATCGAGAATCTGGCCGGTATTGCTTCTTGCGGCAAGGAACAGACAGGTCCTGACGTACGAGATTCTGAGCAGATTGGTTGGGAAGCCGAGACATACGCTGGGTGCGTCGCTAGAACCTATACAGTCGTACTGTCTTCTGAGGCGACTCCCGCCCCTCACGGGCATCGTCGTCAGCGAGAGAACGGGCCTGCCGGGCAAAGGCTTCATTGCGGCGGCAGATCTGCCAAAAGAACAGATGATGGTCTTCACGCATCCGTGGGACAAGGAACACGTCCCGACGGCAATGGAGTTGGCGGCAACGCTCAAGAAGCGCCCGTCCAACGGCGTGAAGTAAAGCTGGCACCCACTTTGCTAAACAGCAGTCACTCGTCAAGACGACTCATGGCGATCACCTTCACGTATCAAGCCACTCGTTGAACTCCGTCGGCAGCAGCTGCTGATACCCCTCAAGCGAAATAGCGGCCAAATCGTAGGTTCGCTTCAACTGCTGGCTGATTGTTGTGAAGCGACGCAGCGAACCCGGAACCGGCAGTTTTCTTTTGAAGCCTTTGTATTTCTTGCGGTTCGTGAAGCCCGGGATATGCACTTCTTGCCCGTTCTTGGCATAAAGAGCCCTGAGAATCTGCAAGGCTCCAGGATTACCCGCAATCTCTTGGAGTGGGCCGATTTGCTCCTCGAAGTCGCCCAAGACACATGGTTGGGCTCTGAAGAAGGGCAACACGTTTTCACCTCCGGTCCGAACGAGAGCCACAGGCCCATAGACTCGATGGCGATGTCGTACTCTGAAGCCGGGATCATACACGTAGTGTTCTACACGGTTCGGATTCCAAGTTCCGTCGGGATTGCGGGGACAGATTGAATCGAAGAAGAGCAGTGCCATCGCATCCCATATGCCCGGCCAACACTCATGATTCACATTCAAGCGCTCCAGCTCTTGCACAAACGGCAGGAGCGCCGTCGCAAAAGCGAACTTATCTGTGAACACACCGTGTACAAGGTCCGATGAATCCGGGATGACAAACGAGTAATCCTCATTTTCAAGGAGATGAAGAGGAGGCTTCGCATTCGGATCATCGTCCAAACTATGAATCCAGTCCCGAAAAGCGTTTATCCCATCCTTCTTAAGAGCACGCATTACAGGTCTCCTCTCTTGAAGCGATTGTATCGGCTAACCAGTTCCGCACCGCGGCCGAAGGACTGCACAACATCCGAGACCCAATCGTTTCTGAGGCGGCTGTCTTCTTCCTCGTCGTCTTCGCTCCCCACAAAGGGCCGACCCGCCAGACCTGCTCCAAACAGCAGCCACTCGTTTTCCCGGCTGTCTTCGTCATCGTCAACGCCTGCGTCAAGCAATCTTGTCAGGACATCCCTGATTACCTGTGGAAAGACCAAGATCGCAAAATCCGGATCGTTTTTCGCGATACTGGTGATATCACGGACTTCACTAATCCTGCTGTTGACTTGCAGAACAGGACGACTGGAGTCCGTCCAATCAAGTTGCCAAGCGATGTGACCAAGGTCGCAGGGAAAGACCGGAAGAACCGATTTCTTCTTGCTCCCGTCGGTGGAATACATTGTCGGGCGTATTCGGTCTCTCCTTGCTCTTATCGGACGCTTTTGGTCACTCTCGTCAACAATCTTTATTCGGAAGAGCACGGGTTCGCCGATGCCGAACCCGTCCAAGAGAAATCGGTCGGTTATGCTGGCCTCATCAGGCCGCTTCATGCGGAATCTCATAGCGCGAGGTCCCGCATATGCCTCGACCCAAGGCACGGCGCTGTCAGCAATCCCTTCGACCGCATTGCGATGGAGAGTGACTTCAACCGTGGAAGGGCCATCTTTGACCTCGTGGACCTCTATCTCGAAAGTCGAGTTATCAAGCCTCTTTCTCCCTGTGTAGTTGTACGAAGCTTTCATGCTTCACCCCCATTCTCGACACTGTCGAATTCCGGACGGACGTCAATTATGAGATCCCTGCGTCGGTCAAAGCCAAGCACCTTTACAAAGAAATCAACGCCATCAATCGCTATTTCGAGCTTGTTCGGAAGCCGCTGAACGAAATGACACTGCTGCAATTCCACACTTGGCAAAGCGCCTTCCGAGGTGAAGTCGAAATCTGACGGATGATACAGACTGAACGGATCCCCGGCTTCAGGCTCATAGGCAACACGAATAATCACCCGGTCCGGGTACTTTGTAGCGTCCGGAGACTTTCTTACTGCAAATCCCGCTTCGGCTTCCAAACGACTTGTCTGCAGATAACGTACCCGCTCCTTCCTACCTCCCTTCGGCGGCTTCTTCACGCCTCTCTTGCCTGTTGGCTTCACCTCTGGAACATCACGCTGATCGTCGGGGATGCCAAAAAGATGGTCCAACAGATTCTCCAGCACCTCGTTCTCGACTTTTCCAAGGAGATTGGCGAGTCTCAGAGCTGAACTTTTCACATAATCCAGCAACGACCCCCCCGGAGAGTACTTGCCCCGGAAATGCTTTGTAGTTGGCAGCCAATGCGTATGCGCCGGGTTCTCCGCATCACCTAGGAATTCCGCGATTGCCGGGTCCTCTGCCAGAACCAGAGCCCTGATTCCCGGCTCCCGTATTTGCCGCTCTCCAATTATGGTCAAGCCGTCTCTGATGAACGTCTCGTCGGGACGATCGAGACTGTCGTCTCTCTGCAGATAGACCAAGAAGGACGCATCACTTCCGGTCGATTCCTTCTTCTTCCTGACGTGAACGACAAACTCGGCAGCGACAATCCCCCCTTCTCTGAAACCTCTTATTGCCCGCTCCAGATGCTCTTTGGATTCAAAGAGCTCCGCCAAACGACAACCGCCGCCATATGCGCTTGGTTTCGACAACTCAAAGTAGCTATCCGGATCGCTGAGCTTCAGCTTGTCCGCTTTCCGGCAGAATTCCAAGCGACGCTGCACCACCTTCCGAGCTGCCTCGTCCAGTCCTGACCACGACATAACGATGCCGTCTATCGAGTCTTTGGATATGCAGATCGTCTTGTCTCCATCGGAGAGTTCGACCTCCAGTGTGCCGCGAAGCACCTCCCAGAAGTAGTGGCGAATCACGGCGAGAACCAGCGAGTCGAAGGTGATTGTTTCATCACGGAATGGAATCACAAGCGAAAGACCTGGTTCGTCGGGTGTTCGCCTCAGATGGAAGCGGGTAACAAATTCATTGATTACGGACTCGTCTTCCTCAGCAACCGCAAAATACGGATATTGCGTATCAGGAAACAGGGCATAGTATCCTTCAGACTGATACTCGCTTCCGTTCACGGCATGGATTGCCAGCACTGACCGACCGATCAACGCTCGGCGGCAATCCCCTTCCCTAACACTGTAGCAGAAGAAGGATCGTATCAACGAAGATGCAGGATACACTATCTTCCCCAAGCCCCAGCGTCCTCTGTCTCCAGCCTTTTTCCCTGTTCTCCCCACGTTCCGGATGAACCAGTAGAAATCGTTTCGCCCGCTCTTCTCGCCCGGATCGGCGGTTTCAAGCGGATCGCCTCTCAAGCCGGTAGTATTGAAATCCTCAATCACAAGATAAGACATGGGCATCTTGAGATCGATCGGGTCCGAGCCTATCTCTTCAAGACATCTGTGAGCATTCAGGTGTTCATCAAGACCTCGCAACCATTTCTCCGAATAACACGCGTCGAGAGGGTGCATATCACCCGAAAGAAAGTAGCGAACCTTTACGGGCGCGGATGATCGGTCGCGCTTTGCATCGAGGCGGTTCTGGATGTCTTCCCGCACCAGCGCACTAACCGGATCTTCAAGAGCTTCACTTCTAAAGAATTCAAGATGCGCTGGGTCAACCTTCGTTGTTTGCGGGGTTATCTTGTCGAACTTCCATTCCATCATGGTGTTTCATCTTCCTTCCTGTTGACTCGCCGCATCGCGGCTTTGATGCCTTCAGGCACTTTCACGCCGGAGAATCCGACAGATGGCCAACATCCACTCACTTCCTCGCCAGCAGCGCCCACTTTTGCTCAACCGCATTCTGCAAATCAGCGGCACTGGCCACCGAATAACCCTGCCGGCCATGGCGCTGAACCAGCCCTGTCGAAACCAACCAAGCCATGCACACATACACCAGATAGGTAGGCGTACCTTCTACCCCATCCGCCTTCAGGATGTCTTCTATCACGAACATCGAGTCGGAATCGGCGATCTTCCGGATTTGTTCGATCAACGTATCCAGCAGATGCTTCGGAGCCCGGTGTCTGTACCTGCCGCTCCCTCCCGATGAAGGCCCCTCCTTCACAAGTTCTTTGCCGTCGCGATAAAATCTCGTTGGCTGCTTCCCTCTCGTCCTCCGCTTGACCAACCGATGTTTCCGCCCGCTCTGCATTTTCCCGCCTCGCGATGGTATCGCAAGCGCTGCCTTACCCTTCACTGTCACGGACGAGAATCCCTGGCCGATGTCTGCGAACTGCCGGACAACCCCCATCATCCGCTCGACCTCGTCATAGCTACCATCGGCGATGGCCCGACCAATCAGTTCCCGGACTTTCTTCTCCGCCTCGTCGGCAATCTGCCTGACTTGCTCATTCCATTTCATATTGACTTATATATAACATACAGAAATATAATGCAAGCGCTATTTTGTAATATATACGGTTCGCTTACAAGTGTGAGCATGCCGAGGATTCATCACGACAACTTCTTCGTGTTCTCATTGTTATGAGCATGCCGAGGATTCGCCACGATAACATCTTCATGTTCTTCTTGTTACGCCGAGTTCTCTTCGAATTCTGGGGCTTAGGCTCTCTTTTTGCCCGGTGAAAACGCATCGTAACGACCTCCTATCCGTGCCTCCCGAAACTCCGCGGGCACCAGGGGGCGGCACGTGACAGCGCGTTGCCCAAATCGGATCAGCCCGAAATTCGAATCGCGAATGTCGAAGTACGAAACAAATTCGACGCCGCAGATTAGCCCCAACAACCTTTTGTCGTTATCCACGCTTCTATGTCGCCTTGTCTTCCGAATCCTTCTCGCCATCTGTCAGGCCGGCTTTTGCCAGGTAATCGCCCCATGTCATCATGAACTGATCATTCTTCGGTTTTGCGCCGTGGACTGGTTCGCTTGTTGCCAGTTTTGCCTCTTCACTCTCTCTCGAAGCCTTTAGCTGGTCTTCGATTTCTTGTTTGGTCGGCAGTATGGCTGAGACCTGAACATCCTTCCCCTTCTCGGGCACATGGATTTCAAGCTCGCAATAGAAACAATGAAAGCTCTGCCCCCGCGCTTCCGCGCTGGCAAGAATGGATTTTCCGCATTCTGGGCAATCGAAAAGGACATCGCCGGGAGGAACGGTGATATCGTGAGAGCATTGGGGACAAGGAATCTGCAAGCCCACGTCATTATCATCTGCACTCAAATGCACACCGCAGTTTTTGCAGATGAACAGGATATCGTACATTCCCCACCCCTGATTCAATAAACTCCCTTTTAGCAAAGGCTGAAGAGAGAGACAAGTTTTTGGAAAGAGATTGGAGTGTATGAGTGCGTGTACGAGTACGGGATTGGAGTTGGCCGCAAGAAGGCGCAAATAGCCGGGCGCGGCGGGGTGCGGGTTTCGAGGGGCGAGATGCGGGGTGCGGGATACTGGGTGCGGGGAAGATTGTGCTTTGTTCTTCGTTCCCCGACGCGCCTTCGGCGGCCGGGGTCTTCGACTTCGTTCTTGGTTTGGGGAGTTGCAGGTTTCAGGTTGAAGGTTTCAGGTTTCAGCGTCTTTCCACATCCCCCCAATCCCCAATCAACCAATATCCTGACCCATCCGCGCGTTCTGCGGGCTCCCCACTAAATCCTCATTCGCTCTCCGCAGATTTCCGCCCTCACCCCAGCCCTCTCCCGTGGGGAGAGGGAGTTGTTGTTCTTATCCGTGATCATCCGTGTAATCCGCGGTCAAAGAAGTTGAACCGCGAATTAACGCGAATTAACGCGAATTTGGGATGACTGGGACGACGGAGGTCACCAATCCCCAATCAACCAATATCCGTGCTCATCCGCGTGATCCGCGGTTGGAAGAGGATTAAGAGTAGGATTATGATTAAGATTAAGAAGACGCACCCCGCTTCGATGTTCAGCGTTCGATGTTGGATGTTCAATGTTTCCGACTCTTCCATCCGTGCTCATCCGCGTAATCCGCGGTCAAATTCCTCTCCTCTCCGTGCTCTCCGTGTCCTCCGTGGTTAAATTTCTGCCTCTTACCATTTCGTAGTTCCCCTTCTCCATTCGTGTGAATCCGAGGTTGGAAGAGGATTAAGATTAAGAGTAAGATTAAGAATACGAATCCCGAATCATCCTCCCATCCGTGTTATCCGCGGTCAAATTCTTCTCCTCTCCGTGCTCTCCGTGTCCTCCGTGGTTAAACTTCTGCCTCTTACCATTTCGCAGATCCCCTTCTCCATTCGTGTGATCTGCGATTGGAAGAGGATTAGGAGTAAGATTAGGATTAAGACTAAGAATACGTATCCCGCATCGCGCATCATCTTCCCATCTGCGTTATCCGCGTAATCCGCGGTCAAATTCTTCTCCTCTCCGTGCTCTCCGTGTCCTCCGTGGTTAGACTTCTGCCTCTTACCATTTCGCAGTTCCCCTCCTTCATCCGTGTTCATCCGTGCAATCCGCGGTCAAAAGAGGATACGGTTGATGATCGTGGGCGAATCATTTAGCATGCCCGGAACGAAAACGGTGGACGGCCCTGCACGGGAATGGTGCACGAACTGTACGCAGTCCATCGGGAGACCTCGACCATGAAGACCATTCGCGGGAAGATGCTGATCCGCTTCGGAGGCGTATTGTCCGCCTTGCTGATCGTGCTGGGCCTTTTGATCTACCGCGAGGCGCGCGATTCGGTTTTTCCGCTGACGAAGAGCTACAGTGAAGAAGTCCTGACGGCTCGATCCGACGAGATGGGCCGCCTGATTGGAGGCTACTTGCGCGATGTGAAGGCGGCGGCCGCGCGCGCGGAGACCTGCCGCGGCGATCCTGATGCCATACTCCGGGAGCTTGGCGCCTTCACGGAGGTCACTGCCGGCGGCGATTACGAGATGTTCTTCTTCGCCGACGTGACGGGCGACTTCATCACTCCGGCCGGCGCGAGGGGAAATGTGGCGGACCGGGAGTACTTCAAAGCCGTCGTGCAGGGCGATGCCGACGGATTCATCAGCGAGCCGCTGGTGTCGCGGGCCACGAGCAACGACGTATTCGTGGTCGCGCGCGCGGTCAGGAACGAGCGGGGCGAACGGATCGGTATGGTCGGCGCAACCGTGCAACTTGAGACGCTTACGGGCATCGCGGCGGAAATCCGCATCGGGAAGAAGGGCTTCGGCTACGTGGTCGGGCGCGACGGACTTCTGATTGCCCACCCCAGCAAGGAGTGGCGGCTGAAGCTCAACCTGCTCGATTCCGCGGCCTACGGGTTCGTGGATCTGGACATGGTCGGGCGCATGATGATCAACGGCGAGTCGGGTGTCGCAACGTATCTGCGGCCCGACGGGTCCCGATATGTCGCCATCTTCCACACCATTCGCAATACCCCCGGCTGGTGCCTCGGCCTTGCGCTGAGCGAGGACGAACTGATGAAGCCCGCGCGCGCGCTGACACGAACGGTGTTGTACTTGATGGCGCTTATTGTCGTGATCGTGCTCCTCGTTGTGGGAGTGGTGTCGGGAGGTATCGCGGCACCCATCCTCGCGTTATGCCGCGGCGTGCAGCACGTTGGCGCCGGCCATCTCGACAAGCCGCTCGACATACGGACGGGCGACGAAATCGAGGCTCTGGCGGCCGCGTTCAACAAGATGCAGGTTGACCTGGTGTCGCACATCGAGACGCTGCGCCGCACGACAGCGGAGAAGGAGCG
>Ga0334884_1005647_pt1:7500-11801 | contig 11801 bp, 6 predicted proteins | sample GraSluR1_MG_7_FD_207215 | JGI IMG/M metagenome (GOLD analysis project Ga0334884, IMG submission 207215) | Sludge microbial communities from methane-producing bioreactor in Wageningen University, Netherlands - Granular Sludge_12_05 R1 | ecosystem: Engineered > Bioreactor > Anaerobic >...
CACCGAAGCACCCTTTCTCGCTCGACTTGCATGTGTTAGGCCTGCCGCCAGCGTTCGTTCTGAGCCAGGATCAAACTCTCCAGTTCAATCCTTTGCGGTCTTAAAAGCTCTCGCGAGCTATGCCGCTATCTCTACTCGCGCACGACTCACGTCGCGCGCCTTACTATTAGGCTCCGCACTTCTTCTCTCTTGAGCCGACGCCACCACTAGGGCCGCGCCGACCAACGCTCTCTCTTCCTATACAGCTTTCAAAGAAGCGACAGAGTTGCCCCCTGCCGCGTTGCCATCGCTTGCGCTCGCAATGACCGGCAACGGCGGCGGAGTATATCCGGCAGCGAAAGGATGTCAACATGCTTTTCGCTACCAACCCACCTTTTTTTTCCAAAACCCAGGCCCGCCGCCCTGCGCCCCCTCCAATACTCACCGCACGGCCTTGATCAAGACGTCCCGATGCGCCACCCGCACCGTCAGCACCCCGCCCTTCTCCTCGATGAGCCGAACCCCGTTGAGATCCGCAGCCCGCAGCCGGACCCCTTCTGCGCTTCGGAAAATCAGCAAAATGTGATCTTCCACTTCAGCATCTATGCGCAACTCCGCCAAAAACGGGTGCAGGTTACCGTCTAGCCGATGCAGCAACCCATCGGGATCTCTCGGGCCCTGCTCTTGAGCCCCTCCCCCTGCAAGCGGCACCGCGACAATGCTCCTCTTCGGGTCCTCCGCCCATCCCTGAACAGCATGCTGCGCATGATCCCTGTCCTTCTCCAGGCTCTTCCCACACGCCCCAACCAGCAGACCAACGCCCAGAACCGTCAGCAACAATCCAATCAACCACCAACGCCGCGCTTGCTCCATGACACACCTCGATGCTTGCTAAACCAACCGGGCGCTTCGTGGCGCCCCTTTTCAACTAGCACTATTTCCACCGCTCCCGCCACTTCTTCATCGGCGATGCAGCAGCGCCCCCTTGGACCAGGATCGGCCGCCAATTATTCTTCCCCAGCACACCAGGCCGCGATCTGCTCTCATTCCGAAGGTACCTCTACCTGAGGCAGCGCTTCGTCCGGAATCTCCTCCCACTCGCCGCCTACACTGCCACTGGCGCCCCCCTCAACCCCGCCAGCCTCACCATCCTCACCCGCGACCTCCCCCACCGGCGCAAGAGCTTCGCTCGGCGCTGGCGTCAATGCCGCGGCACCTTCTCCTGCCTCCGTCAGCCCCCAACCCATGTAAGGCTCCTGCGACCAAGCCACACCGTAATCTGCTCCCGCCAAACCCAGCGTGCGCGACGGACTGACATCCATCTCTCGCGCCTCCCCAGTCAACACCAAAGACCCAATCCATTTGTCCAGCTCCCCAACCAGTGAAGGAAAATCACTGCGCCGTGCCGTCATCGCAACACACAACAACACCGGCTTGCCCGCAGCCATCTGCCGCCACAACAACAGCCGCGTTTGCTGCATGGCGCGCGTCGTCGGATGGACCCGCACCAGATCCAACTGCAGACCACCACCTTCCTCTGCCGGAGCCAGGGTCATCGCCAAACCAAGCAGGTTCCCTTGCATGGCCTCGGGGGGCACCACCGGAGGTGGCGCTGCGTCACGCAACGACGCCACCGTTGTCAACACCCCCATCCATTGATCCGCCACCAAATCGATATAACGCTCTGCCACGGAGAGCTCCTCCACCATCGCCCACACCGCCAACTCTGCATCGAGCCGGCGATGCTTGAGAACCAGCAGATAAGCTTCATCGAAACCCTCCACATTGACGATGTCCTGGTGCGCATAGGACAAAGTCTCTACCACCCAATCCCCTGCCACCATCGGTACCCGACCGCGCCCCAGCCCCGAAAGAGGTGCCACCTGCATGCTGATCTCCACCCCCCGCTCACCGAGCCCCAGGCGCAGCGTCTCTTCTCCCCCCGCCGCCGCCACCGCTTCATTCTCCACTGGAGGCTGCTGTGAGGCCGGCGGGACCACCTGATTGCCAGCACAGGCGAGATGAAAGAGCCCCCAGGCGATGACCATCACGGCACCACACCAGCTCAACCCTTCGACCGACAACGCAGCTACCTCACTCTGTTTTCTTCTCACCGCAACCTCCCCAACGCGTTTGCGTGAATATGGCCGCCGACCACCCTAGCAAAATGCAATCCAAGCACCGACACCCAGCCATCTCTCCTCAGACCCACTTGAACTTGCACCTGACGCGAGCGACGTGCTAGCTTTTCCAAGTCGCTTCTGCTGGGAGTCATCATGGTCTTCAAGTGCCGCCCCTTGCCCCCCTTTCTGCCTGCAGCGGACACTCACCACAGCGCACCCTGACGACATACGCCATGGCCCTGGAGCGCAACGACGCGCAGGCCGCCTACGACGCCCTCGACCCAGACTTCCGCGAACGCGTCACCTTTGCAAGCTTCCAAGAACGCTTCGACAAACAACGCACCCTCCGCCGCCAAATCGAGCCGGCCATCCGCAAAGCCGCACGCGACGCCGCCTACATCGACGCCTCCTTGACCTATTCCGACTTCGACACCCTCCAAATGGCACTCACCCCCGAGGGCTGGCTCATCACCGACGGCCTCTTCAACTTCTACGGCCAACGCTCACCTCGTGAAGCCCTCCTGTCCTTCATCAAGGCCATGGAAAATCGCAACTACGAAGCCCTCCTCAACCTCGCACCCGCGGAGTACGCCCGACGCATGGACGCCAGTAGCATCGCGGAACACCTGGACGCGGCGCCACAGCGCATCGCCGAAATGCTCGAGCTTCTCCGCCAAAACCGCGACAACCTCATCAAGAGTCAAGGCAACCGCGCCTGGATGGCCTACGGTCCCTACCGCATGGATTTCGTGCGAGAAGACGGCCTCTGGAAAATCGAAGACCCTGACTGACGCCAAGTCCACGCGCTCCCGCTGGCATGACGACTTACACCCCCGTTGCCCAACTTGGGGATCCACACCCACCAGGCGTGCGACAACCCGCCGCAACGCTACCCCGCGCCAAGCCCTGCGCCAGTGCCACCGCGAGCCAAACACTCATCGCTTCTTCAGGCTGACCTCACCATTCATCGCCATCTCGAGCCGCCACTTCCCGCTGCACTCCCCAACCACATCGAAGTCGAAGGACCAGGTGCGTGTCTCCAGCGCCAAAGTCGCCGCATAAGCGCTCGGCGGATCGCAGGTCTTGCCATCCACCATGTTGAGCTGCACCATCTTGAAGGCCGACACCTGCGCAGCTCGGATCTCGACCTCCCACGGCACCACGAACTGTGTCACCTCCTCGCCACTCCAGCTCACCTGAACCCCGCGCCCCCAGGAAGCGACCTCGTAGGTGATGCGACCATCCACCTCTACCACCGCTTCAGCAACGGCCTCTTCAGGCACACTACCGAGGATGCTCTTCACCAAGCCATCTCGCTCTGCGCTCCGCATCGACTTCTCGATCTCGCTGCGCCGCTTGGTCAACACCGGCGTCGGCGCAATCGCACGCCCTTTGACAGGATCAAAGGACAAAGCCAAGCGATGCGTGTACTGCACCCCCAGCCCACTGCTGCGTTCACTTGACCCAAAAACAAGGCTCAAAGCGATGAGACCATCCGGCTGGAGACACGCCGCGTCGATGCTCACCAAGGACCAGGGACGCATGCCTCTCACCTGAGCGTCTTTATCCAGCATTTCCAGCAACGTAGCCGAGTCGATGCCTGGGTCCAGGCATTCCGCGCCCTGCGCCTCATTGTTGCCTACATGCAAGGCCAGAAACGCCACCAACACGCTGCTCATCCATTTCACTTGCCACATCGCCCATCTCCTTTTTCAGTGGTGTCCCCCTACTCTAACCCGGTGCCAACAAATTGAAAGGGGCCCAAGGCAGATTGCGCGCCACCGTGTACAAGATGACGATGACGAAAACACCCCAATGCCAGAATGCCGTCGCCTTGCGCGGCCTTGGCGCTAGGAACCTCTGGGGAAACCATAGGTAGAGGCTGTAGCGCAGCCCCCAACCCACCAACCACGCCAGAAACACCATGAGGAGCGGGTTATGACCCACTGCCACGCCAATATCGCCATGGACGAGGGCGTACAATGCGCGCCCGCTCCCACAACCCGGACAATAAACTCCGCTCGCCACCCAGACGATACACCGAGGAAAGTAAGGGCTGTCAACGGGCGAAAAGCGCCACTGTACCGGTCCAGTTGCAACGAGACTCCATTTCGCTCCATAATGCGGAGCAGCATAGGAGTCGCTATGACCAACAGCAAGACCAGCAAGACCAGCAAGACCAGCAAGACCCGACGTCGC
>Ga0334884_1005651_pt1 | contig 11789 bp, 16 predicted proteins | sample GraSluR1_MG_7_FD_207215 | JGI IMG/M metagenome (GOLD analysis project Ga0334884, IMG submission 207215) | Sludge microbial communities from methane-producing bioreactor in Wageningen University, Netherlands - Granular Sludge_12_05 R1 | ecosystem: Engineered > Bioreactor > Anaerobic >...
GAAAGCATCTTCCTGTTTAGACTTCTGGAGAAGGGTAAATTCTCCTTGAATCTCGGAGGGAATCAGACTCTAGGAGCGATCACGCTCGGATACAAAACGAAGATCCCGATAGTCATTCACTCAGGACTCACGAAGGACTGGGAGACATTCTTCAAGAAAGGATGGCCCGGAATCTTTTTAGGCTTTGAAATACGCTTTTGACCACCTCCTTTCTCCACAGGCCCCCAGAAATGGGGGCTTTTTTGTTGCTTATTGTATGTATCTATTCGTTACTTATGCTTTACTCTATCGTTATTGTAGCTATCAATCTATCATGATATACTTTAGACAAGGAAGCACAAAGAGGAGGGGTAAAAATGATAGAGAGAAAGCATGTAGACGATATTCTGAAGGCTGACGAACACCTAAGCGATTATGGAATTCATCACGAGTACATCCCACCAAAGGTCGAAGAAGTCGAAGAAACCGTCTTTGATTGGATCGGGTGCAAGGGAAGCATCATGTTTCTCGACAGAGCAAAAATCAACTTTCTCAGGAACAGCAACGACAAGGCCATTGCAGACGAAATCAACAAGAGAACCGACAACGGCGAAAACATCGGAACGGTTATCGCAGAGATTATGGGGAGGGCCTGAAAATGGCCCAACTCAACTTCAGACTCTCAGATGAACTGGCAAAGCAATACAAAGTCTGGCTCGCAAAGAATGAAAGAACAATGAAGGAACATCTTGAAGAGACAATACTGGCGGAGGTGTGGAGAATGAGATTCAATGAGAGAGCAAAGGAAGAACTGTTGGACGTAGTCCTTTATGAAGAAGAACTTGAGACGGTTGAAAATCTGAAAGCCGAGTCGTGGTTCCAGGGAAGATTCAAGCAAGCTCCGAACTCTCCAGAGTGGTGCTCCAGGTTCTATGAAATCACGAAAAGCGGAAGCGTAAACCGCTGGGAGAAGGAAGAGATTCCGGCAAGCGGTTCATTCGTTCTCGAAGTCACCATCGACGAAGCCAAGAACAGAGGGTTCAGACTGTTTTTCCAGGAGGGGAAGAAAATGGCAACTAGAGATTTCATCCAGAAGAAGCTTTTCAAGTCGATTTGCGAAGAGAGAAAGAACTGGGATAACGAAGACCTTGAACCCGCCATCGTGGCGGTGCTTGACAGGGAAGACAACTGGGTACTGGCCTATGAACTAATCCCCGAAACATGGCTGGACGAGAACAGGGAAGAAATCGAAGGCTACGTTGATACCTACGGCGATGCAGACAGTTTCGACAGATGGGCAGTTATTCTCTGGCTGTTCTCGGAGTTCGGCGAAGAGTACACCACGCTCTAGTCCAATTCAGAATCATCAGGCAGCTTCGGCTGCCTTTTTCTTTTGTTGTACTCTCGCATATATTCTCGATTCTTTTTGAGAAAGGCTTCTTTGTCTTCTGTTTTCTCCCGTAGCTGGCTTCTCATAGCAAAGTATGTATGAATTACGCGATACAGTTCCGGATTCTCGGCTTTCAGTCTTTTCTCTCGCTCGCGTGTCTTTGCCTTGACTTTCTCTTTATTCTCCTGATACCACTTGCGGACACACTTGCGCCTGCGTTCGAGACGGCACTCTGGGCATATCCATATGCGGAATCGCTCCGACATCTCGGAGATATGTAGAATCTTCCCACAGTCTTCACATGCACCATATTCTTGTCTGTATTTTGAGTATCTAGCCATGAGATGATTATACACTTAAGAAGAAGGCCTTCGACTGCTGGTAACAGTGAAGGCCGGTTCAATGATGGTGGTTAGTTAGTGAAAAGCTAGTATGATTCATCTTTATTATATCACTTTGACATCAGAACTTGACCCACGAATATTTAGAGCTTAGAACTTCGTGGGTTAATTTTCAATCCATCTATCCACCAAAGAAGTTTACACACTCCCCACAAACTCTGCTCAGGATCGCCCAGATTGAGACTTTTTACCCCAAAACGTATAAACACACATTCCACTGAAAATCTTTCAATCTGGGTCATCCTGAAGGGAAATTCCGTTAAAAGTTCGGTTGTTAACATAAAAGTTAACCCGATTCCAAGATTGACTCAGAATCGGGTTTAGATATATGTGTCCGTGGATAACTAGGTGGTCAGGAAGTCCTGACACCCCCTGCCCACGGACTAGAGAAAGAGGATCTTCCTCGGTTGGAAGATCGAGTGTACTTCGAGGACACGAGGTTGATCCCAGACAACTTTCACATACGAGAGAGTGAAGTCGATGAGATCCCTCCTGGTCTGGGAAGATTCCGACTCGGCAAAGATCCGGAAGAACTCTTCAACCTGTTCGGTATCGACCTTCAGATACTTCACCTGCTGAAGCCTCAGCTTCGTCATTTCGTTGTGAAGCGTTTCCTTCTCTCTCTCGAGTTCGGAAAGACGATTGAGAAGCGTCTGGGAATACGTACCCGACTCGATAGCTTTCGTGATGTTTCGGATAGACATTTCCAGTTGCTTCATCTCTTCCGCTATCTTCTCACCTCTACCCTTCTGGGCCTTCACGTCCATCTTCTCGTTGATCGACTTCGTAATGCTGTCTATATCTACATGCTGGATCTGCTCTTTCAGAAAGTCGAGAACATACTTCTCGATCTTATCTCTTCCCACCTTGAGATATTTTCCCTTCTTTCTTCTGCAATTCTGGCAGAGATATGAACCCCCCTGATTCTTCTTGCCTCCGTATGAACTTCCCACAAGAGGATAGCCACACTCTCCGCATTTCAGCTTCCCACTCAAAAGATACTGAAGCTTCGGCTGCCTCTGAACTCCCGGCACTTTCTGAACCTTCTTCCAGAGATCTGGCGGAACGATAGCCAGGTCCGACATATTGACTCTCACTATTTCTTCCTGATAGTAGTTGAACCTTCCCTTCTTTCTCCTGTCATTGAAGATGTATATTCCCATATATTTCTCATTTGATAGGATCCAGTCGATAGAAGCGTTTGTGAAAGCCTTACCTCTTCGAGTCTTCCATCCGAGTTGGTTCACATATCGAGCTATTTCCATTATGGAAACACCTCCGGCTCGCATCTCGAAAATCTTCCGGACCACCTTTGCCTCTTTTTCGTCGACCTGAAAGCCCCAGTCCTGATCGTTTATCTTTACTTTCTCGTATCCGAAAGGAACAATTCCCCCTAAGTATCTTCCCTTCTTCGCCTTCGTTATCATCCCCCTCATCGAATCTCTCGCCAGTTTCGCGGCGAAGTATTCGGCTATCATTTCCTGGTTTCCTTCTATCAGAATGTTTTCGGGGCCTTCTACGGAAGGTTCCGAGACAGAGATGACTTTGATTCCGTACTCGTTCAGGAGTTCTTTGTATTTGCGAGCATCTAGGCGAGAACGGGCAAACCTGTCAGTGCTCCAGACGATCACATAGTCAAACTTCGCTTCCATCGCGTCTTGAATGAGCTTCTGGAAGTCGAGTCTCTTCTCAATGAGGAAAGCCGAGATCCCGCGGTCGACATATTGCTTCACGATCTCGAAGCCGTTCTTCTGGCAGTATTCAAGCATTCGTTCCGTTTGGCCTTCCACGGAAAGCTCCGTTTGATGTTGACTGGAGTACCGCGAATATATCGCGGCTCGTTTCCTTTTGAATGGCAACTATTTTCCAATCCTTTCCAGCATGTAGCCTACTCTTCCGACTACCTTTGTGTATCTGTGAAGGCCGTTCGGGTTGACGACTACGCAGTTCCGGAGATTAAGTACTCCTGGGACGGGCCCTTCTTCCCCTTCGACGATAACCAGATCTCCATCGAGAGGATCCCCGCTAGATACGTAAAGGAGATCCCCCGAACGATACCAGGGGCAAAAGTCGTGGTCCGCGACGAGAACAGCCGACGCGTCAAGAGAGGCAGCGACGAATGATTCGCCTCTTTCGTTCAGTATCGGTATTGCTTTGACCATCCGCAGTTGCTCGGGGCTCAGATCGCTGGTATAGAGATCCTCGAAAGCGACACCGAGGAGTTCCGCTATTGCCTTCGCGTTCGTTGGTGAGGGCTCGAAGACGTTCGCCTCCCACCTGCTGGCCGTCGCCTCTGTGACCTGGAGTTTTTCTGCCAGCTCTTTCTGAGTGAATCCTTCCTTTATCCTATACTTTCTCATCAGGTCCCCGCGCCACATAAAATCACTTCCTTCTCAATAGAGAGAGCGGATTTTCTGCTTAATATCAAAGATTCTTTCGAAATCCATCACCCACTTGGAACCGTCCTCATATACGACTTCCACCGGGAACGCATGAATCTTTGTCGGTATCTTCTCGTATGTATTCCAGACCGACGAGTATTGTTCTCCTGGGAACAGTCTCAATTTCTGGGCTATATACCTGCCGTATAGTTGATCCACTTCATCCCCGAAATCATCAAAGAGAACGAATGTGAGCGCAAAGGCTTTTATCGTCTTATCAGATACATTTTCGACCGTTATTCTCGCATCTTCATACGATGAGTAATAATCGCTCTTAAGCTCTGCCTTTATGATTTTCAGAGGAAGATCATCGAGGGTGAATTCCTCGACCACTACATACTCCCAAGTTCCATTGTCATAGAGAACGACTTTCTTTCCAGTATCAGTCGTTGCGTAGGTAACAGCAAGGGCGGTCGAGAGAATCATAGACGCGACTATTATCGTCATGGCCATCTTTCTCATAAAATGCCTCCCATTGTTAACAAATTATAGTTACTTGACACATACTTAACATTTATTGTAGAATCGGTAATGAGAATTGGTACACATTAGAGGCCGGGGAAACCCGGCATTTTTTCTACTTCCCGAGTATCCCGCCTGGTTCATATCTTAAAGTCTGACAGTTCTGCTAATCGCTTCCCCGACAATCCTGCAATCCGTAAAGGATTCCTTCTTCGGATTCTCTGGTATATATATGTATCCATCTATCATCTTTACACATCGTCTTAGATGTAATTTTTCTTTCACTTCTACAAGCATCACACTCCCGTTTTTCGGTTCACTCGCGTCCTGTATGAACACATGTTCTCCGTTCTGAATGAGCGGCTCCATTGAGGAGTCGGCAATGACTATCATCGACACATTTGCAATTCCATAAACCATGTAGTCTATAACCTCCCCGATAGAACCAGGTAAACGAACAATCGGGATCTTCTTCTTTCCTTTTCCTAAGAGCAAAACTTCGTCGTCTTTCAAATCGGCTGGTACTACTTCCAGAACCTCACAGATCTTCTTCAGGTGTTTCGGTTTCACATCCGCGCCAGCTTCCCACCTCCTCACTGTTCCCTCGACGACTCCAATAGCAGCCGCAAAGCTTCTACGACTGAAATTCTTTCCCGCATACAACTCCGCCAATCTTAAACCAGAAATTATCATAAAATACCCCTCCTGAGATGCCGGATCGTACTGATTGTACAATAAAAAAACGCAAAAAGCCGAGGAAAATATGTCTCTGGTCGCAAAATTAGTAGCAATTCGTCTTTAATTCTACGCTATTATGCGTAATCGTCTTTAATCGTGTTCGTATAAATGCGTATTTATTAGTTATGATAGATACGAACTCAGAACGGATCTACTGAAACTAGGCTACACGAGAAAGCCGAAATGGATGATCTTTGACAATCAGCATAGCTTAAGGGACCGCCGAGGAATCCAGGTGCAGAGAAGCCTAGCCCTGAACGTTATGCGTCATCAAGTTTCTTTTCTCCAGAGCCAAATGGTTGTGGAGAGATTGAACTCAGAGGAGGTGCTCTTAATGCTTAACACCGCAAGAGAGGTTCTAGCGGACGATAGGAAAATAATCAGAGAAAAGATTGAAGGCACTAAAGCTTTTCAGAGAAGCATCCGAGAGGGTGAAGGTAGATTTATCCGGCTCTCGGACGGGGAAAACCCGAACTGGAACTATTTCTTGGACCGCAGGGAACAGATGATCGCTAAAGAGGTAAGGCGTTCTTTCATCGAGAGGGAAGAACTGAACGAAGACAGAATCGTTCTCGAATGGGTTCGGGACTTGGACCTCTGGGAAATCGCATGGGACATCCAGAAATACGTAAGGAGCTTCGTAATGGACATGGAGAACGTTGTAAAGGCGCAGATCGATCACCTGTTCACGGTTCCGGTAGAACTCTGAAAGGTTCTGATTCTTTTTCGCTGCCAATCCGAGCGACTGGCAGCCGAAAGGAATCAAACCAAACTTTGAAAGGAGGGTGATGCAAATGCACGAGAAGACAGAAATCATGATGACCGTTTCTTCCTTTGCGAAGAAGAACAAAGTAGAACCAAGACTCATTCATGCGCTTGTGAAGCGCTACAACATAGTTCCAGACGCGATGGATAGGAGCGTTCGGTTCTACAAGCCGGAGAAGCTCAAAAGACTCATCGAAAAGGTAGATGAAGCCATGAAGAATTGAGAAAGGAGGCAGGAACATGGACTGGAGAACTGCTGTTCAGACAGTTCCCAGACAGAGAATTGTGTCCCAAATCGGGGAGAACCACGAAACGCAGGCGAAAGCCTATGAACTCGAGATCGGCTTCGAACAGATCCTTGATCCGAACGAAGCGACTCTCGAAAAGCTCAAGAAAGACGTACTACGCATGATGAAAGACTCGGAAACAGAGAGAGCCAACTTCTGGTACATCTATACGGCCCTGTGCCACTTCGACGACATAAAAGACGAATTTCTCACGAGAGTCAGGCACGGCCTCAGCTTTCTGAGGCACATCAACAAAATGGCAAATGGACTCTGGAAGGAATATGACCTTGTACGCGCTAGAGTCCCGAAACACCAACTTGTTTTCTGGGAGGTGGAGAGATGGGAAAGAAGAGCGAGGGTGTAAAGACAGTTCTAGATGTGATCGAACTCAGTTCGAAGATCTTCAAGAAGAAAGGAAAGAAGAGATGACTAAAGAAGCAATCGAACGGCTCGCGGATCTATTCCTAAAGTATAGAGGTGATCAATATGGTCTTCAAAATGGACACTCTTCAGAAGCTGCTTTTGATACCGGAAGCAGACCTAAGAAACAAGGGATTGAATGGGGAGATCGCATTTCTGTCTAGCGAGGGGCGGAAGCTCTCGGTGACAACAAGGTTCTATAATCGCCAGAAGTTTTTCGCGATTCCAGACGGCGATTTGATCCTGGCAAAGACGAAGAGGAAAAGTTACAGACTCGAATTTTTCAAGATCGACAAGGAAGGATGGGCCAGAGACTTCTTGGTAGAGGAGGTGGCAGTGTGAGAAAGGTGAGGATCAGATTGAAGGATCTCGAAAAGAGAGTTCAGTTTGGCCAGAAGATGCTCAGGTGGGGGTGTTGAGATGAGCCTCCAACTACTGATTTCAGATCTCCGGGAAGAGATAGGCGACATTATCCAGAGGCAAGAGGCCAGTACCGATCCGTCCGTTAAGGCCGATTACTCGTGTCTCCTCTCGGAGAAGGGAGAAGAACTTGAGGATCTCGAACAGGAACTTTCCGAACTATCGAGACAGTACGTATGAAAAGGGCCGTCATGCCCGACGGCCCAGAAGCAAATGTTTTCAACAAAAGTATAGCACAAGGAGCGTGGAGGTGACGAAATGAGTATTTCAACAAGAAAGATGACCTACGAAGAGTGGAAAGAGCAGAGGAGAAAGGGCGTAGGCGGTTCAGATGCAGCCGTGATCGCTGGCCTCAACAAATGGAAGTCTCCTATCCGCCTGTATCTGGAGAAGATCGGAGAGTTCAAGGACACGGAAGAGAACGAGGCCATGTACTGGGGAAAGAAGATGGAGGACCTCGTAGCTAAGGAATACTCAGAGAGAACGGGGAACTACGTCGAACGCAGGAACTTCATTCTTGTCCATCCGAACCATGACTGGATGATAGCGAACCTCGACAGGGTAATCTATCCGAACGACGATTCGAAAGGCCCGGGAGTCCTTGAGTGCAAGAATGTGTCCGAGTACCGCAAAGAGGAATGGAAAGACGACGAAGTCCCTCCCGAAGCCTACTGCCAGCTTCAGCATTATCTGGCGGTCACAGGCTATGAATGGGGAGTAATAGCCGCCCTGGTAGGAGGAAACAAGTTCATCTGGAAAGAGTTCGAGAGAGACGAAGAGTTCATCTCCGGCCTGATCTCTATCGAAGCCGACTTCTGGAAGAGGGTGGAAGAGAAGAACCCGCCGCCTATGGATGAATCGGAAGACTCGAAAGACGTTCTTAAACTTCTCTATCCCGAATCCATTCCCGATTCTTCGATGCAACTCCCGGAAGACACAAGAGACACAATTACCGACTGGTTGAAGCTAAAGGCGCAGATCAAGGAGCTGGACCTCCAGAAGGACGACCGAGAGAACAGGATCAAGGCTCTTCTTGGAGAAAACGAGAAAGGCTATCTCGGAACCTTCTGTGTTACGTGGCCCGCTTCGAAATCGAAACGCTTCGACGTTACAGCCGTGAAGAAGGCCCGACCCGAGATATACGAAGAGTTTTCGAAGGAAGTAGTTTCCAGGAAGTTCAACATAAAGGAGGTATCGGAAAGTGAAAACGTCTGATGCAAAGGAAATTGTAAAGGCGAAGACTCAGCAGATACAGTCTGGGAATGGAGATAAGTTCAAGACTCTCCAGGATCTTCTCAAGAGAATGCAGCCCGAGATTCAGAAGGCTCTTCCAAAGCACATGGAGGCAGACAGGTTTGCTCGCATAGCCTTCACCGAAGTGAGAAGGAATCCGAAACTTCTCGAGTGCTCGCAGGGATCCTTCCTCGGAGCGCTCATGATGGCCGCTCAGGTCGGCCTTGAACCCGGTCCTCTTGGGTTCTGTGACATCCTTCCTTACGAGAACAAGAAGACCGGAGAGATAACCGCTCAGTTCCAGATCAGGGCAAAGGGCTTCGTCAATCTCATGTACCGCTCGGGCGAGGTCATTTCCGTATCTTCCAATGTGGTCTATGAGAACGACGAATTCGAGTTCGAGTATGGAATCTCCGAAAAGCTGAGACATGTGCCGAAGTTTGAGGGAGATAGAGGCAGAAAGGTCTGTGTGTACGCTATCGCTCATTTCAAAGACGGCGGCCATATGTACGTTGTCCTTCCCCCCGAGACCGTCCAGAAGATCCGCAGAAAGTCCAAGACCCCGAACTACGGACCGTGGGTTGACTGGGAAGACGAGATGTGGGTCAAGACCGCTCTAAAGAGACTCTCAAAGTACGCTCCTCTGTCTCCTGAACTGATGAGGAAACTCGATCTCGACGATACTACCAAGAGCGAGATAAAAGAAGACATGTCCGAGGTCCCGGACGAAACCGAATGGATAGAAGTAGACGCTACATCGGTCGAAGATGTTCCCGAAGGCGAAGTCGAGATCGTTGAAGACAAGAGAGGTTCTCTCACGGGCTTGAAATAATCCGCTTCATTCCGCTCCTGGAGACAGGGGCGGGCTTTTTCAAAGGAAGTGATTGATATGTATAAAACAAGTACGAAACGGCCTGATCTGAGAACGAACAGGCCCACTCAAGAAACGCCTTGGGAGATTTACGAATGGAGAAAGCAAGTGATCATAGCTACCTCGAACAACATAGAACAAGATCTCAAGAAACTGGCAGAAGAACTCGGCTTGTGAGGTGAGTGTATGAAGATATGGGATCTGGTCGGGCAGTTCTGGGAAGAGCACAAGAGGGCTCATTTCTCTCCATATGCAGGGCTTCTCTATTTCTTTCTAATAGAAGAAGCGAACAGAGCATACTGGAAAGGGCCACTTTCGCTTTCCTGGAATTTCCTTCAGCAAAGCCTGGGGTGTTCTAGAGATACCCTGGGACGAGCAATAAGCGATCTCAAATCTCGCGGACTCATCAACTACGATGCGAGAAAAAACAAGCAGTCTCAGTTCTGGTTTCCTGGCATGAATAAGTTTGATAATCAAACCGATAATTCAAATAAGTTTGATAATCAAACTCGAAGTCAAACTGCGAGTCAAACTGCGAGTCAAACCACTGACATTCAAAAACCCGACAATTCAAGCGAATCTGAAGGCCCCCTAAGACAAAGACAAAGACAAGAACCTAAGATCTTAAGACAAGAGCACGCTCCTTCAGAAAAAGACGGAAAACCCAACTACATTCAACTGATCGAAAAAGCCTTGCGGGATCAAGTGAAAGAACCTCACAGGATCATTCCTGTCATAATAGCTCAAAGAGATCCTTCAGACTATCCGTTTCTTCTGTGGCTTATCAAAACAACAGATTTCTCGAAAGTGAAAAACCCTGTCGCTTATCTAAACAGCTTCTTCATGGATGACCAGCAAAGCTTTGAGAAGAGAACTCAATTTCAGGAAATGCAGGGAATACTTCAAAAAGCCAGAGCAGCAAAGGCCGCCCGGGAATTCGAGAAGGTGATTGCGGATGCACATTGAAGACGCGACAATACTGGCTTCTCTCATTCTGTCTCCCGAAGCGAGATATACTTTCCCGCTCATAGATCCGAAATTGCTGAGAGACGACGATGCTCGCCAGGCATGGCTATGCCTGAAAAATCATCTGGATGTTTCTCCCGAAGAGCTTCTAGCGTTTCTCGCAAGAGAGACTGACCTGAAGGACTTCAAGTGGATGGATCACGGAATCTTCCAGGACGACATGGCCGCCCGGGCCGTGAAGGATTATTACCAGAATACTCTGCGGATCAAGCTGGCGAATACGCTCAGTGGCCTCGCGAAGAAAGTCGCCGATAGGGAGATGACGGTCCAGGAAGCTCTCGATTCCGCATGGTCGTTTCAGGAGAAGCTAGTAACCGAATCGGAGGCAAAGGACCTCGAGAGGGTCGCAAACGAAACCTGGGATGTTCTGGAACTCGTGTGGTCCGGGCAAAGAAAGGCTCTCGACTGGCCGTGGTTGAATGTCGAAGAGCTTGCGAACGGACTCTGGGGAGGCGAACTCGTCATCGTGGCCGGGAGACCGTCGATGGGGAAGTCGGCATTTATGATGAACGCTGGCCTGAAGTGGGCCGAAAAAGGGCGGAAGGTCTGCCTCATATCTATCGAAATGAAGGCTATGGAACTTCTTCTGAGAATGAGTGAAAGAGAATTTGACTTCTCGCTCTCCAGGAACGTCAAATCTTTCGTGGGAGACAACCAAAGCGGTAACAGAGCGAAGCTCCAGAAGACTTTCTCAAGGATCATGAGGCTCCCAATGTGCATTGTGGATTCAGGGAAAAACAACATTCATGAAGTGATTACGACCATAAGGAACCTAAGAGTCACGAAAGGAATCGAGGTCTTTGTCGTTGACTACTTGCAGCTCATGGCAGGTAAGGCGAGAAACAGAGATCAGGAGATTGGAGAGATTACCCGGGCGTTGAAACGTGTTGCCATGGAGTTGAACGTCCCGATCATTTGCGGAGCTCAACTAAACAGAGAGACAGAAAAGAACGAGGCCGCGATCCCTTCGCTGGCTAATCTGAGGGAGTCGGGGAACATCGAGCAAGATGCGGACCTCGTGATGTTCTTGTACCGCCCGTGGTACTACGGCATGAAGAAAGAGCTCGCCAGGAAAGCTGGGAACAAGACAGATGATTCGGTTGAGATAAGAGACGAGAAGAGGCTAGACATAATCGTGGCAAAGCAAAGGAACGGTTCGACCGGCTCGATAACTCTCGAGTACGATCTGAACCGCCAGACGATTGAGGACAGGAGGTGAACTGATGAAGCCCAGGCGAACCGGCGCGAAATCGAGGGTTGGAGACGTGGCAGCTTTCAGAATCGTCCGGGAGTTCAAGGCAGGCCCGGAAGGGAAGACCGAACTGGTGGATGCCATAAAGCAGATCTATTATCTGG
>Ga0334884_1005656_pt1 | contig 11786 bp, 9 predicted proteins | sample GraSluR1_MG_7_FD_207215 | JGI IMG/M metagenome (GOLD analysis project Ga0334884, IMG submission 207215) | Sludge microbial communities from methane-producing bioreactor in Wageningen University, Netherlands - Granular Sludge_12_05 R1 | ecosystem: Engineered > Bioreactor > Anaerobic > Unclassified...
GCAAAATGAAGATCTTCCATAAAAAGCTCACCCGCGGGACGCAGGAGCACTAAGTGTGGAACCTTCAGTGAGAGTTGGTTGAAAGTGTCGAGGTTGATTTCCTTCAAACCTAACTCATTAGCCAAAGCTAATAGATGAAGGACGGTGTTAGTAGAACCACCCAAAGCTAAATCCATTGTAATAGCGTTTCTTAGGGATACCGAGTTAAGAATTGCCCGAGGGGTTAAACCTTGTTTTATCAAATGATTAATTTGTTTGCCACTTTCATAACTAATTCTTCGTTTTTCTGCCAGTACCGCTGGTGCAGTTCCACATCCTGGTAGACTCATTCCCATAGTTTCAGTCAAACAAGCCATGGTATTTGCAGTATAAAGTCCTTGACAGGATCCTCCACCGGGGCAAGCTTCCATCTCTAAAGCATATAATTCTTTTTCATCGATAAGGCCAGCGTGGTACTTTCCCACTGCTTCAAAAGTGTCTCGAACGAAGGAAAGCTTCCTTCCCTGATACCGGCCGGAAAGCATGGGCCCGGCTGTTACAACTATAGCAGGAATGTTTAAGCGGGCTGCAGCCATAAGCATTCCCGGAGTAATTTTATCACAGTTGGTGAGGAGTACCAGACCATCAAGAGCATGTCCCTTGGCAACCGCTTCAATACTATCAGCAACCACATCGCGGCTGGGTAAGGAATATCGCATACCTTCATGGCCCATAGAAATGCCATCACATATTCCTGGAATTCCAAAAATAAAAGGGGTTCCGCCTCCAGCTTCAATGCCTCTTTCGATAAAGCGCTCTAATTCTCGCATATGGATATGTCCGGGAACCAAATCAGAATAGGAACTAGCTATACCGACAAAGGGTCTCTCCATTGCAGAGCGTGATATTCCAGTAGAAAAAAGCAAGGAACGGTGTGGACAACGATCGGATCCTTTTTTAACTAATTCACTTTTCATAAAACTCCTCCTTTGTGGATATTCATGGCTATCTATAAAAACTAGGAATATTAGGGAAATCAGAATAACAAAAAACCCCTCGTCCTCACAGGGACGAGGGGTTCTAAGAACTTCCCCGCGGTACCACCCGACTTGCCAACATATCGGCCAACTCATTACAGGTACGGGCATGAGCCTATACCATCCTCTATAACGGGAGTTCCCGACTCGGCTTACTAGGTTCTCGTTCAGCCTGTAACTCCAGGGTGAGTTTCGGTATTTCTTTTGGGTGCTTACTTTCAGCAAGGAGCAAGCTCTCTGTAACCCCTTCGATACCTACTGAGCCCCTTCATAGTTTTTATCCGCCTAGTGTTTATTTGCATCCCAGGCTATACTATAAAAGTAGCAGAAATATACCACACTCAACATGAAATTGCAAGAAAACCTAAAAAAATATTGAAATAAAAGAGTAGAAGGGTCAAAAAGATTTAATCGGCCTTTCCATTCTTGAAGGAGTCAAATGAAGACAAAAGTTCCTTAAAACGGGCACGATTAGTTGTGCCTCAATAATTTTTTAAATTTTTGTCGGTGTTTGATAAAACAAGCCGGTTGGTGAATTTACAGTATAGTTCTTAAGCGTTTTTCTAGTTCGTATAAAAAAGTTTTAATAAATTAAATTTATCTTGAAGTTTAAGGTTTGAGGAATTATAATTGTTAATGAGAATGATTATCATTATAAGTTGGTAGAAAAATGTCTAATCATGAATGGGAAAAGGTTTTAAAAAAACATAATATTAAGGTTACTTCGTCTCGAATGGCTATAGTTGAGTTGTTTGAAGAAAATCGAAAACATCTTTCTGCGGAAGAAGTTCATGAATTTCTAAAAAAAAGGAATCAAAAAGCAGGAATTGCCACAGTTTATCGTAATCTTGATTTACTAACCAAAGTGGGAATATTACATCGAGTCAATTTTGGAGACGGAAAGGATCATTTTGAAATCACTCAAAGACCCATTCATCACCACCATTTGGTTTGCAATAAATGCGGCAGAGTTGTTGATTACAGTGAGATTATGGGAGAAAGTGAGTTCGTTTCCTATTTAGAAAAAGAATTAACTCAGCGATATGGTTTTAAAATTGAATCCCACCAAATTTATTTTTATGGACTCTGTGATAAATGTCGATGAGATCTAAAAACTTAAGGGGATGATTTTCTTGATCCTAAAACGATGCATAGTTCCAAAATCAGCTGATTCATGTACTACATTAATTGATATGCTTCCTGGTCAGACTGGAACAATTACTGAGATCGATCATGGCCATGGGTTGGTGAGAAAACTATGTGTGATGGGTATTATACCTGGAAAAAAAGTAATGAAAATTAGCCAAATCTTGGTTGGCGGACCAATCGTAATTCGTATCGATGATCATGACCTTGCCTTGGGGCGTGGGATTGCAAGTCGGATTAAAGTTAAAATAGAGAAATGAAAAAAGTCGTCTTAGCAGGAAATCCAAATGTCGGGAAAAGCGTTTTTTTTACTCGGTTAAGCGGGATTTATGCGGTTTCATCAAACTATCCGGGAACAACAGTTGAGATATCTCGGAGTCAAATAAGTCGTGATGGAGTGAAATTTGAGTTAATTGATGCTCCTGGAACTTACGCTTTAGAAGCCGATGCCGAAGCCGAAAGAATTGCTGGAAAACTGATTGATGAAGCTGATATTGTTGTCAATGTAATTGATGCTGGCAACCTCGAGCGAAACCTATATCTTACTTTTGAACTTTTAGAAAAAAAGAAACCAATGGTAATTGCTCTAAACATGTGGGATGAGGTACAGCGAAGGGGAGTCAAAATAGATATTCCGACTCTTTCGAAGATTTTAGGTATACCGGTTATTCCGGTAGTTGCTACTACTGGAGAGGGGATGAAGCAACTTCTCCAAGACCTTGACCATGCTCGAATTCCAATTGTCGAACCAAGTTCTCATCAGGAACGATGGCATGAAATTGGACAGGTTATTCAAGCCGTACAATCATTTTCTTATAAAAAACCAACTTGGGTTGATCGTTTAAAAGAAGCCACCCTGTTACCTTTCAGTGGGTTTCTTATTGGTTTGGGGGTTTTATATGGAGTATTTTGGGTAGTTCGGTTTATTGGGGAAGGGCTTATAAATTATATTCTTGACCCAATTTTTTATCGACTTTATTATCCTCTCTTGCTGAGTCTTGATAGGTATTTAACTTTTTCTCCTTTTTTAAGGACAATTTTAATAGGACATCTGGTCGACGGAAAAATCGATTTTGAACAATCACTTGGTTTGCTTTCCACGGGGATTTATGTTGAATTGGGGGTTGTTCTTCCCTATATTATATCTTTTTATTTTATTCTTGGGCTACTGGAAGATACTGGTTACCTTCCTCGTTTAGCGGTTTTGTTAGATGGTTTTTTTCACCGGGTAGGTTTACATGGTTATGCAATAGTACCCACTTTATTGGGTTTGGGATGCAACGTTCCGGGAATAATGTCTACAAGAATATTGGAAAGTAAAACCGAACGATTTATCATTTCAGTTTTGATTTCGATTGCTGTCCCCTGTGCTTCACAACAAGCCCTGATTTTTGGTGTTTTAGGGAAACACGGTACGATGCCGGTCATGTTGGTTTATTTTATTCTTCTCTTGGTGTGGATTATCTTGGGGGTTATATTAAAATATACCGTAAAAGGTTATCGTCCAGCTCTTATTCTGGAAATACCTCCTTACCGTTTTCCCTATTGGAAAACACTTCTTCCTAAATTATGGTTACGCGTAAAAGGTTTTTTAAAAGAAGCTCTTCCCGTTGTTTCTTTGGGAATTCTGGCGGTTAATCTTTTATTTATGACCAATCTTTTCCCTTATATTGCACAAATTGTTGGCCCTTTTTTTCAAAGATTTTTAGGTCTCCCCAGTGAAGTTTCCTTGGTATTAGTACTAGGTTTTCTTCGGAAAGATATAGCTATGGGCTTGCTCGCCCCTTTACAACTCACGGTGAAACAGTTGATTATCTCTTCGGTAATGTTAGCCATGTTTTTTCCCTGTGTGGCAACTTTTATGGTAATTTTAAAAGAACTTGGAGCAAAAAAACTGATTCAAGGAACGATAATTATGCTTTTTGCATCAACTCTTACTGGATTAATCTTGAATTTGGTTTTATAATTTGACAACCAATAAAGGTTAAAGACTTGTCTTTACTCCCCTTTATAGAGTCTCAAGGAAAGATTGGAAATTTTGAGAAAAGAAGGGGTTATTTAATGTGAGCGAAGGATTCATTCTTGTTTTGCAGCAGTTTTCTAATCCAGTTTTTGATTTTCTCTTTCATTTTTTTTCCTTTTTTGGATCGGAATTATTTTACTTGTTTTTTCTTTCTTTTATCTATTTATGCTTGAACAAGAAGATTGCCATCCAACTTGGTATTGTTATCTTTTTTTCAATGTATATTAATTTTACTTTAAAGGAATTATTTAATCTTCCTCGACCTCAACACCCGGAACTACGGGTTTTGGAGAATCCCGAAGGGAAATCTTTTCCGAGTGGTCATGCTCAATCGGTTGCAACTGTTACCTTTTTTTTAGCATGGTCTTATCCTAAAAACATATATTTCCTTTTAGCAATTATTCTGAGTTCTATCGTTGCAATTTCTCGGATTTACTTGGGGGTTCATTATCCGCGCGATGTTATTGTTGGTGCAATTTTAGGATTTGTATTTGCTCTTTTTTTCTGGTATTTATTTAATCGGTTTGAGAGATTAAGGTTAAAATTTATTCCCGTAAGAGCTTTTTTCTTGAGTTTACTAGTGGGAGGGTTGCTCTACTATTTTTCTTCCGATCCTTTATCGGCTCGCGTTGCCGGATCTCTTACTGGAATCTTATGTGGTACAGTTCTCGAAAGCACCCTTATCAATTTTGTTTTACCATTGAGCTTTAAGGCTCGGTTAGCGCATTATGGATTAGGTATGGTTATGGTAATTGCTCTATACCTTGGGATGAAAGTCATTTTTCCGATCTCGCTCTGGGCTTATTTTATGCGGTACTTTTTTCTTAATTTTTGGATTGTTTTCGTCACACCTTTGATTTTTTATAAGGCTTTAAAAAAAAAGAGATTTAATTGAATAATGGTGAGGTTTTTTTCATTCCCATTGGGCGTTAGGGAAGTGATATAAGAGCTATTCCCGTCGTCCAACCAAAGAATGGTTGGGCTCCGCAATGACATTTTTAGATAGGAATTTTCATTCTCATCTGGTGCAGTAAATCGGCTTAACCATCTATCCTATAAAAAGGAGGAATAAAAATTGTGAATTCACTGGGAAAAATTGAAAGGGAGCTCGATAATTTTAATGTAGAAGAAAGAAAAAAAGCTTTTTTAGAGCTGAAATCGTTGGTAGATCAGAAAAAAGTTCTTTTACCCAACACTTCATCAAGAGTGAACCTTCACTATCATACTTTTTTTTCCTTTAACGCTTATGGATATTCTCCTTTGCACATTATCTGGCGAGCTCGAAAAGAAGGATTAGCCATGGCTGGCAGTGTAGATTTTGATGTTTTGGACGCTATGGAAGAATTTCTTTGGGGTGGGTTCGAAGTGAACTTACCGGTATCCAGTGGTATTGAAACTCGAGTGTATTTACCCGAATTTCAAGATCGAGAGTTGAGTTCTCCCAAAGAGCCCGGAGTAGCTTATTTTATGGGAAATGGTTTTACTCGGCTTCCTGAATTAGAGACAAAAACAGGTAAAACTTTAAGATATTTAAAAGAAATCGCCCAAAAAAGGAATAGAAGCGTTTTAAAAAGGGTGAATTCATACTTACAGCCGGTTACGATCGATTTAGAAAAAGATGTTCTTCCATTAACACCTTCAGGGAATCCTACCGAGCGGCATCTGGTCATGGCCTATGATATAAAGGCAGACCAAATTTTCCCTGACCAAAGAGAGAGAGTGAAATTCTGGTCAGAGAAATTGGAAATTTTCCCAGAGAAGGTTAAAGATTTTTTAGACCATAAACCCGATTTTTATGATTTTATTCGGTCTAAATTAATGAAACATGGAGGTGTCGGATACGTCAAACCCGATGTGGGCGACTTTCCGACTCTTGAGCAGGTAACTGATATGATGCTGGACTTGGGAGCGATTCCATCCTTTTCTTGGCTTGATGGTACTCGAAGTGGTGAAAAAGATCCAAAAGAATTATTGGATTTCTGTGAAGCGAAAGGCATTGAAACTTTATTTATTGTTCCTGACCGAAATTGGGACCTCCCTGATCAAGAAGAAAGACGATTAAAACTTGCCAAGCTCTATGAAATTGTTGAGGAAGCAAAACGGAGAGAATTCCCCATATTTGTAGGGACGGAATTGAATAAATTTGGGCAAAAATTTGTTGATGAATTCGAATCTGCGGCATTAGCTCCAATAGCGCCATATTTCTTGAGAAGTGCATGGATGCTTTGGGGTCACATTATCATGGAAAGATCTTCACAACGTGGATATACCAGCAAATGGGCAACAAAGACTTTTCAAGATCGGAAAGCAAAAAACCGATTTTACTATCAAATTGGTCAAGTTATTCCCGCAGATAGAGATCAATTAGGACAAATAGGATCACTTTCAACCGAGGAATTGATAAAGCGATGGGCATGATTTTGATTGTAACTCCCAATCCATGCATTGATAAGACTCTTTTTGTTGAAAGTATTGTTCCAAAAGCAAAAATTAAGGTGGAAAAAGTTAAAGAAATAGCTGGTGGAAAAGGTTCCAATGTGAGTCGAGTATTGCATCGGCTTGGCGTTGAAGTTGGGCACTTCATTATTTTAGGGGGGCATACTGGGCAAAGAGTAAAAAACTTAATGGAATTAGATGGAGTCTTGGTTTATCCTGCTTGGATTTCTCAATTAACCCGAGTTGTTACGACTATCGTTGATCGGAGTTGGCAACAAGTTGCTTATTTTGAGCCAGGACCGGTCATTTTTCCACATGAAATGGATCAAGTATTATTAACATTTGAAAAGATTATTCCATCAGCGGAGTTGATCGTTTTTTGTGGAAGTGTTTCTGATCAAAGTGCTCATGACATTTATTATCGAATGATTCAGATTGCAAAAAAAAATAGGATAAAAACCATCATCGACAGCCGTGGGGTACCGCTGATCGAAGCCTTAAAAACCCAGCCTTGGATAGTAAAAATGAATCGTGAAGAAGCGGAAGAGACCTGGGAGAAAAAAATTAGCTGTGGTGATGACTTAAACAAATTTTATGAATTTCTCAATAATAAAGGAATTGAATATCTTATTCTCACTTTGGGAGAAAAGGGAGCTTGGTTTCGAGGGAAAGGAATATCTTGGTTTGGTTGCCCCCCAAAAGTGAACTCGATTAACCCAGTAGGCTCCGGTGATTCTTTTTTAGCTGCATTTATTTTTGGCCTGGTTAATGGAAAAGAATGGAATGAGTGCTTGCGTCTCGGTATTGCCTCGGGTGCTGCTAACGCTCAAATCTGGGAAGCTGCAGCGATAACCTGGGATGATATCCAGCTCCTTTTGCCTGAAGTGGAGGTTGAAAGTGGGAATAGCTTTTTAGAAAATTATTAATAAATGAAAAATAAACGAGAAAAAGAAAGGAATTTCACCCTTTATGAATGGATAATAAGTTAAAAAGGGCATTTTGGCTGAATGGAATAATTTCTTTCCCTTAATTGTTATAAAAAGAAGGAGTTCGCTTTGGTTTTTTAGTTTAGTAAATTGAAAATGTTCCTTTTGAATTGAAACTTTTTAGGGTTTTGCAGAATATATAAAGACAACGATATCATGATAATTAATGAGCTGAAAAGTTTATATAAAAAAAGTGAAGCAGAAAATTAAAGGGAATTTAATAAAAATATAAAGGATCTTTCCCCTCCTTGCATTTACGGGGGACCGACACCAAAATCGGTCCCCCGTAAATGTTTTTAGGCAGAATTAAAGAACCTTTTGAATTTTTTGGTTTAAATCAATTAGCTGGAAGGCGTGAAAATACTTACCCATGCTTTTTTCTATGGCTGAGAGAACAATAGTTTCCGCTTGATAGCCGTTTTTAAGTAAATTTTGATATAAACTAAATCGAGATTTTATCACTTCTGGTTTCGACCATATGTAACGGCAACCGGTTTTAGTTAGCCAGGCTTTTCTTTCGGGAGTTAGAGAGAAAAAATCAATTCCTTTTTCTTCGGTTTGGAGCCATTTTTTCCAACGACCACTTTGATAAACTGCTTGTTCTAGGCTTTCCATTATGTTGGATTTTTTGGCAATTCCTCCTTGTTTATCCAGATCAATTTCAATTTTTTCACACTCGAGAAGTGAGTTATATTCTTCTTCAGTAAACTCAGGGCCAACATTAGCACCACCCATGCCTGATAGGGGGTAGTCGGCCGGATTTTCGACATAATCAGTATAATGGCCTTTGATATATGATCCGTAGTTTTTAGCTATTTGAACCAATTTTTGGGCTACTTGAGGGTCAAAGGTAGTGGTATGAAGATCGGTTCCAACTTTCCCTACAACAAAAATTGGCCATACATCAGATAATCCTCGATTTTGAAGCTGATTTTTTAAGCCTTTAAGAAAATTCTCAAAGACTGATAGGTCAGCTAAACCTCCATGGACTTCTTCTGTTCCAACTTCATAGGATATCGGTGGGAATTGGTGGTCTCTACGGAACTTCTCAGCGTGTTCGATTAATTCCACAGTTCTGGTGATTACCAAATCGATAGGTATAACTGAACCAGAAGGGAGAGTCCTGTCTACAGTTGGATCGACGTGAATGAGGTCATAACCAGCTTCGATGGCGGCCTCGAAGGATTTTTTTATCCATTCCATGCATTTTATTAGAGGCCAATTTTCTTGGCTTTGTATATCTTTTAGCCAAGGACCACCATGGTCGATAGCAATGATAATTGGTCCATTATAATGAATAGCTTCTGCTTCAAGCTTTACCATTTTTACAAATTCAAACTGGTTCATCCCGGTATATCCACCGTCTAAGTCGACTTGATTGAGAGTAGCAGCAAATTTTATAGGGGCATTAGCCCTTTGAGCCGATCTCAGGGCAGCTTTTATCACCGTTTCAGAATTGGGACAGGCAGCAAAAAGCGTCCGGGGAGTGTTTTCCAAAATGCTTAATTCCATCATTTTTCTCATTAACAAATCACAAGTTGGTATACCAAGCTTTTTTGCTCGCTCACGGATTAGACTATTGTCAATGTATTTTCGTTCCAGCATAAAATCCTCCTTTTCTATATTCAACAATTAAATTCGAAAAAAGAATTAAACATTTTTTTAACAATTGGATCTACCAGTTAGTTTATCATTCAATTTAGAAAATTGTGTGGATAGAACACTATCTTCTTTAAACACTGAAAAGGATATCCTTTTTATTAATGTTTTTCAAAGAAGGAAAAAGAATAGCGAATTGTGTTTTTATAAAGACACTGGAAATCATAAGGGTGGTTTAATTAAATTGGCAAACTATGGATATTAATAAATACAGTTGATTGATTAAAAAAGGACACCTAAATTCTGGTGTATAATAATCGGATAGTTTCTTTTTTAGCAATTTAATTTTTAAACAACGGTAGTATAATATACTAAATATATCGAATAACTAATAAAGGTTTGGTAAAATGCCATGTGGGACTATACTGAAAAAGTTAAAGATCATTTTCTTCACCCTCGAAATGTGGGGGAAATTGAAAATCCTGATGCTGTAGGTATTATAGGAAATATTGTGTGTGGTGATGCTTTAAAACTCACCTTTAAGGTGGATCGGAAAACAAACCGAATTATTGATGTTAAGTTTCAAACTTTTGGTTGTGCATCAGCGATAGCTAGCTCATCAGTTTTAACTGAGTTATTAAAGGGAAAAACCATTGAAGAAGCACAAAAAATTACCAATCAAGATATTGCTGATTATTTGGGGGGACTTCCAGAAGAGAAAATGCACTGCTCGGTTATGGCTAAAGAAGCACTGGAAGAAGCCATAAAAAATTATAAAGGAGAAATGCAACCCATTGAACCTCAGGGAAGAATTGTCTGCAAATGTTTTAATGTTTCCGAGGAAAAAATCCGTAAAGTTGCTCAAGAAAATCACCTTAAGACAGTTGAAGAAATTACCAATTTTACCAAAGCCGGAGGTGCTTGCGGTTCTTGCCTTGGAGAGATTGAAACTATTCTTAAGGATGTTTGGTCAACAAAAGAACCAATTAAAATTGAAGCAAGATCAATAAAAAAACGCACTAATTTGCAAAAAATCGCCCTCATCCAAGATATTTTAGAGCGAGAAATTCGACCAAGTTTACAAGCCGACGGAGGCGATATTGAGTTGATTGATATTGAGGGAAACAAAGTTATAGTAGGTTTTCGTGCGATGTGTGTTTCCTGCCCTATGGGTGGGATAACGCTAAAAAGTATTGAAGATAAACTCAAAGAAGTTGTTGGAGAAGAAATAATGGTAGTCGAAGAATGAAAACTCTTTATTTTGATAATAATGCTACAACCCAAGTTGCCCAAGAAGTATTAGACAGCATGCTTCCTTATTTTCGGGAATTTTATGGAAACCCCTCCAGCATGCATACATTCGGAGGACAGATCTATCGTAAGATTGAAGAAGCCCGGGAACAAGTTGCATTACTCATTGGATCAGATCCAGATGAAATCATTTTCACGAGTTGTGGGACCGAAAGTAACAATACGGCAATCATGAGCGCGATAGAAACCAATCCAACAAAAAAGCACGTTATTACTACTAAAGTGGAACATCCGGCAGTTTTAAATTTCTGTAAACATCTGAGCCGTAAAGGATATCGAGTGACCTATTTACCGGTTGACAGTAAGGGGAGATTAGAAATTGACTCACTTTTGCAGGTTATTGATGATGATTTGGCATTGGTTTCAATTATGCATGCGAATAATGAAACCGGAGTTATTTTTCCCATAGAAAAGATTGGGCATATTCTTAAGGAAAGAAAAGTGGTTTTTCACACCGATGCTGTTCAAATTGTAGGTAAATTACCCATAAATGTAAAGGACCTTCCAGTTGATATGCTTACTCTTTCTGGACATAAAATCCACGCGCCTAAGGGGATTGGAGCTTTATATGTAAGAAAAGGAACCCGGTTTTATCCTTATCTCATTGGTGGTCATCAGGAAAACGGACGTCGAGCAGGAACAGAGAATGTTGCCTTCATAATTGGATTAGGAAAAGCTTGTGAGATAGCAACAAAGAGTATACAAAAAGAAGTTGGCTTCGTGAAACACCTTAGAGATAAGCTTGAAAATAGCTTATTAAGCAACTGCCCGGATGCCAGTATCAACGGCGACAAAGAAAACCGGCTCCCAAATACGTCTAATATTAGTTTTGAGTTCGTTGAAGGAGAAGCGATCCTTCTTCTACTGAATGAATATGGCATTTGTGCATCATCAGGTTCGGCCTGTACATCAGGATCATTAGAGCCAAGTCATGTATTACGAGCTATGGGGGTTCGCAACACTGCTATCCATGGTTCAGTAAGGTTTTCTTTGAGTAGGTATAATCAGGAGAGAGAAGTTGATAAGGTAATCGAAGTCATGCCGGAAATTATTAAAAACCTTCGACTCATTTCACCATTCGGCCAGGAAAGATTAACGGGGAAGGGATATGCATCTTGAAAGGGAAATAAAAAAGGGCGATCGTAAGATCGCCCTTTTTTATTTCCAGAATAAACCACAATGGCACCGATTATTTATTTCAACATCCCCCTGACGAGTGTAAATACACGGGCAAACATTCTCTTGAATATTGTCAATTCGACAAGGGCA
>Ga0334884_1005663_pt1 | contig 11776 bp, 12 predicted proteins | sample GraSluR1_MG_7_FD_207215 | JGI IMG/M metagenome (GOLD analysis project Ga0334884, IMG submission 207215) | Sludge microbial communities from methane-producing bioreactor in Wageningen University, Netherlands - Granular Sludge_12_05 R1 | ecosystem: Engineered > Bioreactor > Anaerobic >...
CGAACCAGCGCAACGAAAGAGGCAAGTAAGTGCCGCGCAAGTCCAGGAGTCGTACAAGGAGGCTTAGCCTAACCTAAGAAGACAAGCCTTGACGATGGTTAGACCACTCCCCGACGATGGTTCTGTTCTAGACATTTCGCGACCACGATGGAGTATCGCTGATGGAGCCTTTCCAGCCTGTCATCAATCCGGTGAACGGCAGCCTTTTCTTGTCCGCAATGGTCGCTCTGCTGCCACTGCTTACCATTTTCCTAACGCTCGGTGCGCTGCGCTGGAAGGCCCACTGGGCCGGCCTCACGGCAGTCGGTGTGGCCGCGCTCGTGGCCATCTTCGCGTTCCACATGCCTGTTGGCCTGACCGTGATGTCGGCCTTCGAGGGCGCGGCGTTCGGCATCTTCCCGATCACCTGGATCGTGCTGTGCGCCATCTGGATGTATGAATTGACCGTTGAATCCGGCCACTTCGAGGATCTGCGTGCGACGTTCCACGTGATCTCCGACGATCCCCGAATCCTCGCCATCCTGATCGCCTTCTGCTTCGGCGGGCTGATGGAGGCCCTGGCCGGCTTCGGTGCGCCCGTGGCGATCACCGGCGTCATGCTGATGTCGATCGGTTACCCGCCGCTGCGCGCAGCCCTCACGGTGCTGCTCGCCAACACCGCACCGGTGGCGTTCGGCGCAATCGCAACGCCGATCATCACCGCAGGCGCCCTGACCGGCATCCCCTACCAGGAAATCGGTGCCACCGTCGGTCATCAGACCCCGGTGCTCGCCTGGTTCGTCCCGATGCTGCTGGTGCTGATCGTCGACGGCAAGCGCGGTGTCAAGGAAGTCTGGCCCGCCGCACTGACCATCGGCCTGAGCTTCGCGATCGCGCAGTGGATCAGCGCGACCTGGCTGTCGGTCGAGCTGACCGACGTCATCGCTTCGCTGGTTGGCCTGGGTGCCGGTGTTCTGTTGCTCCGCTTCTGGCAGCCCAAGGGCACCTCGGAGGCTGCTCAGCGCCTGACCGACATGAAGACGAACGAGGCCAACGAAGGTTTCCACACCACCACCAAGGTCGAGATCAAGGAGATCCAGCCGGTCACCGGCGCCAAGGTTGCCATGGCTCTGTTCCCCTACCTGCTGGTCATCGCGATCTTCTCCGTGGCCAAGCTGTTCGGTCCGGTCAAGGTCTTCCTCGCCAGCACCGATGTCAAGATCAACTGGCCGGGCCTGTGGCGGGACGGCGAGGCGCTCATCCTCACCGGTGCGGGTACACCGAACAGCTCGACGATCTACAACTTCTCCTGGCTGTCGAGCCCCGGCACCTTGCTGCTGATCACCGGCATTCTCGTCGGCATCGTCTACCGGATGAGCCCGGCCCTGATGGCCAGAGTCTTCGGACGCCAGGTCTACAAGCTGCGCTGGACCTTCCTCACCATCGGTTCGGTGCTGGCTCTGGCCTACGTGATGAACCTGTCGGGCCAGACGATCACCATCGGCACCTGGATCGCCGGTGCTGGTGCAGCGTTCGCCTTCCTCTCGCCTGTCCTCGGCTGGATCGGTACCGCAGTGACCGGTTCGGATACCTCGGCCAATGCTTTGTTCGCGACGCTGCAGCAGACGGCTGCGCAGAATATCGGCATCAATGAGCACCTGCTGGTGGCCGCCAACACCTCCGGTGGTGTGGTCGGTAAGATGATCAGTCCACAGAACCTGGCGATCGCGGCCACCGCGGTCGGGCTGGTGGGCAAGGAGTCCGACATCTTCCGTCGCTCGATTCCGTGGAGCCTCGGTCTACTGGCTGCCTTGTGTCTGCTCGTCGGGCTGCAGTCGACTCCGGTGCTGGCCTGGATGATGCCGACCTTCGGATAGCGCATCCCCAATCTCATCAAGGAGGACATATGACGACGACTACGGTTACCACCACCAAAGCGGTGGGTAAGCCCGGCGCAGGCAAGACGGTCGCGCTGTTCGCCACCTGCGCAAACGACGTGATGTTTCCTCAGACTCCCATCGCGGTGGTGAGGCTGCTGGAGCGACTGGGCTGCAAGGTGGAGTTCCCCGAAGAGCAGACCTGTTGCGGTCAGATCTTCACCAACACGGGTTACTACGACGAAGGACTGGGGTCGGTCAAGACCTTCCTCAGGGCCTTCGAGCCCTACAAGTACATCGTCGGTCCGTCGGGATCGTGCGTCGGTTCGGTGCGTCACCAGCATGAGATGCTGGCTCGCCGTTCGGCCGGCGACGCGGTCGCCGACAGGGTGGCTGCGGTGGCCTCTCGCACCTATGACATCAGCGAGTTCCTCATTGATGTCCTGGGTGTCACCGATGTGGGTGCCTATTTCCCGCACAAGGTCACCTATCATCCGACCTGCCACTCCAAGCGGATCGCCCATGTGGGGGACCGGCCCTACCAGCTGCTGAAGGCGGTCCGGGGGCTGACACTGCTCGACCTGCCGGACGCCGACACCTGTTGCGGCTTCGGAGGCACCTTCTCCCTGAAGAACCCGGATGTGTCGGTGACGATGGCCGGTGACAAGGCGCGCAATGTGGCGTCCACGGGGGCGGAGTACCTGGTCGCGGGCGACAACCTGTGTCTGCTGAACATCGGTGGTGTGTTGCACCGGACGAATGCCGGCATCACACCTATCCACATTGCCGAGATTCTCGCGCATACCGAGGGAGATGAGTGATGACCGCCGAAACCCAGCATCGTCTGACTCCGGCCCCGCCACCCGGTGAGTACATCGATTCGCCGCGTTTCCAGATCGGCGCGAAGAAGGGCCTGGCCAACACCCAGCAGCGCGCCAATCTGAGACACGCCACCACGACGATCCGCAACAAGCGGGCCAGGGTGGTTGCCGAACTCGACGACTGGCAGGAACTGCGCACCGCCGGTGAGCAGATCAAGACCCGGGTGGGTCGCCATCTTGATGAGTACCTCGTGCAGTTCGAGGAGAACTTCACCAAGGCGGGCGGCCATGTGCACTGGGCCCGCGACGCCGACGAGGCCAACCGGATCATCATCGGCCTCATCGCAGCGACCGGCGAGAGTGAGGTCGTCAAGGTCAAGTCGATGGTCACCCAGGAAATCGACATGAACGAGGCCCTGGAGGAGGCCGGCATCGCCGCCTGGGAGACCGATCTGGCCGAGCTGATCGTCCAGCTGGGCCATGACCGGCCCAGTCACATCGTGGTTCCGGCGCTGCACCGCAACCGGGCCGAGGTGCGCGAGATCTTCCTCGAGGAGATGGGACTCTACGGCACCCCGGCACCCGAGGGGCTGGACGATGCGCCGGTCAACCTGGCCGGCGCCGCCCGCACACACCTGCGCGAGAAGTTCATGCGGGCAAAGGTGTCGACCTCGGGAGCCAACTTCGCGATTGCCGAGACCGGCTCACTGGTCGTCGTGGAATCCGAGGGCAACGGCCGGATGTGCCTGACGCTGCCGCAGACCCTGATCTCGGTGGTGGGCATCGAGAAGATCCTGCCCACCTTCGACGACTTCGAGGTCTTCATGCAGCTGCTGCCACGCAGCTCGACCGGCGAGCGGATGAATCCGTACACCAGTGTCTGGACCGGTCCCAGCCCCGAAGGCGACGGTCCGCAGAATGTGCATGTGGTGCTGGTCGACAATGGCCGTACCAATGTGCTGTCGGACCCGATCGGACGAGCCGCACTGCGTTGTATCCGCTGCTCGGCCTGCCTGAACATCTGCCCGGTCTACGAACGTGTCGGTGGGCATGCCTACGGCTCGGTCTACCCGGGTCCGATCGGCGCGATCCTGAACCCGCAGCTGCGCGGCACCGATTCGGTGATCGACCGCTCGCTGCCCTATGCGTCCAGCCTGTGCGGGGCCTGCAACGAGGTCTGCCCGGTACGCATTCCGATCTCCGATCTGCTCGTGCATGAGCGGCACAAGGTGGTGGAGGCCAAGAAGGCCGATCCTCCGCACATCCCGCACACACTCGAGCCGCAGTTGATCGGGGTGGCTGCCTGGGTGATGGACGACTACCGGCATCTGGCACTGGCCGGGCGCGGCAGCGCGTTGGGTTCGGCTGTTCTCGGCAAGATGCTCGGCGTGCAGGGCTTCGGCGCTATTCCTGGGCCACTCAGCCGTTGGACGAGCGCCCGTGACGTGCCGATGCTTCCGGAACAGAGCTTCCGGCAGTGGTGGAAGAAGAATCGAGGGGATCAGCAGTGACCAGCGCCAAGGAAGAGATTCTGGGCCGGGTGCGCAGCGCGCTGCGCGACGTCCCGGCGGACGAGACTCCCGCGGATTCGCCCGTTGAGTGGGTTTATCACCGCAGCGTCGAGGTCGGGAACATCATCGACACCTTCGAGCAACGGGTCGTCGATTACAAGGCTGCGGTGGTTCGCAGTCCGAAGGCGAAGCTCGCTGCGGCGCTGACCACAGCGGCCCGCGATCTGGGTGTGACCTCGGCCGTGGTGCCAGCGGGTCTCGCCCAGGCGTGGCGAGACGGTCTGGCAGCTGCCGGCGTCGAGGTCGTCGAGGACAATCCGGGTCACCGGTTGAGCCACAGTGAACTCAACGACACGGGCGCTGTGGTCACCGCTGCTGCCTGTGGGGTTGCGCTGACCGGCACGATCGTGCTCGACCACAGCGCCGATCAGGGACGCCGTGCACTCAGTCTGGTGCCCGACGTGCACATCTGCGTAGTGATGGCCGATCAGGTCGTCTCGGGTGTCCCCGAGGCGGTGGAGCGGGTGAAGCCCGCTGTGCTGGCCGGGCAGCCGCTCACCTGGATCAGCGGAGGTTCCGCGACCAGCGACATCGAGTTGAGCCGTGTCGAGGGCGTGCACGGTCCACGCAGTCTGTACGTGATCATCGCGGAGTGATACCGGAGTAAGAACACATTCGGTGCGGCGGCGCCAGCGGGTCTGACCGGCTGGCGCCGCCGCACTGTGTTTCGCCGCCGTACTGTGTTCGTCCACTCGATGGCGATGCCGACCCGAAGCTTCGTGTCGCTCCTCCATAGACGGTAGCTTTGGTGAACGTGAGCGATCGAATCGATGGGCGCAAGGCGGCCGAGTTGCGGCCGGTGTCATTCAGCAGGGGCTGGCTCGACCATGCCGAGGGATCGGTGCTGGTGGAGTTCGGCCGAACCAGGGTATTGGTGGCCGCTTCGGTGACCGAGGGCGTGCCGCGCTGGCGCAGGGGCTCCGGTCTGGGCTGGGTGACCAGCGAGTACGAGATGCTGCCGCGGGCCACCAACACCCGCAACGATCGTGAATCCCGCAAGGGACGCATCGGCGGTCGTACCCACGAGATCAGCCGGCTGATCGGGCGTTCGCTGCGCGGAGTCATCGATTACAAGGCGCTCGGGGAGAACACCATTGTCATCGACTGCGATGTTCTGCAGGCCGACGGGGGCACCCGCACCGCGTCCATCACGGGAGCCTATGTGGCGCTGAGCGACGCCGTGTCCTGGTTGCGTGCGCGTCACCTGCTGGCCGGCGAGCCGCTGATCGGTTCGGTGTCTGCCATCAGCGTGGGCATCGTCCGCGGTCAGCCGATGCTCGACTTGTGCTACGAGGAGGATTCGTCGGCGGACGTCGACATGAACATCGTGTGCTCCGGAACCGGTGACTTCATCGAGGTGCAGGGCACCGCCGAGGGAGCGCCGTTCGATCGTGACCTGCTCAATCAGCTGCTCGATCTCGGGCAGGCCGGCTGCGCGGAACTCACCCGGATGCAGGCCGAAGCTCTCGCCGAACCGGTCCACCGATGACCAGCAGAGTGCTGCTGGCGACCAACAACGCCAAGAAGCTGGCCGAGCTGCGGCGAATCGTCGCCGAACAGGGGCTGGGCGTCGAGATCGTCGGCCTGGCCGACGTGGACAGCTACCCGGAGCCCGCCGAGACCGAATGGACCTTCGAGGGCAATGCTCTGATCAAGGCTCGCGCCGGCGTCGAGCACAGTGGCCTGGTCACCTTGGCCGACGACTCGGGTCTGTGCGTGGATGCCCTGAATCAGATGCCGGGAGTCCGCTCGTCCCGCTGGGCTGGGCCCGACCACGACGATCAGGCCAATCTCGAGCTGGTGCTGCGCCAGATCGACGACGTGGACGATCCGCTGCGCGGCGCTCGCTTCGTCGCGGCGGTCGCGCTGGTGACCCCGGATGGCCGGGAGTTCACCACCCGTGGGGAAATGGGCGGCCAGCTGGCTAGGGTCCCTCGGGGTGCGAACGGATTCGGCTACGATCCGATCTTCGTCGCCGACGATCAGCTGCTGGAGCCGGGAGCCGAACCCCTGACCACCGCGCAGATGACTGCCGAGCAGAAGGATGCGATCAGTCACCGCGGCCGTGCCCTGCGCGCGATGGTGCCGCAGCTGCTGGAGGTTCTCGGACTGGAGACGTCATGAAGCAGTATCTGGATCTCTTGCAGCACGTTCTCGATCACGGCGTTCACAAGCCTGATCGCACCGGAACAGGGACACGCAGTGTGTTCGGCTATCAGATGCGCTTCGACCTGCAGGCAGGCTTTCCGCTGCTCACCACGAAGAAGATCTTCACCCGTGGGGTCTTCGGCGAGCTGCTCTGGTTCCTCAAGGGCTCGACGAATATCGAATGGCTGGTCCAGAACAAGATCCACATCTGGGACGAGTGGGCCTCCCCGGACGGCGAACTGGGGCCGATCTACGGCTACCAGTGGCGCAGCTGGCCCACCCCCGGCGGGGGCCACATCGATCAGATCGCTCAGGTGATCGATGCGATCAAGACCAACCCCGATTCGCGCCGGCACATCGTCTCGGCCTGGAATGTCGGCGAGATCCCGCAGATGGCCCTGCCGCCGTGCCACGCGCTTTTCCAGTTCTATGTGGCGCCCGCGACCGGCGATGGCGAACGCGGAAAGCTGAGCTGTCAGCTGTACCAGCGCTCGGCGGACCTCTTCTTGGGTGTGCCGTTCAATATCGCGTCCTATGCCACGCTGACCCACATGGTGGCCCAGGTCTGCGATCTGGAGGTGGGCGACTTCGTCCACACCCTGGGGGATGCGCACATCTACGACAACCACCTCGATCAGGTACATGAGCAGCTCAGCCGCGAACCGCGCGCGCTGCCGAGACTGTGGTTGAGCCCTCAGGTGCGTGACATCTTCGACTTCACCCTGGATGACATCAAGGTCACCGACTATGACCCGCATCCGGCCATCAAGGCACCGATCGCGGTCTGATGAAGTCCCGCCGCAAAGGAGAGGCGCAGCAGATGAAACTCATTGCGATTGCCGTGGTGGCCAGCAACGGCGTGATCGGAGATGGCAACGATCAGCCGTTCAAGTTCGCCGAGGACTGGGCACGGTTCAAGAAGATCACCATGGGCCACTCGATGATCATGGGACGCAAGACTCATGAGGCCATGGGCCTGCTGCCGGGGCGAACCAGCATCGTCATCACCCACCATCCCGAGAAGCTCAGCTTCCCGGTGTCCGAGGATGGGCGTCCGCGGGGCATCGCGGTGACCAGCTGGGAGCAGGCAGTGCAGGTGCCCACCGGCGACGCCGACGAGGTCAGGTATGTCATCGGTGGCGGACAGATCTACCGGCTCGCCTGGCCACATCTGGACGAGTTGGACATCACCGAGGTGCACGCACAAGCTGCGGGCTCGGTGCTTTTTCCGGAGATCAAACCCGAAGAATGGAAGGAGGTCTCGCGGCAGCCGCGCGGCGAATTCGACTTCGTGCGGTACACGCGAGCACAGTAATGAAGATCAACCTCGAGGTGGGCGATGTCGCCCAGTTCACCAAGACTCTGGGCGAGTCGGACGTCTACCTATTCGCGGGTATCACCGGCGATCTGTCCCCAAACCACATCAACGAGGAGTACGGCCGGACTACTCCCTACGGGGGCCGTATCGCGCACGGCATGCTGGTGCTGAGTCTGTCGTCCGCCTGCTCGACGATGATCCAGGCGAGAGCCGGACAGGCGTGCGTGAGCTATGGATACGACAAGGTGCGGTTCACCGCAGGAGTACTGATCGGCGACACATTGACGGTGACCTACACCATCACCGAGGTCGATCAGGAGGCAGCGAAGACCTACTCGAGCATCGAGATCCACAACCAGCGTGGCGAGTTGTGTGCGGTGGGCAAGCACATTCTGAAGTTCTTCGACGCACCACTGGCGTAGCAGGGCGGAATAGTGCGAGCCTCGGCGTCGATCCTGCACCTGGATCTCGATGCCTTCTTTGCATCGGTCGAGCAGCGCGACAAGCCGTCGCTGCGCGGCAAACCGGTGATCGTGGGAGGCATCGGCGGACGCGGGGTGGTCGCTACTGCCAGCTACGAGGCCCGCGAGTTCGGAGTCGGGTCGGCGATGTCGACGGCCGAGGCACGACGGCGCGCTCCGCACGCCGCCTATCTGGGCGGCCGCTTCGACGCCTACCGGCAATCGAGTCGCATCGTGATGGCGCTGCTGCACGAGTTGAGCCCGGTCGTGGAGCCGCTGAGCATCGACGAGGCCTACGTCGATCTCGCCGCGGGCGGTATCGAGACCAGTTCTGTCGTGGAGCTGGACCGGCTGGTCGGTGATCTGCGTGCCGAGCTGACCCGCCGGACCGAGGGACTGAGTGCCTCGGTCGGGGTCGGCTCGAGCAAGTTCATCGCAAAGCTCGCCTCGGAGGCGGCGAAGCCGGATGGATGGCTCGTCGTGGCCCCCGGGCGGGAGCTGGAGATGATCACGCCGATGTCCGTGCGCGCGGTTCCCGGTGTCGGGCCGGCGACGATGGAGCGGCTGGCCCGGCTCGGCGTGGTGACGGTGGCCGATCTGCAGCGAGCCTCGGCCAAGGAACTGGTGCGTGAGCTCGGCCAGGCTGCGGGATCCGGCCTGCGTGAACTGGCGTTCGCCAGGGACGATCGCGCGGTGCAGGCGGTCCGCGAAGCGAAGTCCATCTCCGTGGAGGACACGTTCGCGACCGATCTGACCGATCCGCACGAGATCGCCGCGGTGATCGACCGGGACGCGGTGCTGGTGGCCGCCCGGATGCGCAAGGCAGGGCTGTTTGCGCGGACGGTGACGATCAAGGTGCGGCTTGGAGACTTCACCACATGGACGCGATCACGGACGCTGGACGGGGCTACCGACTCCGCCGAGCGAATCAGGGCCGTCGCCCGTGGACTGCTGGGCGGCCTGGCGACAACCAGCGGGGTGCGCCTGCTGGGGGTCGGTGTGGCCAACTTCACCGCGGCCGCCCAGGAGGAGTTGTTCTGGGCCGACGAGGAACTCGGTCCGATGACCGAAGAGGTCACCTCGGTGCCGGCGATGAGGCGGCGGCACGGGTCGAGCGGCGCATGGATCCCCGGCATGGATGTCGAGCACGAAGAACACGGCCGCGGCTGGGTCTGGGGTGCAGGTCACGGGGTCGTCACCGTGCGTTTCGAGACCCGGTTGACCGGTGTCGGTCCGGTCCGCTCGCTCGCGTCCGACGACCCGGGACTTCATCCGGTCGGGCCGCTGCCGATGGCCTTCCAGGTCGATGACAGCGAGGATCCGGCCCCCGGTTAGCGATCCGAGGGCCGGACACGGGACCCACCTATCTGCGGCGACGTCAGTTCTTGCGCTGCTGCCTCGCGAACAAGATCAACATCAGCAACAGCACGGCGCCGTAGGCAATCTGCTGGCCGGCATCCGACAGGCCGACGACCTGCAAGAAGCTGAGCAGAACCACGATGGTACCGACGCCGGAGAAGGTGCCTCCGTACCCGCCGACGCCGCCGAAGATGCTGGTGCCGCCGATCACGACTGCTGCAATGGACTTGAGCTGGTAGGGACCACCCAGGTCGTAGTAGCTCGACCCGATGTAGCCGGTCAGCATGAGGCCGGCCAAGGCGGACATCACGCCCGAGATGACATAGATGGCGATCACGATGACGGCCACCCGCACGCCGGAGGCCTGCGCGGCCCGGCGACTCAGGCCGACCGCGTACAGCTGCATTCCGAAGACCGACTTGCGCAGCACCAGGATGATGCCGATGCCCAGGATTACCCACAGCACCACGCCCCCGGTCAGCACCCCGGCGAACCGGGCCTGCATGAAGGTCACGATCGCGGGACTGGCATTGCCCTTGTTCACGCCTCCGGTGATCAGGTAGCCGGTACCCAGCAGCATCGTCATGGTTGCCAGTGTCATCACCATGTCGGGCACCTTCAACAGTGCGATGCCGACCCCGTTGACCAGACCGACGGTGAGACCGATGAGCAGCGTCAACCCCATCGCGAGCGGCATGTTCGCATTCGAACCGGCCATGACCAGGGCTGTCACCAGGTTGGTGAGTGTCATCACGGCGCCCACCGACAGATCGATGCCGGCGACCAGGATGGCCAGGTTCTGGCCGATGGCGACCACGCCGAGTAGCCCCATCAGCTGCAGCAGGCTTGCGACCTGGGTCGTGCTGCGGTAGCCGGGCGCGAACGTGAACGTCACCGCCAAGACGATCAGCAGGATGAGGTGTGGCGCAATCGTCTGGATGCTCACCGAGCGGCGACGTGAAACCGCGGGGGCCGGAGCGCTCGGACCCGTATCGGCAGTGCTGGTGGCGCTCATGCTGCCCTCCTCAGTTCTGGACGAGAATTCGCGCGGGCGCGGCCGATCAGATAGGGCACACCCAGCGCCGCGATCAGGATCGTCCCGATCACCACGTACTGCCAGTACCCGTTCAGGCCGAGGCTGAACAGCAGGTTGCCGATCAGCCGCAGGGTCACGGCACCGGCAACCGCTCCGGCGATGGTGCCTCGTCCACCGGACAGCAGCGTGCCGCCGATGACCGCCGCGGCGATAGCGTTCATGGTGAAATCGACGCCGATCTTCGGATCACCGGAGGCTGAGGTCATCGTCATCAGCATGCCGCCGAAGGAGGTGAAAGCCGCACCGAGCACATAGGTGCTCGCCCGGACGGCGCGGACGTTGATGCCGGAGGTGAAGGCCGATGAGTCGTCCTCGCCGACCGCCATGATCGCGGTGCCCAGCCAGGACCGCCGGATCGGGTACCAGACCAGCAGCGGAATGCCGATCAGCAGGATCAGGGAGAACGGTATCGGGCCGATCAACAGCAGCGGAATATTGGAGAACCACTTGGGCACCGACCCGCCCGGGGTGGGCAGGATGTACAGCGCGACGCCGGCGAGAATTGACGACGTCGCCAAGGTGATGACCAGCGGCGGCAGCCCCATATAGGCCACCAGCACGCCGTTCACAGATCCGACCAGCAGGCTCACGGCAAGAGCGATCAGGGCGGCGAGCAGCACCGGCATGCCATTACTGGACAGATAGGCGATGATGACGTTGGTGATCGTGAGGATCATGCCCAGCGAGAGGTCGATGCCCTTGCCGAAGATGATGACCGCCATGCCGCAGGCGACCATCGCCAATGGCAAGGTCTGGGCGATCACGATGGCGATGGATGAGATCGACAACCGGGGGGTATTGAGCATCCACCCGACAGCGACAATCGCCAGGATCACGAACGCCGCAATCGCCGAGGGCTCCCGGCGAGCGAAGCGCTTTAGCGAGTTCATGCGGACTCCTCCTGGATGCTCTCCTCGACGCCCTGGAAGGCAGCACCCGTGATGGTCTCTTCGGTGATCTGAGAACCGGTCAACGTGCGGACGATCCGTCCCTCGGCCATCACATGCACGATGTCCGCTAGCCCGACGATCTCGGTGAGGTCGGTCGACAGCATGAGCACGCCGATGCCGTCGTTGGTCAGCTTGCGCAGCAGACCGTAGATCTCCTGTTTGGTTCCCACATCGATGCCCCGGGTGGGGTCGGCGC
>Ga0334884_1005679_pt1 | contig 11748 bp, 6 predicted proteins | sample GraSluR1_MG_7_FD_207215 | JGI IMG/M metagenome (GOLD analysis project Ga0334884, IMG submission 207215) | Sludge microbial communities from methane-producing bioreactor in Wageningen University, Netherlands - Granular Sludge_12_05 R1 | ecosystem: Engineered > Bioreactor > Anaerobic > Unclassified...
AGTAGCGAGTAGCGAGTAGCGAGTAGCGAGTAGCGAGTAGCGAGTAGCGAGTAGCGAGTAGCGAGTAGCGAGTAGCGAGTAGCGAGTAGCGAGTAGCGAGTAGCGAGTAGCGAGTAGCGAGTAGCGTCGCGCTGGAAAGCCCGATCACGGCAGGCGGGACGACGGCAACACCAAACCCCCGCGTCCGCCGTTTCCCTGCCTTTCCCTGCCTTTCCCTGCCTTTCCCTGCCTTTCCCCTGCCTTTCCCCTGCCTTTCCCCTGTCTTTCCCCTGCCTTTCCCCTGCCTTTCCCCTGCCTTTCCCCTGCCTTCCCAGTGGCCGCACAATTGCTGTGGGTGCTGTGAGCAGGCGCAGCCGCTGCGCCCTGCTGCGTGTGTGCCGGTTCTCGGGAGGTCAAATCGCGGTGTCAGATCATCGAAATAGCCCGTTCTGCAGCCGTTACTGGCCAATAGTCGGCATTTCCCTGCTTGTCTGCCACTTCGCTCCCGCATTGGCCGACCCGGCCGTGACGCAGGAGCTCTGGAGCTCGGCGGAGATGTCGGCCTGGGAGCAGGCATGCGTCGCGGAGACTTGGCCGCAGCGAGCGGTTTGCTTCGAGGGTACTGTGCCGCAGGCCTATGCCGAGCAAATGGCGGCCTGCGGGGTGGCCTTCCGCGTCGCTCGCTCCATGGCCCTGCTGCAGGAGGGGATGGTGGCGGAGGCGGTGGCGCTGGCCGAGCATTGCGCCCGCGAGCTGGCGCTTCCCGACTGGCTGTCGGCGCTGATCGAGGGCCCCCAAGTGGCCGCGGGCGACATTCCGCCCCTGCCGCGGTCGGGCGACGACCCCGCTTTGGCCGACCGCCGCTCCGCCCGCCTGAGCCGGCTCACCGGGGGGGCCGAGGGTGACGGCTCGGTCCCTGCATCACTCACGGCGGCGCAGTTCCGAGCCTGGCTGGAAACGCCTGTGGAGGACACCGGTTCTCCGTCGCCCGGCAGTCTCGCCGCCGTTGCGTGCGAGATGCTGCGGGCCGGTGTGGCCGACGCGAGCATGACCCGGGCCCGGGCCGACGCCTGGCGGGCCTATTGTGCCGACGCCGCGCCGGCCGTGGAAGTGCTGCGGCATCGGGCCCTGGCCGTGCTCGCCCGGGCCGTGACGGAGGTGGAGCGTACCGACCTGCTGCTGAGCGTGGGGCTCGCCGACGGGCTGGCGACGGAGGTTGGGCAGGCACGCCTGGAGCCCTTCGGTGGGCACCAGACGGTTGCCCTGGCGGTTGACGGTGACGAGGCCGGTCGCCTGTCTCTGCGCCTGCGTCTGGTCGATGCGGACAAGCTCCTGGGGCCTGTGCGCGGCGGGATGTTGTGGGTGACCCGGCGCGATCGCACCCGCTGGGCCGAGCCTCTGTGCGTCGGTGAGCGACTGGCCGGGGCCGCGGAGGCCGTCGCGGGGCGCATCGAGGACGGTCGCCTCTGCATCCGGTGCGATCTGGGGCCGGTGGCTCCGCACACCTCCGCGGTGCTTGTGCGCGTGAAGGGCCCGTCTCGCGGTTCCTTGGCCACGCTGACTGTGGAGGGCGCCGACGCCCCTCTGGTGCGAGAGAGCCGCTACCACGACTTCCGCACGGCAAAGACGGAGGTCGGCGAGGAGGGCATCACCGTTGAGTTGCCCCTGGATCTGAGTCTGGTGCGTGTTGCCGCCGATGTGCGAGTGTGGCCTGCGTGGCGCGAGGAGCTGTACCGGCGGGAGATGGAGTTGCCGAGGATGCTGGCGGAGCTCTCCGGCGTCGGGGCCGGCGGCAACCAGTCGGTGCGCAATGCGGCCTCGGGCATCACGATGCGGGTGAAGCGGGCGGCGCCAAAGGGTGCCACCGAGGAGCTGTACCTGGATGTAGAGCGGGCCGCCACCGGCCTCAAAGGGGGAGAGCCCGCCTCCGGGCAGCGGCGCGATGAGCTGCTGGGTGGCCTCAGGTCCTGGGTGGACCGGGTTATCGCGCTGGAGATGATCCGCACCGAGAGCGAGAGAGCCCCCGGCCCGCGGGTGAGCTTGCCCGAGCAGGTCCGGGTCGTGTCCTGGCTGCCGCTGGAGACGGGGCCCTCGACCCAGGGCTCCCGAGATGTTCGCATCGGGCTTCACGTCCCCGCCGCGCCCACGCTGCCGCCGACCGCAGCGGGCACGACCGTGACCTTGCAGCAGGCCGCGGCCGCGATGGATGCGCTCCTGCAGGACGCTCAACACGGCCAGATCGCGCCCGCCGAGTACCATGCCGCGGCCCGGGCCTGGGCCATGGCGGCAGCGCAGCCGAAGGACTGGGACAACCGCACGATGGTCTCCTCCTGGCTGCTGGAGAACCACAGCAGGCGGCCTGTGGCCGAGCTGGCCCAGCGAGAAGTCACGGCCACCTACGAGCGTCTGAAACAGGAAAACGAAGCGTGGCTCAAGGAGGTTAGGAAGCTTCCGGCCGAGCTGGCTGCGACGCTTCCCGCCCCGGTCTCCCAGGTCTTCACGACCCGCGGTGAGCTGGGAAGCGACATGCCCATGCCGCCGGGTGCCGGCGTGGTACATCAGGCCTTCGCGGGCGGCCTGTGGCGGATGACGGACCCCGCCCTGGATATGCGGCCCCGCTACCTGCTCACCCATCTGGGAAGCTACGCGGCCTTCTACAGCGAGCGCCTGGAGGCCCTCGGCGCGCTGAGGCTCAGACTGGAGGAAGACCACCTCCCCAGGGTGCGCCGGCTCCTGGCGGCCCGATTGGCCCACAGCCGGGAGGTAGAGCGCCTGCGCACCCCGGCCGAGCTGGTGGGCCGCGGCGCACGCCTCGACAGGGACCTCATCGTTCCCGAAGGCGACCCGGCCGTGCGCTATCTGCTACTGGCGCAGACGCACAGCGCCGGTGCCGTCCAGGCGGTAGCGGTCTGGGAGGAGATGACCCGGCGACGCGGGGAGTGGATCGCGTCGGTGGCCGAGCGCTGTGTAGCCGGCGGCGAACGCCTGGCGCGGAGAGAGCGGCTGTTGCGGGCCGAGCTGCACCTGCGGCGCACAGAGCAGGCCGCGGAGCTGCTCGGCCTCGCGGAGAACGCCGGTGCCCTTCAGTCCGCTCTTGAGCCCCTCGTGCAGACGACTCAGGCTGTGCTACCCGGCGCTCCCAGCGAGACGGCGCTGCCTTTGGACCTCGCCGGCGCCCGCTGGGAGACGGTGGCCGCCGGCCTGGAGGCCTGGCAGGCGACGCTGTCTTCGCAACTGGCGGCCGCGGCGCAGTATCCGGGGGCGCAGGGGGCCGCTCTCGCCGTGGGCTCCGGGGGGCTTTCCGAGACGCTCGCCGCACTCGAGGAGGCCTGTCGGGCCGCGGCCGCGGACTGCGACGAAGCGGCGCGGCAGCAAGTGGGGATTGCCGCAACCGTGGCGGAATACCACGAGCTGGAGCGCGAGGCCCGGCTCGAACCGGTACCGCTGTACGCCGCCGTGAAGGGGGCCGCCGGTCTGGCCGCTCTGGTCGACCGCAACGGCCGACCCAGCCGCGAGGGCGACGCCGAGATTCGGCGCCTCGTGGACGAGCAGCTCCTGCCGCGGAGCTGGCGGACCGACTTCGATGCCACCTGGCAGCCGCAGGTGGAGAGGCTCCGGGCCGTCGCCGGCGTCTTCCGCCGCCACTGTGCGCTCTTTGCCCGTGCGGCCCAGGTCTATGAGCAGTACGCTCCGACGGTGGCCATGGGACGTACGCGGTGGAGCGAGAAGATACTGCCTCTGGTCGACAACTGTCGTGCCGCGGAGACCGCCCAGGCGCAGCAGGCCGCTCTCGCCGAGCTGTACGCGGCCTTCGATAGTCGTCTGGGCTACAGCAACGAGCAGCGCGCCGCCGTCCTGGGTGACCGGGTTGAGCTGCCGCAGGTGGACGCCGAGCTACTCCCGGCGGTGGCCGCCGCGGCCGCGGCCTATTGCGAGACGGCCGCCTCGCAGCTCATGGCCTCGGCCACCGCGCTGCGCAAGACCGCCGCCGCCATCGAGGCCCTCACCCCCGAGCGGGCCGCGACCCACCCCTGGCGGGAGCGGGCGCAGTTGGAGCTGGACCTGGCCGACGGGGAGCTCCAGCCCGGCCGACTCCCCGGCGCTCGCTGCATGGCCTGGCTGCAGGCCACCCTGGTTCGAGCCGGTCTGTCCACGGCCGCCGATACCCTGGCCGCCGCCATGCAGGCCCGCGCCGAGGCCGCGGGAGCTCTGGAGACCACCTATCAGGCCCGCTTCGCGACCCCGCCGCCGGAGACGGTCGTGGCCTCCGAGTCGACCCCGGGTCCCAGCGAAGGCTAAGCCCCCCTGCCGTGATCCTCGGGCCGGCGGTTCGCCGTGCTTCCCCCCGCCTGCCAAAGACGGGCGGGGGAGTGGCTGTCGCCGCCACCGGGACCGGCCCCTCGACGCCCTGGCCCGCCCGCACCTTGCCCCGGGCAGGTCAACCTGTCTCCCGCGCCGAAGAGCATGAGGTCTCTATCCGCCTCTTGTCAGGGGCGCATCCGGGTGTGAGGACAGTGTCTCCTACGCTGCACGAAGCATTGCTGATTGTCTGCCTGATTCTGCTCAACGGCTTCCTGTCGATGTCCGAGATCGCCGTGGTGTCCGCCCGCAAGGGGCGGCTGCGGCAGTGGGCGGCCGAGGGGCGACGCGGCGCCGGGCTGGCCCTGGAGTTGGCCCGGGACCCGGGGCGCTTTCTTGCCACCATTCAGGTCGGCATCACCCTGGTCGGCATCCTCTCCGGGGCCTTCGGTGGTGTGACGCTGGCTCAGAAGGTCGCCGACTTCCTGGCAGGTTGGCCCGCCCTGGCCCCGCACAGTCAGACACTGGGCGTGGGGATCGTTGTCCTGGCCATCACCTACGCTTCGCTCGTGGCGGGAGAACTGGTGCCCAAGGCCGTCGGGCTCAATGCGGGCGAGACCATTGCCGCCGCCGTGGCCGGCCCCATGCGCCTGGTGTCCAGAGGCCTGGCACCGGTCGTGTGGCTTCTGGACGCCTCGACCAGAGCCGTGCTGTGGCTGCTGCGGGTACGGCGCGCCTCCGAGCCTCCGGTGACCGATGATGAGCTGAGGTACATCGTCAGGGAGGGCACCGAAGCCGGCGTGTTCGCCCCGCAGGAAGAGACCCTCATCGAGGGCGTCCTGCGCCTGGGCGAACGCAAGGTCGCATCGCTCATGACCCCGCGCCACGAGCTGGTCTGCCTCTACCTCGACGATCGGCCCCAGGACGTGCGTGAGAAGGTACTGGGATCCTTGCACTCCCGCTTCCCGCTGTGCGGAGCCAGCACCGACGATGTGCGTGGGACGGTCAGGACCAAAGACATTCTGGGAGCCATCGCCAACTTCTCCGAGCCGGACTTGGAGGCCCTCGCCCAACCGCCCCTGTTCGTCCCGGAGAGTCTCGCGGCGCTGAGCGTGCTGGACAGTTTCCGCGAGACCGGCGTACACATGGCCATCGTGGTGGACGAGTACGGGATGACGCAGGGGGTCGTGACGGTGGACGAGGTGTTGCAGGCGGTGGCCGGCGAGTTGGCTCCCCCGGACAGCCGGGAGCTGGAGGACGTGACGGTGCGCCAGGATGGCTCCTGGCTCGTGGAGGGCGGGGCCCCGCTGGAAGTCCTGACCGAGGATCTCGGGTGTGCAGAGCTCCCCGAGCGCCATGGCACCCATTACCACACCCTGGGCGGCTTCGCCATGGACCAGTTGGGCCGCGTTCCCGCTACCGGTGATGTGTTCGAGTGGCAGGGGTTGGCCTTCGAGGTCGTGGACATGGACGGGTACCGTGTGGACAAGCTGCTGGTGCGCCGGGCCGAGAGCGATGCGGACTGAGCATGGCGGCGGAACAAACGCCGGACCACGGCGCACGCGAGCAGGGAACAAGGCCCGAGCGTGTGAGGAGCCGGCGGGAGTTCTTCGTGCCCGCCGGTCGGGACACACCGAGAGGGACGCCCATATGAACCACATAGAGCGCTTCGAGGCAACTACCGCCCGGCGGCCCGTGGATCGGCCGTGTACCTGGCTGGGGCTGCCCACCGCGGAAGCCTGGCCGGGACTGCTCTCGCATTTCAAGGTGAGCGACCCGCGGGAGCTGATAGTGGCCCTCGATGACGACATCTTCCCCGTGGAGATGCCGTACCACTCGCCCACCAGTGACGCCATCTATGCGGCCTTCGATTTCGCCCGTCAGGGCCCGACGGACGCGGCTCACCGGACCCTCACCGCCACCGGGTATTTCGCCGGACAGAGCGACCCGGCGTGCGTCGAGGCCTTCGACTGGCCCGACCCGGCCCTGTATATCGATTCGCGGCTCTGCGAGGCGGCCGTGGCCGCTGCCCCGGAGGGTCTGGCCGTGCTGGGTGTCATCTGGTCGGCCCATTTCCAGGATGCCTGTGCCGCCTTCGGCATGGAACAAGCCCTGCTCGCCGCCTACGACACTCCGGAGCTGTTCCGCGCGGTCATCGACCGCATCACCCGGTTCTACCTGGATGCCAACGAGATCTTCTACCGCGCCACCGCCGGGGCGCTACACGCCGTCTTGATCGGCAATGACTTCGGCAGCCAGACCGGACTGATGGTCTCGCCCGAGCTGATCCGCGAGTTTGTGCTGCCCGGCACCCGGGCGCTCATCGCCCAGGCCAGGCGTCACGGGCTCATCGTCTTCCATCACTCCTGCGGGGCCGTGCGCCCTCTCATTCCCGACCTCATCGCCGCCGGGGCCGATGTGATCCACCCCATCCAGGCCCTGGCGGCGGGGATGGAGCCGGCAGAGCTACGGGCCGAGTTCGGTGACCAGGTCGCCTTCTGCGGCGGCGTGGATGCCCAGTACCTCCTGGTCCGCGGCAGCGCCGACGAGGTACGGCGGAAGGTGGGAGAGCTACGGAGCATCTTCCCCACAGGCCTGATCCTGTCCCCGAGCCATGAGGCCATCCTGCCCGACGTCCCGCCCGCCAATGTGGCGGCCCTGATGGAAGCGGCGCATCGTCTGTAGCGATGTGGCGGGGGGGCGCGCTCGCCCTTGCCGGGCGCACCGGCCCCACACCCAGTGCCCTCCGGGGGTCTTCCGATGATCCCGCGTTTCGGCGACGGTCGCGACTGGTTCTTCTCCCACCGCTTCGGGCTGTTCGTCCACTGGGGGCTATACGCGCTGGGTAAGTGGCACGAGCAGGAGCAGTTCCGCCGGCCTGTGGCGCGAAAGCAGTATGCGGCACAGATCGCGCGCTTGAACCCCGTGCATTTCGACCCCGAAGCCTGGCTGGACCTGATGGAGGAGGTGGGCATGAGCTATGTCACCTTCACCACCAAGCACATCGACGGCTTCTGCATGTTTGACAGCGCCCACACGGACTACAAGATCACCAACACGCCGTATGGGCAGGACGTGCTGGCCCTGCTGGCGGCGGCCTGCCATCGCCGTGGCGTCCCCCTGTGCCTGTACTACTCGGTGGCCGACATGCACCACCCCAACTACCCAAACGCCGGCCGCAGCTACGAGCTGCCCGGGCCCGCTCCCGGCGATGAGCCCGACCTGGGGCGCTATCTGGCCTACGTCCGGGCCCAGCTTGGGGAGCTGCTCACCAACTACGGGCCGATCCATGGGGTGTGGTGGGATGCCAATGTCATCGGCCACCGCGATCCGCGGTTCCGGGAGCTGATCCGCGAACTGCAGCCCTCGGCGGTGGTCAACGGCCGTGGGTTCGACGGGCGGTGGCCGGATCAGGAGGCCGGAGACTTCGAGACCCCCGAACGTGACTTCGACACCTCCGATGACCAGTCATCGGCCTATACCCGACCCACCGAGGCCTGTCAGGCCGTGGGTACCCAGAGCTGGGGCTACCGGGCCGATGAGGACTACTACACCGACGCCTACCTGATCCGCAGCATCGACAGGACGATGGCCAGGGGCGGCAACTATCTGCTCAATGTTGGGCCGAAGGCCGATGGGACGTTCCCCGAGCAGGCGGTGCGGATGCTGCGGGCCATCGGCCGGTGGTATCGGCCGGTGCGGGAGGCCTTCGAGAACGTGGTGGCGGCCACGGAGCTCACCGAGAACCGCGAGGTGCTGCTCACCCGCCGCGGTAGGACGCTCTACGTCCACCTCCACCGGCCGCCCAGGGCAGATGCGGTGCTGCTGGCCCCGCTGCGGACCCGACCCAGGTCCGCGCGCCTGCTCAACACCGGAGAGCCTGTGGCGACGGCCGTCGACCGCCTCCCCGAGCGCTGGCGAGACCCGGAGCCCTGCCTGCGGCTGCGCCAACTGCCGGTGAATCGGTACCCGGATACCGCTCTGGTGGTGGAGCTTGAGTTCGACTGTGACCTCTGAGTCGCCGCGCTGCGGAGGGTGCCCTGCCTGGCCTCGCGGAGGCCCTTTCGAGGCAGGGGTCGAGTTGCACTCCCGCCGATATGTCGTTAAGATATAGGACAGCATTGGTGCCGGTCGGCTGTCTCCGCGGTGGCGCGTCGTCCCGCGTCCGCGGCGAGGCTTTTTGTGTGCCCCCTGAGAAGCGGACCGCCCGGCGCCCGCTACCCATGACTGATTGGGGTTGAGCCCGAATTGCACGTCTGTTTCCTGACCAACGGCTATGGAGAGGACAGGTCGGCGGCACTCATTGCCGGTGAGTTGCGGAGTCTCCGGCACGACATCACCATCTCCGGCGCCCCCCTCGTGACCCCCGGACACGAGTACGAGAAGCATGGTTTCCCCGTGCTGTACAGGGGCAAGGTTCCGCCCTCGGGCGGCTTCCCCACCACCAGCATGGGCTGGTTCCTGCGTGACCTGCTGCACATCGGCAAGGGCCTGGGCTACTATCGCGCCCTCAAGCGCCATCGGTCCGAGATCGACTATGTGGTGGCCGTGGGCGACTTCGTCCTGATGATGCTGGGCCACTATGCTCTGCGCCGGAAGATGCTGTTTCTGGCTCTGGCCAAGTCGGATCACAAGCGGCCCCATCTGGGCATCGAGGAGCACTTCCTGCGCCGCATCCCCTCTGAAGTGCTCACCCGCGACAGTTACACCGCCGAGCAGCTTCGCGTCAAGGGCGTCAGAGCCACGTTCCTGGGCAACCCGATCATGGACGCTCTGGAGCCGAAGGGCATCGCGATCACCGGCAATCGCGTGGTGGGGGTGCTGCCGGGGAGCCGCGCCGAGGCCTTCGAGAACTTCCGGCGGATCCTGGCGGTCATCGACCTGGTGCACGAGCCTGCCGATTACTACTGCGCGGTGCCGGGCGCCCTGGATTTCGGGAGGTTCTTCCAGGTGGCGGCGGAGACCGGCTGGGAGGCCGGGGACGACGACACGCTGACGCGCGCGGGGCGCACGGTCCACATGGTCCGCAACGGGTTCGAGGACATCATCGCCCGGGCCGAGGTGCTCATCGGGCTGGCGGGCACCGCCAACGAGCAGGCGGTGGGGATGGGCAAGCCCGTGGTCTCCTTCGCCGGCACCGGCCCGCAGACCACGGTCACCCGCATGACCAAGCAGGAGATGATGCTGGGCGGATCGGTGCGCTACATCGCCGACCACCCGCGAGGGGTGGCCGAGGAGGTCTCCTTCCTGCTCTCGCATCCGGAGGAGGCCATGCGCCGCGGCCGCATCGGCATCGAGCGCATGGGTAGCCCCGGCGCCTCGCGCCGCATCGCCGAGCACATCGCCCAGACGCTCCCCACCGGAGCCGCAAGCAGCCTGTGCGAGGGGCTGCCCAGCGGATGAGCCCCCTCAGACGGCTCTTGCGGATCACCCGCCCGGCCTATCACGTGCTGGCCTCGGGCCTCGGTCTGATGCTGGGCGTCATCGCCCTGGACGCCGTGGCCATCCCCATCTTGCTCGCCAGTCTCCTGAGCTTGGTCATGGGCGCCGATGCCCCCAATATGGACATCCCGTTCACCGATCTGGATGTCCGGCAGGTGGTGGCGCAGGTGACCGCCGGCGCCGACCGCATCGCCTTCCTCCAGCTTCTGTGCGTGCTCAGTGCCCTGGCAACCATCGTCAAGTGCGCCGTCCAGGCGGCCCAGACTTACATGATGAACAAGTTCGCCTTCCTGGCCTCCCTGGACCTGCGCCAGAAGCTCTTCGGCCACCTGCTTCGCCTCTCTCCGCCACAGTTGGAGGCCGATAGCACCGGCGGCCTGATCTCCCGGGTCACGTGGGATGTCAATGTGGTCGAGGGCTCTCTGGGCCAGCCCGTCGTGGAGACGGTGCAGGCCCCCCTGACCATCGCCATCACCCTGGCTTTGATGCTCAAGATCAGCCCCCAGCTCACGCTCACGGTGCTGTGTCTCTCCCCGGTTGTGGCGGTGCTCATCTCGGTGTTCGGCCGCAAGATCCGCGTGCTGACCACCGCCATCCAGGACCGCGTCGGGGCACTCAACGGACACCTCACCGAGACTCTGTCGGCGGCCAGGGTCATCCAGTCCTTCGCCCGCGAGCCCTATGAGAACGAGCGCATGCGGAAGCTGAACCTCTCCTACTACAAGAACAACCTGCGCTCGATCCTCGTGGCCGAGACGCTGTCGCCCGGCACCGAGGCCATCGCCACCACCGGCATGCTGGTAGGAATCGCCGTGGCGGGCATCCAGGTGTTCGAAGGCAGTCTGGCCGCAGGTGACTTCCTGCTCTTCCTGGGCTTCGCCCAGAAGGCCGCCTCGCAGTTCACCCGGGTCGCGCGGCTCAACCAGGTGCGGCAGAGGTTCAACGCCGCCGCCGAGCGAGTGGCCGACCTCATGGACGTGCAGCCACTCATTCACGACGCCGAGGGTGCCCGCGAGCTGCCGCCCGTCAAGGGTGAGGTGGAGTTCCAGAGCGTCTGCTTCTCCTACGACGGGACCCAGGACGTCCTCAAGGACGTCGACCTGCGCGTAAGCCCCGGCGAGGTGATCGCGCTCGTCGGCCCCAGCGGCGCAGGGAAGACGACCTTCGTCAATCTGCTCTCGCGGTTCCATGACCCCACCACCGGGCGCCTCCTGGTGGACGGCGCCGACCTGCGAGACGTCACCTTGTCCTCACTGAGGCAGCAGGTGGGTGTCGTGCCTCAGGAGACCACGCTGTTCTCCGGTACCCTCCGGGAGAACATCCGCTACGGCCGCCTGGACGCCACCGAGGAGGAGATCATCGAGGCGGCCCGGGCGGCCAACGCCATGGAGTTCATCCAGCGCATGCCCGAGGGCCTCGACACCGTCATCGGCGAGCGGGGAGCGCGGCTCTCCGGAGGGCAGCGCCAGCGCATCGCCATCGCCCGAGCGATCCTCAAGAGCCCCCAGATCCTGGTCCTCGACGAGGCCACCAGCGCCCTGGATACCGAGAGCGAGCGTCTGGTGCAGCAGGCCCTGGACCGCCTGGTACACGGGAAGACCACCTTCGTCATCGCCCACCGGCTCAGCACCGTCCAGCAGGCCAGCCGCATCCTCGTCCTCGATGCCGGTCGCATCGTGGAAGCCGGCACCCATCAGGAGCTCCTGGCGAATGACGGCCTGTACCGCAGGCTATACGATCTGCAGTTCCGCGAGCCGCCGTCGGAAGAAGTCGTGCAGGACTGAACGGCAGGTGATAGGGGATAGGAAACAGGTGACAGGGACGGCGGGAGAGGCGACGGCGGGAGAGGCGACGGCGGGAGAGGCGACGGCGGGAGAGGCGACGGCGGGAGAGGCGACGGCGGGAGAGGCGACGGCGGGAAAGGCGACGGCGGGAAAGGCGACGGCGGGAAAGGCGACGGCGGGAAAGGCGACGGCGGGAAAGGCGACGGCGGGAAAGGCGACGGCGGGAAAGGCGACGGCGGGAAAG
>Ga0334884_1005680_pt1 | contig 11745 bp, 12 predicted proteins | sample GraSluR1_MG_7_FD_207215 | JGI IMG/M metagenome (GOLD analysis project Ga0334884, IMG submission 207215) | Sludge microbial communities from methane-producing bioreactor in Wageningen University, Netherlands - Granular Sludge_12_05 R1 | ecosystem: Engineered > Bioreactor > Anaerobic >...
GGCGGATTGCTGGGTCGAGCTCCGGTGATGGCGGTGAATCCCAACCAGGCCACCCTGTTTATCCAGCGTAAAGGGCGAATTCCTGCGCCCATACAGGCTTTGAACAATTAAACCCGGCAACCTGACCTGTGCTAGTATGTAATTCCATATATATGGAATAATAGATATTAGGCGGGATAATGTGAAGCAGGAAGATAACAGGGGCAAGATGAATAACAGGCAGGATCAGCAAAATCAGCAGTTAAATGAACAACTCAGCTATTTGCAGTTCAAAATGGATGAGATGGCCCGTAACATGGAAAAGCTGGGAATATCAGAGTATGTGGAAATGCTGCATAATCCCCGGAGGTTGTTCATTACTAACTTCTGGGCTGGGATTTATCGAGGTTTTGGCATGGCGGTAGGATTCACTCTTCTGGCCGGTATGGTTATCTATATCCTCCAGGAGATAATAACCCTTAACATACCGGTGATAGGAGACTTTATTGCCGAGATAGTGAAGATTGTTCAAAATCAGCTGCAGTTGGAGTAGGGGTAAGGGTTTGTTAATACTTTAAGGGATTGAGGTGTTAACAGATGGCTTATGAAGCCAGCCTGCACATACGCAGGCAAGAGATTGAAAAAATGATCGGGGAAAAAAAAGAAATACTCATGGAAGCTGCCTCAGAATTATCGGTATTCGGCCCTGCCGGTGATATGGCCCTGGAACTTTATGAGCGGGAAAAAAATGCAGAGATCATCGAATTGCTGGAAATAGAGCTGGCCAGAGTCAATGAAGCCCTGCAGAAATGCGCAGCGGGAGGGTATGGAATATGCGAAGTATGCGGAGGCGCTATTGAAGATGAACGCTTGCAGAGACGGGTAAATACGGCTTTATGCCAGCAATGTGACCGAACTCGAAGCAATCTTTTGCATTAATCTGCAACTTTTGTATTAAAAGTGGTGTATATTTAATATATGAGATAAGAGGGTAGTTGTTCTAGTATCTGTTTTTTGCTTCCTGAATGGATATGCAGAACTTAATGGCATGCTATTTGTGCTCTAACCATAAAATAGGCTAAACGAACAAGGAGGCGTACCGTTCTATGAAGATCGGAATATTCACCGACAGCTATAAACCGTATACCAGCGGAGTAGTTACATCTATTACAACCTTTAAAGAAGAAATGAGCAAATTAGGACATGAAACATTCATTTTTGCTCCCAGCTATCCTGATTATGATGAAGAGGAAGCCGATGTTTATCGTTATTATTCCATGCCCTCACCTACCAATCCGGATTTTGCCTTGGCCATACCGGTTTACCCGGGCATGCACCTGCTGCTGAAAAAGCTGGATCTGGATGTAATCCATGTTCATTCCCCCTTTACCATGGGCTTGGTCGGGATGCACTGGGCCAACCGCCAGCATGTACCACTGCTGTTTACTTATCATACGCTCTATGACCAGTATGCTCATTATGTACCGGTAGCTCAGGAGTTAGTGCGGGAAATGGCCTTGCGTTTCAGCAATAATTTCTGCAACCAGTGCGATCATATAATAGTGCCCAGCAAGGATATAAAACGTTTGTTGCTCGGTTACGAAATCAGCACTCCCATCACTGTTATACCGACCGGGGTGCCCCTGCACAAATTTCGGGGAAGCAGAGAAAACTGGCTGAGGAAGCATTATGACCTACCGGCGGAAAACAAGATTCTGCTGTTCGTGGGCCGCTTGACCCGGGAGAAGAATCTGCAGTATCTAATCGAGGCATTTACCCTGGTCAAAAGAGATATGCCCAATACCTCACTGGTTCTGACCGCCCAGGGCCCGCTGGAGGAGGAATTGAAGAAACTGGTGTTGGATCTGGGTATGAACCTGGAAGTCGACGTGATATTTACCGGTGCCCAGCCTTTTGACACTTTGGTTGATATATACTATTCATCCGATCTCTTTGTATTTTCTTCGTTGACGGAAACCCAGGGTCTGGTGCTGATTGAAGCCATGGCGGCCGCCCTGCCGGTAGTGGCTGTCAGAGCCTCTGGCGTGCAGGATATGGTAGACCACGGCATAGATGGGATATTGACCGAGTGTAATCAGGAAGAATTCGCCCGAGCCGTGATCGGGATGTTATCCGACCGGGTATTATACCAGTATTATCAGGAGAACGCTTATAAGAAAGCCAGAAGCCTTTCTTCCGCCAATATGGCGCTTAAGCTGGAAAGCCTGTACGAGGAACTGCTGTTGGGCAGTCCCCCCAGGCGCACAAGAATTCAGGAGTTCATATCCCGTATCGCTCCATAATACTGAATACCAGCAGAACTACCTTGACCAGCCGGCGGCCTGATTAACCGGGCCGTTATTTTTTTTCTTGTGGTTTTATTGCCTGCTGTTCTGTGGTAAATTAGGTAGTAGTTTAATCAGGGGACAGACCCTAGTATCAAAATGGATGTGAAAGATTGAGGAAATTATTAGCCATAGTTATAGGAAAAATGCTGATAATATTGAGCCGCAGTCTGGGAAACCAGGGTACTGATTTTCCGGGGCGAGTTGCGGGGAAAATATACCCAGGGATATTAAAAGACCTGGCCTTGAATATCCGGGAAGAGATTTTTATTGTAACCGGTACCAACGGCAAAACAACTACCAGCAACATGATCGCAGCCATATTGAAAGAAAAGGGTTATACCTTAGTTCACAATACGGCCGGAGCCAATATGCTGGGCGGGATAACCACGGCCTTTATTCAAGCTTCCGATCTGTTTGGCCGGAAGAAATTTGATTATGCGCTGCTGGAAGTGGATGAAGCCTATGTCCCCATGCTCATCAAGGCAGCCCGGCCCGGGGCAGTGATAATCACCAACTTCTTCCGGGATCAACTGGATCGCTATGGGGAACTGGATTATACCATTAACCTGATCAAGGACGGGGTAAGGAATACTGGCATTGAACTGGTGCTGAACGGAGATGATCCCCTCATCAGTCATTTTCAAAGGGATACCGGTCTGCACTGCTGGTACTATGGATTCGCCGACACCATCTATGACAGCTTGGAAAGCCGGGAGAGCCGGGAAGGCAGATATTGTGTTTTCTGCGGCAACGAAATCGAATATCGGAGATATCATTATGCCCAGTTGGGAAAGTTCAGGTGCAGGCAGTGCGGCAACCAGAATCCGGACTTGAACTTTACCGGCCACAGTCTTCAAATGGACCCTTTTATTGGCATGAAGGTCAATGACCTGGAGGTTAGAAGTCCCTATCAGGGTTTCTACAATGCCTATAATATTCTGGCTGCCGTATCAACTGGCAGGCTGGTGGGCATAGAGGACTCCATTATCCAAAGGGCTATCAGCGGGTACCAGCCCCGGGCGGGGCGAATGGAAAACTTTATCATAAATGCTAAGCGTACGGTGCTGATACTGGTGAAAAATCCTACCGGGCTGAACCAGACCCTGGCCACCTTGCTCTATGACCAGGCCAGCAAGAATCTGTTCATGGCCCTAAACGATAATGCCGCTGACGGCCGGGACATCTCCTGGATCTGGGATGCGGATGTTGAAATGCTGGCAGAGCCTCAGGCGCGAATAGTTCATGTAGTATCATCCGGCCTGAGAAGCGGAGATATGGCAGTAAGAGTAAAATACAGCGGCCTGGAAGCCAGTCTGATTAACATCAGGAGTTCCCTGGAGGAGGGAATAAGACTGGCGGTGGACGGTCCCGGAGAGGTAAGCTACATACTGTCAACCTATACCGCCCTGTTTGAGTGTCAGAAAATATTGACCCGCATGCAGGAGGAAAGCCTCGGAGCAGCAAAGGTCAGGCAAATGCAGGCTTAGGGAGGCAATATTCACCTTAAGGGAGGAACTCCCGACAATAATACTGCCTATTTTACTAACTTATATTTGCGGCTTGAGCAGCAAGCCGATAGTGCCAATGATGCTGGCGGTCTGCGCATGGGTGCTGTTTTCAGGGCTGATTTTCTGGATAGCATATTCCTATGTCGGTCAAGCCGGTAAATCCCTAGCATTTGCGGGAGGAACAGCTTTGCTTGCTTCTCTGCTTGCCATGCTAATGGTGAAGGAAGTAAAGAATAACAATAATTCATTCAGAAAAGAGAAGGTGGAAGACAAATATGGCTGTTTTTGTGATCGCTCATCTGTATCCGGACCTTTTAAACCTCTATGGTGACCGGGGCAATCTGCTCTGCCTCCAGCAGAGGATGCGCTGGTATGGATACGACTGTCGGATAAAGAATATCCGTCTGGGAGATCCGATAGATTATTCCAGCATCGATATGATATTCATGGGCGGAGGCTCAGACCGGGAACAGAGCCTGGTCTATCAGGACTTGGCCGGTCGTTCTGACGCCCTTCTGGCCGCGATTGAGGATGGAATGCCAGCCTTGTGTATCTGTGGTGCCTATCAACTGCTGGGGCAATCGTACCTAGCCGTTGACGGGCAGGTAATGAAGGGATTGGAGTTTTTTGATTTTATCACCCGGGGGGCCCGGGATCGCCTGATCGGCAATGTGTTGATCGAAGCCTGTATAGCGGGAGAAAATATGACCATAGTAGGTTTTGAAAATCATGGCGGCAGAACCTTTTTTGCAGATAAATCCTTGCAGGCCTTTGGCAGGGTTCTTCGTGGATACGGCAACAATGGCGAAGACAAAAAAGAAGGCATCCAGTACCGTAACCTTATCGGGACTTATTTGCATGGGCCATTGTTGCCTAAAAACCCAGGAGTAGCTGATTTCTTTCTTAAGACTATGGCAGGTAGACGGGGAATCGAATTAAAGGGCAGATTGGATGATTATATAGAGACCATAGCTCACGAACAGGTCAAGAAGATGGTATTGTCCAAATAGCCCATGTCCCGGTATGAATGTTAACCAGCTGGCAGATATTTTATGGCAGGTGAATATAGGCGTTATGATTAATGATAAAATCCACCGTTTTATGAACTCGAAAACTGGCCAATTTTCACTTAAAGGAATCCGGTTTTATGGAATAATTGGGTAATTGACCAGCAGCCTGGACCTGACAAGGATGGATTATAATTCAATACGGTTAGAAGAAGCGGTTTAAGCCGCTGTTTTTTTTATCCGTAAGCAGACTATTCCGAAAGGTATGTTTTTTTAAGGGGGAGGGCAAAACTATAAGGTAACCGATGACAAGAGGAGTGATATCATTAGCGTCCTTGAGCAAAATGCCGGTATGGATTCCTTCCCGGCAGCGACAATAAACCATCGCATGGCAGAGGTGCTGCAGACAGATCTTCCTGAAATGGATATTATCATAGATTATTTGTTGCAGAGCAGGGGCAAGATGTTGAGACCGCGGTTGGTATACCTGTCTGCCATGCTCTGCCCTCATGATTTAACAAAAGTGATTGATATGTCTGTGGCAGTAGAATTGATTCATATGGCCTCCCTGCTCCACGATGATGTGATAGACCAGGCAGATTGCAGGCGGGGGAGGGAAAACGTAAACTGCCGCTGGGGCAGCCAGGCCAGCGTACTCACTGGAGACTACCTTTTTGCCACCGCCTTTAACTTGATTAATCGACATAACTTGGATGAGGTTATGGATACTGTTACCGCTACTATACAGATAATGTGCAGCGGAGAAATAAAACAGATGTCCCTGAACAGCGATCTGAGCATCAGCGAGGAAGACTACTTTGACAAAACTTATAGAAAGACCGCCTGCCTTTTTGCTTCTTCCTGCCGGGTGGGAGCACTGGTGGCTGAAGCATTACCTGAACAGGTGAAAATCCTGGAGAAGTTTGGCCTGGATCTGGGGTATGCCTATCAAGTCATTGATGATGTTTTGGACTTTACCGCTGAGGCAGTAGTACTGGGTAAGCCGGTCGGTAATGATTTGACCCAGGGAAACATAACCCTGCCGGTGATCCTGGCATTAAAAGATCATGACCAAGGGATTAAGCTAAGAAAGTTGCTGGACAGCGGGAAAATCAGCCAGGATAGAATGCCGGCTGTAATAAATATTATCTGGGAAAGCGGTGCCCTGGAAAAAAGTGTTATCCAATCCTTGAGGTATTTTCAACAGGCCCTGGAAAATCTGCACCATTTGCCAGCCAGCCCGGCCCGGCAAGCTTTGAAAAATACTGCCCAGTATCTTATGGAAAGTTGTTATCAGCGGTTAATGAACAGCAAGCAGGAAGGGTGCGGGTATAATGGAAACGCTTAAAACTACCGGCTCAGAGCTCATGTATCAATCCGGCCATAGAAGAGTAAGAGGCCAGACGGCTATCCTGGCCCGGTACATAATAGGCATCCTGCCAGTAGTAAAAAGATTTCTGGCAGTTTGGGAGGAGGAGGCTGAAAAGTGCCAGAATAGCGAACTGCGGCGGCAGGCTCTCTTAAGCTTGAAAAATAAAGATTTTCATTGTCAGGGAGGGGCAGTGTTTGCCCTCCCTTTTCCTGACTGGCGTCAGGAGCTGATAACCCTGATTGTAGCCTATCAGACCATCTGCGACTACCTGGACAATTTATGTGACCGGGCCGGCTGTACTGATGGCCGAGCCTTCCGGCAGCTGCACCTGGCTCTGCCGGACGCCTTGACTCCAGGACAAGATCATGCCGACTACTACAAATATTACCTGTATAAAAACGATGGGGGATATCTTAACAAGCTGGTAGACGAATGCCGTCGATGCTTGAACCGTCTGCCCTCATGGCGGATGGTGCAGAAGGACAGCCTGAGACTGGCAGAATTATATTCCAACCTGCAGGTATACAAACATCTGGTGTTAGAAGCTAGGGAAGATACGTTGAAAGAATGGGCGGCTACTGAAAATCAAGGTTTTCCTTACCTATACTGGCAGGAATTTGCTGCCGCCTGCGGATCAACCCTGGCAATATTCGCCCTTATGGGGCTGGCTGCCCTAGAGGACCTGGAGGCAGAACGGGTAAAAGACACCCTGGAAGCCTACTTTCCCTGGATATGCAGCCTTCATATACTTCTGGACTATTTCATCGATCGCCAGGAGGATATGGAAGGCGGAGACTTGAACTTCACCTCTTATTACCCAACTCAATCCGAAATGATAGAACGGTTGAAGCTGCTGGTACGACAATCCCATCACTGTGCAGGCAGCCTCTCCGACCACGCTTTTGCGAAAACTGTTGTGGAAGGACTGCTGGCCATGTATCTGTCAGATTCCAAAATAAAAGAACAGGCATTGGAGAAAACCGCCCGAGAATTGCTGGCCGAGTCCGGCCCGGATGCGTTTCGAACCTACCGCTTATGCAAAGCAGTGAGGAAGTTTATATAACCGCAGTGCCAGGCTCCTTATGTTATATTGCTTTTTGGGCCTTATGCCAGGCTAATGCCTGGCTGTTTTCGCCGCAGGAAATGGTGGCAGGGAAAATACTCAGGATGTTTTGCGAACACTTATAATAAACAAGGCCGAAAACAGCAGAACTGCTCCCATGGACTGCATCCAGCTGAGACGCTCACCAATAAAGGCCAGAGCCAGAAAAGTAGCCGTCAGCGGTTCGAATAGCGATGCTATAGCAGCATTGGTAGCAGTGGTGCTTTTTAAACCAGTAGTATAAATAATATAGGCCAGAGCAGTAGGTACCACTCCCAGGAACAAAAGCACCACCCATACTGCCATGGGAAGATCAGCCGGGACACGTATAAATGGCAGCATAAATAAAGCTCCCAACGAAAATGTTATAGAGACTATCCGCAGGGGGGAGTAATGAGCCAGAAGGGATTTGCCTGCTACTGCATAAGTGGCATATGATAAACCGGCCCCGAGTGCCAGCAGATAGCCCAGAGAATGGTTGGTATCCAGAGAGAAATTAAGCTGGCATATATCCATGATCAGTACAGTACCGCTGATGCTCAGGACCAGTGCCATAAAAACCCTGGTATCCAGGCGCTCCTGCAAAAACAATCTGGATAAAACAGCCACAAACACCGGCGATGTACATATGGCAATCAGAGTGGCAGTTGAAACCATAGCCAGTGTAACCGCGGAAAAAAAGCTTAGCTGGTAGGTGGCAACAGTCACCCCATAGATCAGGAAAATCCCCAGATGCTTTTTCTGCAAAGGTTCCTGGTTGCCTTTGCTCAGAAAAGAGATCAGGATTAGAATTGGCGAAGCAAAAAGAAGCCGCCAGGCTCCGATAGTCAAGGGAGACAGCGGATAAATATCATTGATGAACCGGGCCGAAAAACCAGTCGTTCCCCAGAGTATGGCTGCCAATAAAATCAATAAAATCCCGCGCTGCATAATAAAATACCTTCTTTACAATAATGCTTGGTAAATACCTGCCTAACTGTTGGAAGATATTATCTCCCGATGTCCAAGCAGTATATTTAGCATGATAGCATATTGCAGGGTATTTGTGATCATGGATTACAAATCTGAGCAACCGACATAAAAAATAACTCTGTCCGGCGAGAAGGAATTTTATAGAAAACCATGTAATAATAGTATAAGAAAAAGCTAAAAGACAAACCGAAAGGGGATACATAATGGCAGATATAATTGATTATCAGATATTGGGGGATGACCTGCAGTTGGTAGAAATTGAACTGGACCCTGGTGAAGGTGTGCGGGCTGAAGCCGGCGCCATGATGTATATGGACCAGGGGATAATAATGGAAACCGGGATGGGTGCAGCCCCAGGGGCCTCGGTGGGCTCAGCTCTTTTCAAAGGGCTTAAACGGGCCGTGACTGGAGAGAGTTTCTTCATCACTACCTTTTTCAACAACGGGCAGGGCAAACAGCATGTAGCGTTTGGGGCACCTTATCCGGGTAAAATAGTACCCATAGACTTGAGTGCACATGGCGGACAGTTTATAGTCCAGAAAGACTCTTATCTCTGTTCCGCCAATGGCATCGATATTGAGATAGCCTTTACCCGCAAGTTAGGAGCGGGGCTCTTTGGGGGCGAAGGATTTATCCTGCAGAAACTAAAAGGAGATGGAATGGCATTCGTTCATGCCGGAGGAACCATAATAAGAAAAGAACTGCGTGCGGGAGAAATGGTCAAGTTGGATACCGGCTGTCTGGCGGGGATGGATGTTTCAATAAAGTATGACATACAATTCGTGGGGGGCTTCAAGAACGCCCTGTTTGGCGGTGAAGGACTGTTCCTGGCTACTTTGACCGGACCAGGAGTAGTGTATCTGCAGAGCCTGCCCTTATCCCGGCTGGCTGATCGAATCTCGGCCGCGGCTGGGTTTAAAGTGGGCAACAGCGGCGGAGAAACCCGAGGCATCGGTGGTATACTGGGCGGCATGATCAGCGGAGACTAAGAGAATTAATGACAGCAGATAATTGGCGATGATAAGCTGGCCAGGTAGTTACTCCTGGTCAGCCCAGCAAAAATCGAAAAGAAAAAATCTGACAGACAGGAATAGTTTATTTTGTGACAAATAGGGACAGCTTTAGAACCCCGAACCCTTTAACCCAATCTGTGCCGGCCAGTATATTATATACTTATCATCCGCTAACAGCCTGCATTGGCAGAAGAACCAGATAGGTTGCAATCTGCTGCAATAATGCAAAATATGAAAGAATTTGACGTTAGAAACTGCTATCTATAGGCATTTTGTGGTAGTAGAATAGAATTAACACTTGATGTAGGCAATGAGTGGAAGGGATATTTTAGCATATGCGAATCAGTATAGTGTTTAATTCTGACCGGGAGATCGTGCTTCCAGTACAGTATAATCACATTCTGCAGGGTTTCATGTATAAGAACCAACTCGAGCGCGACTATTATCAGTTTTTACACCAGGACAGCAAAGGCATCTCTAACGGCAAATTCAATCTTTTTACTTTTTCCCGTTTAATGGGGAAATTTAAATTTAATAAGGAGACCGGGAAAATTACTCTGTATCCCCCGGCCAATCTTATCATATCGTCAGTTGTAGACCAATTCATACTGGATCTGGCCGAAAGATTGATGAAATCAGACCTGGTATTCCTGGGGCATAATGAGGTGGAAATCGAGCGCATAGATGTTCATGATGACGTGAAATTCGGGAAAAAAGTTCAGATAAAAATGCTGTCACCTTTGGTGGGATGCACCACCAGTATCCGGGAAGAAAAGAAATTCACCAATTATTATTCCCCCTGGCAAGCCCAGTTTGCAGAAATAGCCAGGAACAACCTGCTGACCAAATATGAGGCGGTACATGGTTTCAGACCTGATAACAAAGAGATAAAGATCATCCCCAACGGAAGCCAGGAGAAAAAGTTTGAGAAAATACTCAACTACCGGGGAACGGTGGTAAAAGGCTATGCAGGCATCTACTGGCTTAAAGGCTGTCCGGAGTTGATAAAGGTCGCTTATGAAGCAGGTCTGGGTTTCAAAAACAATCAGGGATTCGGCTGCTGGGAAGTAGTAAAACAAGAAGCGGTATAGATTTAATTCCTGGATCGGTATATAATGTATTTACAGCCGGATTAAAGGGAAACTGCCGGCAATCGCCCAAGGCGTTATTATGTCATATCCGAAATTCAAATACATCCCATGCCAGACAAGTCTGCCGCCGGTAAAACGGCGGTGTTTTTTGTTGCGGGGAAAACACAGCGTGCCCCCCCGCCAGGAAATTAAGCCCAATAATCATAATAACAGGGCAGCCACTCGATTGCTTAACCCGGCTGCCTTTGTTTAATACACCCAACCAGATTATACCGGCCCTATAATGAAAAAACTCCAACCCCCTCCCCATATTTTCCCCCAAAAATACCGAAGAAAGCAAAAAAGTAGTGGTCAGGGTGACAGTCTATTGTCACTCGTCTGAGATATGATAAATGAAACAGCTATATGAACAGATATCATTTTAAGCAAATTGATGGATACAGAAAAATGGAGTAAAATGTCAATGTGTGGAAAAATAGGGAGGGATTGCGAGGCTTATGAGAATTAGTGTCAATTTGGAAGCTGAGCAGGATATTGAACTGCCGGTACAATATAATCATATTCTGCAGGGCTTCTTATATAAAAATCTAACAGATAAAGATTATCGTGAATTTTTACATCACACCGGTTATCGTGAGGGAAATAAGGTATTCAAGCTTTTTACCTATTCACGTCTGCTGGGAAGGTTTAAACTGGATCAGCAATCAGGTAGGATATCATTCAAATCTCCAGTAGAAATAGTTATATCGTCAGCGGTTGAGCAATTCCTTACTGATCTGGCCGAAACCCTGATAAAGTCCGATACGAATCTACTAGGGAAAAACAGAGTAGAAATAAAGAGCATCAGCGTACACCGGGATATAGAATTTACTCAAGAAATAAAAATAAAGATGCTGTCTCCCGTAGTTGCCTATACCACATTGCAGAATGAAGATATAAAATACACCTACTACCTATCTCCCTGGAAAAGCCAGTTTGCAGATATTGCCCGGAATAATCTATTGAGCAAATGTGAAATAATACACGGCTTCAAACCAGAAAACCAGGAATTAAAAATCATCCCCAACGGAAATCAGGAGAAAAAATTCGAAAAGACTTTAAATTATAAAGGCACGATCATAAAAGGCTATAACGGCATCTACTGGCTCAAAGGCAGTCCGGAGTTGATCAAGATTGCCTATGATACCGGTCTCGGTTCAAAAAACAGCCAGGGCTTTGGCTGCTGGGAGGTGGTGGGGTAGAATTCGAATAAAATATTTGATATTGGTGGGTGCATGTGCTACAATCCTGCAGAGGTAAAAAATAATATTAAATTGCCCCTGCAAGGATTTGAAACGATTATATTCATTAGGA
>Ga0334884_1005682_pt1 | contig 11744 bp, 14 predicted proteins | sample GraSluR1_MG_7_FD_207215 | JGI IMG/M metagenome (GOLD analysis project Ga0334884, IMG submission 207215) | Sludge microbial communities from methane-producing bioreactor in Wageningen University, Netherlands - Granular Sludge_12_05 R1 | ecosystem: Engineered > Bioreactor > Anaerobic >...
GACGCTCATTCGCCTTTCGATGCGGCGGCAGATTGTATTTTTTTTATATAACGAAAAATCGTTTCCGGTGCAGGTCCGGAGCAGTATAATAATTTTTTCGAGAGCGCTTTTATCCTTGATTGCAAGTTCAAGGTCTGATCTGACTGCGGGTACATTTTTAAGAAAATCAATAAGTCTTCCCGGCAGATTGCCTGCCGGAGCCACAATATCGGCAAGAACCGAATCGATAGCATTACGCGGCATGCTGTCGAATTGCGCTGTGGCAGGTTCCTGTACCATCACTATACCGTTTTGCTCTTTTATGGCACGCAGTCCTGAACTGCCATCAGATCCCATGCCTGAAAGTATTACTCCGACGCTTTGTTCATGCAGGTCATCGGCAAGCGAGCGAAAAAAGAAATCTATAGGAAGCCGTAGTCCTCTCGATTCCATTGGTTCGAAAAGGTGAAGCACTCCCTTTAATATTGACATGCTTTTATTCGGAGGAATGACATAAACAGTGTCTGGCTTTACATCCATACGGTCAGTAACCTGAAAAACCTGCATCCCGGTTATTCGTTGAAGCAACTCAGGCAACATGCCTTTCTGGGTCGGATCAAGATGCTGAATAACAACGTACGCCATTCCACTTGATTCAGGCACATTGCTCAGAAATTGTTCCAGTGCTTCCAATCCTCCGGCCGATGCACCGATTCCAACTACCGGAAACTTAACGGTTTCTGATAGTGATGTTTTTTCTCTGGATGATGCTTTTGGTTTCGGTTTAGCTGGGGCCACTCGGATAAAATGTTATAAATTTTACGGTATTATGAAAATATATGACTAACCATTTAAGATTCGTAAATAAACAATCTGCATAGGCTGTTTTTATGTGCTTTTGCCAGCTCTTAAGTTCGCTATAATGTTAAAAGTCAATACAAATTAAGAAAAAAAAATCTTACATTAAAAACAAACAGCTGCTTTTATTGTAAGGTCTTCCAGCATTTTATGCCGGGAGAGTGCTTAAACAGGCCTGCAACCTCATTTTATCTGCCGGGCTTATAATACTTCAGGGCTTCAGGCATGAATTGTTTCAGCTTTTTTAACCTTGTCTCGTCTGAGGGGTGGGTGCTCAGGAATTCCGGGGGACTTTCCCCGCCTGCCTCTGACATTCTTTGCCAGAATGGAATCGCCTCCCGGGGATCGTACCCGGCCATGGCTGAGAATATCAGTCCGTATTGATCAGCTTCGGTTTCCTGCTGTCGCGACCAGGGCAGCATAGCTCCAACCTGGCTCCCAATGCCATACGACATCATGAACAGGTCCTGTGTCTCCTCAGGCTTTTGCGCCAAAGCTATCTCTAATGCCATACCTCCTAATTGCTGGACCATTGCCTGGCTCATTCTTTCATTGCCGTGTTTGGCAATTGAATGGGCAATCTCATGCCCCATAACAATCGCAAGGGCGTTTTCGTTCCGGGTTACGGGCAATAATCCTGTGTAAACAGCCACCTTTCCGCCAGGCATGCACCAGGCATTTACAACCTTATTATCATCAATCGTGTTGAATTCCCATGCATATCCTTCCAGCACAGATTCTTTTCCCACGCTGTTATAATACTTTGTAATTGCATTAGCAATCCGTGTGCCTACGCGGGTTACGGCTGCCGCATCTCTGCTGGAACCTGGGTTTAATACTTTATTCTCCGACAGAAAGGTATTGTATTGACTTACGGCCATTAATCGTAATTCCGAATCGCTTATTAAACTCAGTTGTTTGCGACCTGTTACCTTATTTAAAATACAACCGGTTAAAAGTAAAGCGATAAACAAAAGACTGAAGGTTTTTTTCATAGCGATAAACTATATCTTGATAGCCGGCTTCCAAAAATAGTCTCAGAATCTGTTTGTCGTCAAAACAACCATTGGCCCGGGGTATTGAGTACTTTCGTCTTCTTCGGCTGTTATAAATATTTTATTTGGTTTGAAGGAAGATACTGTCTCAAAAGATACATTGAGTTGATTTGAGGTACTTATTCTTCCTATATTTCTGACAATCCCCCTGTCTGTTTCCATCCAGACCACATAACTGTTTTTTGGTGGATCCAGTCTGTCGACCTCCGCCAGATTTGATATTTTCATTTTTACAACGTAATTATTGTTTTTGTCCTTTGTTACACCTACTTCACCTTGCGCAGCCGGAACAACTGAGGATGTCAGGAAGAGCGCTTTCTTGGCACATGAATTAAATGTCAGCATTATAATTATAGTCAGGATCCCGGCAAAAAAAATCCTTGTCAGTTCTTTCAGTTTTGTTGTTTTCATATCGGTTTTATTAAAAGTGAATATTTCTCCATTATACAAAGGTTGATCTTTATATTGCAGCAGCTTTTACATAAATCCTTAAAAAATTTATATAATTTACAGATGTGATTTAACTTTCTTCCAGTAATCAAATGTAGCTTTTCCTGATCCGTTCCAGTTCCGGGCTATTATCTCATAGTCGGGATATAATGTCAGCTTTGCATAGTACAGGAATATCTCTTTGGAAAACTCATAATTATAACATTCTTCAATTTTATGATTGTTGCCTGTTCTCTGGTTATAATCTTTGAGTCTGATCGGTCTTATCTGAAATGCTCCCACAGCTTCTTCAGCCGCATTATAAGCAAGTGTATCTCCCCAGCTCTCAACCCTGACAATTGCTTCTATAAGCTTGTCGTAAACATTGGCAGTATAAACCGGAAAGAGCCAGACAGCTTTATAACCCGGAGCAGCTGCTCTTACCGGCAGCACAAATAAGAAAATCATCAGCAGGCTTTCTGCAAACCGGAATTTCATCATACGTGATTAATTTCCCGTTTCATATTACACTGATGTAATAATATTCAGCAGTTCCAGTTTTGTCTTTCCCAGCTTATATCCAAGCAGTTCTATCATTTCTTTCTCTTTCCCTTCTCTGAAGCTCAGGTCTTTATCCGAAAGGGTCGGATAGCTTTTCCTGAGTTTTTCCTTTTTCTCGTTCCAGAATCCTTTTACACTATTTTCCATGATTTCTGATTTTAGGGTACAAAAAGTTTATCGGATGTAAATGTACCGTGTGTGCCTGGGAAGTTTGTTACAAAATTCTTCGTAAAGTTTACATAATTTACACATTTACAAGTACAAAGGCTCTTTTGCGGCCATTGTAGAGCTCTCGGGACCGTCAATCAGCATCAAAACGATTACACGAAAAAAAGCCTTGAAACTCATTTTCATCTTTATCTGATCAAATGCGTAAATGATGTAAATCTTACAGGAAGTTATGTAACACTTATCAGCCCGCGAGAGCCTATCTTTCGAAATATTTTATAAATATTTAAATCAATCTTTAATTATGTTATAATAAATCTATTATGAAAACATTGAGAATTAGTTTAATTATGATCTTAAGTGCAGTTCTGGTATTATCGGGCTGTGCATCATGGAACAAATCACAGAAAGGAGCAGTTGTCGGAACGGCAGCAGGCGGCGCAATGGGCGCTGTGATAGGCAGGGCTTCAGGAAACACTGCATTGGGTGCAATAATCGGAGCTGCTGTAGGAGGAGGGGCAGGTGCAATAATTGGTAATCAGATGGATAAACAGGCTGAAGAAATAAAGAATAGCGTCCCCGATGCTAAAGTTGAACGCGTGGGCGAAGGAATTGTTGTGGAATTCAGCAGTAACGTTCTGTTCGCTTTTGACAGATCGGATCTATCAGATGATGCGAGAACCAGCCTTGATAAACTGGTTGTAGTCCTTAACAATTATCCTGATACGAATATTGAAGTGCAGGGACATACCGACAGCAAAGGGAGTGTGTCGTACAATCAGTCTTTATCTGAAAGGAGGGCCATTACCGTATCAGGTTATCTGAACAGCAAGAATATCAAAACCAGTCGGATTACAATTATTGGATTTGGCGAATCTTTCCCGAAATATGACAATGATACGGCCGAGGGCCGCAGTCAGAACCGAAGGGTTGAGTTCCTTATAACTGCAAATGAAAAGATGAAAGCTGAAGCTGCAAAAGAAGCTGGTCTATAAAGTAATATTAACAAATTAACTAATTTAATAATATACAAATATGAAAACGAAATTAATAACATTATCGGCAATTTTGATCTTTACCACTATAGCTCTGCAAGCCCAGATCGGTTTTGGTATCCTTGGCGGCGTGAATTTTCAGAATATAAACGGGAAGGATAATAATGGCGACAAGCTTGAGAATGGACTCTTAACCGGATTTCACGCGGGGATAAACATAAATATACCTGTAGCGCCTGACTTCTATTTTCAGCCCGGGCTCCTGTTCTCTGTAAAGGGTGCAAAGAATGAATTTTTTTCACCTCCGACTAAAGCAGCAGGTGATTTTGAAACTACCACAAAGCTCTCTTATGTTGAGTTGCCTTTAAACCTCCTGTACAGGCCGCAGCTGGGCAACGGGTATATTCTTCTGGGTTTTGGTCCCTACATTGCCTATGGGATTGGTGGTAAAGAGACCTCTGATTTTGGTTCCCTGAGCTATGAACGGGATGTTAAATTCAGCAATAGTGCCGTTAGTTTGACTGACTGGATTGAAAATGCATTTTACAAACCTTTTGATGCCGGTGCAAACATCTTTTTCGGATATGAATTGCCAATGGGTGTTTTTCTCCAGCTGAACGCCCAGTTAGGGTTGCTGAAGATCAATCCGGAGTATAGCTGGATTACGGATGATAAAAGGTCATACAAAAATACAGGTTATGGACTTTCATTAGGGTACAGGTTTTAACAACGGATTTTAACATGCGAAAAGGACTGCCTTTTACAAACAAGTGCGGTCCTTTTTCTGTTAGTGTTAATATAAGAAAAGGAAAGATGTACAGGGCCAGGGTCATATATTTATTTGCAGGTGTTTTAATTGCATCGTCTGTTGTTCTGTTAAATGGATGTGGACAGTTAGCTTATAAAATGGGATCACCCGACTCATCAGTTACTGTTAACGATACACTTAGGGAAGAACCGCTGAATGGTGATGCCCCAGTTAGTAAAAATGATATAATTACACAACTGTATCATAAAATCGAAAACGTTCTTTCAGATCCATGGAAAAGCAAACATAATATAGATCAGATGTTTTTTGTTCTGCGCAATGTCTCTGATGATGGGCTTAACCCTGAAGATTACCACCTTTCAGAAATAGAAGGAGTGACAGAGAAGTTAATTTTATCAGATGAGGTTGAGCTGGGAGATGTTATCAGACTGGAGCAGTTGCTGACCGATGCATTTTTGATTATATCAGAAGATCTGTCGGAGGGAAAAGCCAATTTGGAGGCAACTGATCTGCAGCGGAGGGCTTCAGGAAAGCCAGTATATACGGACCGGGCGAAATATATTGACAGTACATTACAAAACAGGAGTATAATTGAGAGCCTGCAAAAACTTGCTCCCCGGCACCGTGAATACAATAACCTGAAGAAAGCTCTTGTTCAATACCGGCGAATAAAAGAGAAAGGCGGATGGGAACCATTCATTACTGTATTACCAAAACTTGAGAAAGGGATGCATCATCCGGATGTTGCATCATTAAGGTACAGGCTTGCCATAACTCAGGGATATGTTGAATATCAAACTGAAGAGGAAGACCTGTTTGATCTTGCTTTGCATGAACAAGTTATGCTTTTTCAATTAAGAAATGGACTTGATGCTGACGGAGTGGTGGGGAAAGCTACCATAGGGATGCTGAACATTACTGTCGAGGAGAGGATTGCTTTGATAGAGGCTAATCTCGAACGCTGGCGCTGGGTTAGCAGAGATCCTGGTGAACGTTTTATCAGAGTCAATATAGCTGGTTTTGAGCTTCAGGCAATAGAAAACGACAGCATAGTATTCAGAACGGAGGCTATCGTTGGACAGACTAAAAGGAAAACACCTGTCCTAAATTCCATAATGACGTATATGGTTTTGAATCCCGACTGGACCGTTCCCCCGACCATCCTGAAAGAAGATATTATTCCGTCTGTAATAAAGAACCAGGATTATCTGACTGAAAAGAATCTTAAGATACTGCGCACTGACGGCACAGAGGTCGATCCTTCAACCATCGACTGGAATACAATGGTTGCTTCCGGGTTTCCCTACAGGATATACCAGGAACCCGGACCGGGAAATGCACTCGGAAAGGTTAAATTCATGTTCACAAACCAATATAGTGTTTACATTCATGATACTCCTGGCCGTAACCTTTTTAAACGTACCGACCGCTCGCTGAGCTCAGGCTGTGTTCGTATCAATAACCCACTTTCACTGGCTGAATGGCTCATGAAAGATAATCCTTCATGGACGCCGGCGGAAATAAAAAATGTTATCGACAAGGGAAAGGCACGAAGCGTATATCTTGCAAACCCTGTACCGGTGTACATTTTATATCATACTGCATGGGCCGGTGATGATGGCGTACCTTACTTCCGAAAAGATATATACGACTTTGATCAGCCTTTGCTGACTGCTCTTAAGCAGAGTCCCCGTGAAAGGATCAGTAATTACCGGTTAATAACAATGAACCAGGGTAAGGAATAGAATTTACAAAGGTTTCACTTAACAGGCTATAGATCCCTGTCAGCGTTGTTTCCACGTCAAACAAGGCGGAACTGTTGAGGTATTTTTCATCCGGATAATGAATATATATACAAGAGCGTCCCGATAACACAGATATTACTTCTTCATGGTTTTCCATGGGAATTGAGGGACATCCGAAGCTCCGGCCAAGCCTCCCGTTCCTTTTGATGAAATCTCTGCTTACATAACCGGCACCATGCATTACTATTGCCCGCTCCCTGGCTTTGTCATTCACCCCGGGCTCAACCCCGTCGAGATAGAGCGACATGCCGTGCCCGCCATAATATGTGTCATCTGTCAGATAAAATCCCAGACTGCTTTGGTAGGAAGAGGGCCTGTTGGAAAAAGAGGTGGCAAATTCATCCCCGCTGTTCCTTCCGTGCGCAACAAGGGAGTGATGCACCACTTTTATTTTATTCATGTCAACAATCCACATGCGCTCCGTGTTGGAGGAGAGAGAAAAATCAATGATCGTAAGCAGGTTATTTTTTATTTTGTTACCGGCTTTGAGATTGAAAAACCCGGTGATGGCTCTTGTAAAAACCTTATAATCAGGTCTTAATACATCACAATCCAGTGTTTTGTAAAACCAGGTGAGATAAACTTCCGGATCCGGATTAAAGTTTTCAGAAGATGAATTAATCTCCCGGTTACCCATAAGGAGGTTATGATTAACCGGAAGGAAGCATAAGATCAGAGCACAAACTGTAATTCGCTTTTTCGACATTGGGTGATTGCAAAATCACCGCAATGTAAGAAAAAGTCTTTATAATCCTGTTTTCCGGAGAATTTATACTGAGGGAATGTTCACTCTGCCGTCCTGACTACACTTGTTTCATTGTTATTTTCAATGTCAGCCGTTAATCCCTTCAAAGCTTCTTCAATCACATCCAATTCATTATTGAATCCGCGCTTAAATGACTCCCAGTTTCTTTGGCCCTTACCAAAAGCTTCCAGCCTTGCCTTCATAAACTTGATTTGTTCCTCCAGATAGGAAATTTTTTTCCCGTAAAGGGCATCAGGTTTTTTTTCCTGTTTTTCTGTTTTCGTGGTTAATTCAGTAATCCCGGTATCAATATCCCAGATTCTTAGATCAGACTGGCTTTTGAACGATTCCCACTCTTCGGTGGTTGCAGGTTCAAGACCAGCATTCAAAGAGAGTACTTTAGCCTGGGCAGCTTCCTGCTTTCTGGCCGATGAACTGTAGCTGGTAAAAATTAAGCCGCCGATAAGAGGGATTATTAGTATCAACAGAAAGGACTTTTTTCCTTTTAAGAATGTCTTGTTCATTTCTTAAATAGTTATATCCTTCAGGTAGTTAAAGACCCCAAATATCTTTAGAAGCCAGATAATAACAGCAATAACAACCACGATATTCAGGATGCTTTTGATCTTTCGATCCATGGGGATATAATTGTTGACAAGCCATAGAATAACGCCTGCAACGATTAGGATAATCAAGATAGTTAAGAGTGGCATAATAGAATTTTATAAGTGTACCTCAAAGGTAATCCGCATTATTCCCATAAGTGTTATATAACTTTTTAAAAAAGTTACATTATTCACACCTCCAATAAATGGCTACTTTATTTCCTGTTTACACCTTTGCTTCCGGCCTGCCGGTTGCTTCGCGCGTATTAAGCGCACTTCCCAAGTATGAGCCAGATGACAATAAAAACCACAATAGTGCCCAAACAGCCGCCTCCTAATTTCCAGGCACCGAATCCTGAAATGAGTCCTCTTAAAAGATTATTCATTGTTACGATAGTATAATATAATTGATGAGATTTTCTTCATCCTTTACCCTGGCCTTATTGCCAGACTAAGAAGAATAATTAAGCAGCAGATTGTTATTTAAGGTACCTTATGTAACGTGTCTGATAAAGACAGCTTGTAATCAACCCGAATAACAGGAAAAACAGTCCTGTTAAAATTATGCCTTTGGAAAAGATTATCAGTGAGATAACAAGAGAGATGAAGCTTAACCAGAAACAAGCTGTTGCCTTTATTTTCATGACTTGTTATATTTATGGAAAGAATTTCCAGTGTTTTGTGAGCAGAAATATGTTATGCCGTTTTTTTCAGTAAAATCAATAACTGTAAGATTATGCTCAGCGAGGAGGCTTGTTACATCCTTTACTGTTAAACTTTTTTCAGTTCTGGAATCGATAATATTAATCAGGTGGTTCAGGATTTTAGCAGACCTGTAAAATGGTACCCTGGCTCCATTCTGATCATTCTTTTTGAAGCAGCCCACAAAATAAGCTGTTTGGGGCAGCAAACGGTTTACCACACTTAAGAAGCTTTCAAGATGCTTAATATTATTCAGTTTCTTAAGATTTATCAATGTTTTAACCCTTTTCAGGTCGCTTGAATCATAGTAAAAATGGTGTCTTGACGAGAGTGCCAGTAAATCTGGCTCTCTCGCAAGCTTTAACCAAAGCAGATATTGATAGAAGTCTTCTCCTGCTTCAGAACGAATATTTTCCAATACAGGATTGGACACGAATATTTCAGGTACACGAAATTTCTCAAGCATCCTTGGTTCAGTGTGCCTGCGAGAAATTACGGATTTTTCCGATACTGAAATATTTACCATTTGGAAGTGTTTAAATTCTCTGCTGAATAAATGTGTTTCTGATAAGATTGTCTTATTGATTGTTACTTTCCCATGTAAAGATAAGCAGCGAGACAGCCGTATCATTACACAATTCCATCAATGAATTACATAATTCACAGGGTGTCGTAACGGAGCCTCTTTTATTTAAGTTCTGAGCTAACATGGATAGTTCTGAATACTCATGATTGTAATACTACCCTGTCCGGATCGGGGATTAAAGAATCATTTATCTTAACCCGGCTTTGTTTTAGAATATCAAAGGATTAACCACATTAATCCTGTAACGGAACTCATACCTGAGCATTATTTCATGTGATCCGTTACTATATCTGCCGAGCTTGCTGATATCAAAATCGTATATGTAAGCGACTCTGATCTGGTTATTTATCTCAACCTGGAACAGTCCTGCAACTGACCGTCCGTTCCTGTAAGAACCACCGGCCCATAACCGGTCATGAAAATTGAAATAAGCATTTATATCGTAAAGGATCTTTTCCCCTGGACTGTAAATCAGAAGCGATGAAGGTAAGAACTTTAAATTTGATGATAAGTTAGCTACAAAACCTCCTGTGAGCATATAATTGTACTGATCCGGATCAATCTTAAAACTGTATTTGTTTATTTCAAAGTTAAACTTATAGCTTAGAAGCTTTGGTATTGAGAATCCCAGGAAGTAATTATTGTTTGAGAAATAAGTGCCAAAGCTAAAACCTGGGACAATATACCGGCGTGGGCTGATAAGGTAAAATTCGTCTCCCTGATCGATTACAACAAGATCGGACCATGCAGTATTGGTAGTTATTAATCCTGCGCCAAGTCCAAAAGTAAGAGTCCCTTTTCCGGTTTCGATCTTATATGCATAACTACTGATAAGCTGGGTTTCTTTGGTTACTCCGATCTTGTCGTTAATTATAATAAGTCCAAGTCCGACTTTGTCATTATTTACCGGTGCATCAATCAGGAGAGTGATTGTTTCGGGTGATCCCGTGATGCCGGACCATTGTCTGCGGTAGAGAGCTGCAATATTCAATGCCCCTCTGGCCCCGGCATAAGCAGGATTAATTGTAAGAGGATTGAGGACATACTGGCTCGTGACAGGAGCCAACTGGCCCGACAGGCACACAGGTACGAGGATCCAGAAAAATGTATTTATGAGCCTCCTCATGTTATCTTCTGATTACAATAAAACCACTAAAAGATTTGCTATTTTCTGTTTTCAGAACATAGAAATAAGTATCATCAGGGAGTGGTTTATTATTGAAGTCAACGCCATCCCAATTATTATCATAATCAAGGTTTTTATATACGAGAACTCCTCTGCGGTCGAAAACCATCAATTCCGATCTGTCTTGTCCGCTCAATCCTTTTATCACAAAATAATCATTCCTCCCATCCATATTCGGTGTTATCAGCGTAGGGATAATAAAATCAAGAACAGTAATAGTGATTTCTCCAAAAGATGGCGGGCAAGCACCGTTGGAGACACTCCACAGGAATTTGTTTATGCCGGGTGAAAGTCCGCTTATTAAAGACCTGGTATAGGTTGTGTCAGAAATATCACCGGTACCCGAAATTAACGACCATATGCCGGTTTCATAATCGTGGGCAAGCTCAGCATTCATGGTCGTACTAAACTGGCCCGCCAGAACCTGGTCTGCCCCCGGGTTGGCGACAGGTTTTTCCCTGACCTCAACTTCGACATTGACTGAATTCTGACATCCGAACTGATCAGTAAGGGTAATTGTAAAGGAGGTTGTTGTGGTAAGTGTTGCAACAGGATTTGATACATATGGATTGCTGACCACTGTGACAGGTGACCAGGAGAAAGTGCCTGTTCCTTTTGCATTGAATTGAATATAATCCCCACTGCACATTGCCGGATAGGTCCCTGCATCTATTGAAGGCGGATCCCTGAAAATCACTCTGACAATATCTGTTGAGGCACAGGTGTTGTTCACCTCGGTCCAGGCAAAGTCGTATGAGCCGGTCTGGTCGACAGTGACTGTAGCATCGGGCTGATGGGCATCCGGGGTAAACAGAGTATTCCCGGGACCACTGACTTTGGTCCAGGTACCGGTTCCGGTTGTCGGGCTGGCATTGAAAATGAAATCATTATTACATTCATATCCTCCTGATCCCGCATTAGCAACCGGAGGATCCTGACATCCGCACGCCACTGAAAAAGAGATTCCTGTTGTTGTGCATCCCGATGAATTTCTTACTGTAATGGTGTGGCTTCCGTCGGCAACATTGGCAAAGGAAGCGGAGCTCTGGTATGTCCCGGTATCCAGCCTGTAGGTAAGGTCTGAACCTGTCGGAGTGGTTACCGTAACAATTGCTTTACCATAACCCAGTGAACAATCTACAGTCTGTGCCGGGCTTGCAGGTGCTGCCGGTGGCGCATTGATAACAACATTTGGTGATGGTTCTGATGTACATCCGCCTGAATTGGTAACCGAAAAGCGATATGTGCCTTCAGCAAGCCCCGAAACAGTGGTACTCGTTCCGGTACCCTGCAATGCACCC
>Ga0334884_1005691_pt1 | contig 11720 bp, 6 predicted proteins | sample GraSluR1_MG_7_FD_207215 | JGI IMG/M metagenome (GOLD analysis project Ga0334884, IMG submission 207215) | Sludge microbial communities from methane-producing bioreactor in Wageningen University, Netherlands - Granular Sludge_12_05 R1 | ecosystem: Engineered > Bioreactor > Anaerobic > Unclassified...
CCAGGCAACAACGGGAACGATACATGAAAGGAGAGGTGGAAGAGCATCACTTCGGACCGGAAGGCGAGATTACCCTCCTGCTCTATCCTGAAGCAGCCTATCTCAAGGATGATATCGACGGGACCCGCGTCCTCTTCACCGGAATCCGTGACAAACCGCATGCAGTGGAAGAGGTACGGAGAATGGTGGAATACCACCAGCTCGCGGAGGAACGCATGAAATCATTTACGACTGGGAATCAACCGGACAGGGACGAATAACTATCCTGGCGAGGAACCAGAAAGCCCGTATCATCTGAATAATTTCACGAGTACGAGATTCCCCCCGGCTGGACCCGGAGAATAAGTTGATAGAAGAGTCGAAAAGAAAGAGGAGAGGATTACAGAGTCTTTACGGCAAGCTCGATATCCTCATCCTTGAGTGTCTTTCTTCCTGCGTGAATTGCAAGCCTGTTTGCTTCTTTTACAAGATTCGCAATGTAGTCTTCGGTCTTTACAACAAGCGCAGCGGCGGCGTCGCTTCCGACCCGCTCTGCTCCGTTCTTCTTGGCAATCCTTACAACTGCCGCAATGGGTAAATCTGCCACCTTGATTACCTCATGGAACTTGGGGTCAGGATAGTATTTAACGATTTGTGGAATTTGCTGGTAAATTGGGATTAATCCGGGGCCTTCACCGTTACAACAGCGACGAACAGTCTGTGGAACAGTCTGCGAGGAGCGGGATAGAGCAGGCGATGCGATGCGAGCGAAGCGAGTGAGCATGGCCGTCAACGGCTTTAGGATTAACCAGTGAGTGAGCAGTCCATATAAATGAGAAAAGGTGGTTTCACAATGAAATGATATGTTTCCACATCAATTATCTTCAACTCCAACAAAATCACCTTCAATATTCATAAACAACCAATATCCGTTCATCGGATTCATGGGTCTCTGGTCGCTATGAATATCAATGCCTCCGTTGACAATTGATGTTCCATATTGTTGTTCGTTTTCCTCAAAATCTATTAAAAAACACCACTTATCATTTACTGAATGTAGAGTTTCTTTTGCTGTAACTGGTTTAATACCCGAAGGACCAATAGCATTCCACCCTTCACATAAATGATTAGTAGGGATTGGATCTTGAGAAAATTTCAAAGGTATTGAAATGTATTCGGTTGAATATATCCAGTATCCCTTTAATGGTTCAATTATATCAGTGGGTTCTATTTTCTCCCAGGTTCTTTGACAAGCATCATAATAAAAATTTGATCGCATTCCAGTGTCAACACTTTGAAAAATATATCCTGCAGTATTGTAGTCATCCATAAGTGTTTTAGGAACTGAAATAAAATTCCATCCTTCTTGTAGAGTCAAATCCGTTCCATAAATGGATTTTAATGGGAAATAATCAATATTATAATGAGGGATCGAACAAACACTATCACAAATTCCATCATGATCAATATCCACAGATGTCTGTGAGAATCCACTTCCATCAGGGTGGAAATAGGCATTCCCCCCCAAGTAGGGCCCATCGATAATATTTGTCCCTAATTTTTTGGAAATGTTCAATCTATTGCCTTCACCAAATACACTATCGATGTTTATTTCGTTATCAAACAAATTATTATAAATTAAATTAAAATTTCCTTCTAACGATAAACCATTCTGATTATTAGTTATCACATTTGAATGTACGATTCCATTGTCCGATAAAACATCAATTGCTTTGTTATTATCTGACAGCAGATTTTTTTCGATATTCAATCTCGCGGGCTGAGGAACATAGTTTGTTCTTATACCCCATTTATTGTCAGTAATAACATTTTCTATGATATTGTAATTTGCATCGGGGTAATCGGGATTGAATATCATTATTCCATGGAGACCATTTTTTATTGAATTCCCCTGAACAATAAAATTCTTTGGTGTAGATGACCAAATATTTGCTTCATTCGTTGTTAAATCGCAATTGGTGATTAAAATATTATGAGCAAAGCTACCTGAGTTAATTCCAATCTTAAAATTTGAGATTTTTAAGTTTCTTATCTCTGTGTCATGACAATTACCTTTGATATATACACCAAAAATACCAGAATTATTTCCAGAAATGGAATGGCTATTTCCATCTAACACAATATTTGAGCCTTGAATATCGATACACTTGTTTTCCGAACAATCTGTTACATCATTAATGAGCCTGTAATAACCTGGATCATCTAGGACAACTGGCGCAATGATATCAGTTGCCATAGTGTGTGGGGTAATAGCCAGAAAAACAATAAACAGGGGAATAAAAAATATTTTTTTCAACTTTACCAAACCCTTTCAAGAGAAGATACGAAAAAATAACTCCCATAATAAGATTAATTTTTTGGTTTTTCTTAAATCTATTAGAAATCTAGTTTTCAAATTGGTGGCGATGATTTCAATGAGCTGAGAGAATCATTTACAAAAAGCCAAATAATCCCATTTTAAGAGCCCTTTTATAAAGGATGATTCATTAATTATATTTATTGTATGGTTGATCTAGGCGACAAAAACTCTGATATTACAGATCCAAAAACTTGGAAAGAAATTGGAAATGAACATTTTATAAAGGGTAAGTATGAAGATGCAATAAAATGTTATGCCCACGCGATTGAACTTGATCCGAACTATCTTGAGGGTTGGAACAACCTGGGAGTTTCATTATTAAAACTTGGTCGAATTGAAGAAGCAAGAGTGTGTAATAATAAGGTAAAATCATTAAAAGGTAGCAAGAATAATACCAAACAAAAAAAACAATCATCGTCACCAAAATCCAAAAAATATCATCTCATTCCTATTATATTTGTCCTATTAGGAATTGGGATAGTTATAATCTTTTTACTTAGTGGCGGTATTGATTCCAATCAACCAACACCAGATTCAAATTATGTTTTATACGAAAATTCAACTTGGGGTTTTTCGATATTAAGACCAGATGATTCTAGTGTAATTCATGATGATTATGTTAATTTCTTGTCAGAAAAAATTGGTTTCGTATTGGACTTTGGCGAAATTGAAAGTAAAAATATTGATTGGGATGTTGCAAAAGAGAATATTCGTGATTCATATAAAGAGGAATGTACAATCCTTGACGAAAAGAATGAAATTATTTCAGGATATCAATGTTGGGTATGCTATCTCGAGAAAGATGGAAAACTCACTAATCAATATCTGATAGATGCACATAATAGAGCATACCTAATAAGGATTATTCAATTTGCGGCTGATGATGTATCTTTTTCAGATATTTGTCAACATATGATTGGTTCGTTTTCGGTGTATGACATTCAAACAACAACACCAGTTAATCCGATTACCACACAATCGCATACGATTCCAACTACTAAAGTAACTCAAATTGTTCCATCCACCCCTGTCTTTACAGAGCCTGTATACTCGGGCGATTTATCATCTGTTGCTCTGACAATTTATGATTTACCAAATGGATGGATAAAGCCAGAAGCGGCTATTTCAACTTCCTCTGAATATTCAGTCAAATTTGTAAGTTTAAACTCGGCCGTCCTTGACTTTACGGTCAAAAGATATTCATCAGTTGATGATGCGAAAAGGGCGTTTTTAAATGCAAAATCATCAATAGTCGACCCTAGTGATGCAATTACACTTAAAATCGGCGACGAAGCCTATGGCCTTCAGACGGTATCTATCTCACAAATATCGTTTAGAAATAAAAATCTAATAGTTATTATGGGAGGGTATCCTTCGCTGTACATACCAGTTAACGATATGATTCCTTATGCAGTACTTGCGAATTCTCGGATTAAATAATATTTTTCCCTTTTAAATGTATTTTCGGCTCTGTTAAAACCCAAGTCAACAATGAAAATCCGGCTTTGTAGAACTCCTCAACCAGAACGAAAAATGTTATTAAAATGTTATCACGAAATTCTTATGGAATTTATTCTCAAAATAATAAAACAACGTGCGAAAATAAGGTAGTATTAATATCCTTGTCTTAATCGCTGCCAGTAATTTGCGGCTGCACCAATAATTGCTAATACCAAAAAAACTACAACTATGCCACCAATCCAATCATCGGGAATCGGTGTGTATGTTACGAGCAGGTATGCTAATACAACAGATCCGACAAATGCTCCAACAATACCACAACAATAATCCGTTTCTCCTGGCATAGATTATCATTTGTTTCAAGAATGTAAAGATTTATGATTTTATAATTTTTATAAGAATAATGAACCAATGAAACTTTTTTTTGAAAATAACGAGGATGCAGGTCCGAGCATAATTATTAAAGCGTTTAATCATTCATTCGGTTTTTGCCTCTGTCACAGACGAGAAGATCGTTGCATAAAATATTTTGGGCTCGAGAATGTGATGTGTTCAAGGTGTTTTGGGATTTGGTTTGGATTTTTAGTGGGCACAATCCTTTTTACTTTGAATTTTTTAATACCGATTCAACTATCAATACTGATGATTTTTCCAATGTTATTTGACGGATTTAGTCAGAATCTTGGATTTCGTGAAAGTAACAATCTCATCCGACTTTTTACAGGAACATTATTTGGGATAGGTTTTGCCTCGACTTTCTTTCTCGTCATTGTGCAAAGACCGTTGCTCTTCATTGGATAATTCAAAAATATTTTACAATCTTAAACTTAACGAAATTTTTCAATAAATCTGATTATGGTATTTATTTCTACGACAAGAGTTGTTCTATCATTGCGTTATACTCATAAGTCGAAGTGAAATCCCAGAATAAAAGGTGTTTTAAAAATTAGAGATTTTTCCATCGATTTAATGAAACCAATTCTTCATACGTTAATTCACGGCCATCTGGGAGGTATAATGTAAAATCTATGACGAAACTATATACCCCAGGAGAATCTTTGTATGTCGAAATGCTATTAAAGTTGATAGTTTCTAAATTAATAGCAGTTTTTTGATTGGGGCTTTCTGTGACGAATATTCTGCCACTGTATAAATAATCTGTCTTATACTTGGGTATTATATCTCCTTTTTCGGTATAGGTATTTCTTACAACAATCTCCAGTGGTAAATTGATGCCCGATGTTTTGATGGTATTACCCTCAGAATCTTTTAATATCGGATTGATAACGATACTCTCGTCGTCTCCATCGTCATTTGAGTCGTATCCCCTCGAAAAAGTCTGGAAATAATCCACTTTTTTTGAAATATCTTTCGCATTAACTGGTTTTGTTGAGCTATCTGAAGATGATACACACCCAAGAAATGCAATAAATAAAATTAGAATAAAAAATAAAATAGTCAAGGATTTAATTTTCATATGTTTTTATTCTTTTTTGATTTTTTAATAGTTATTATTATTTCTTTCAATTTGTAGCGAGTCAATGAGCATCACCTTACAAAAAACAGCGACGAGCAGTCTGTGAAACAGTCTGCGAGGAGAGGGAGGGTGCAGGCGATGCGAGATGAGCGAAGCGAGTGAGCATGGCCGTCAGGATGAGCATGATTCACCGAGAGAGAGCAGCCCTGCGATGTGAGCGAAACGGAGTGGAGGAGCACCGGACGATCAGGAGGAGCGGACGGAATGAAGTGGAGGCGAACTTGGCGGGGCGGACCAAGGGAATAAAAATTTGGTTAATTTTAGTATAAAATTGGTGTTGTTGAGAAGCCATACATTGTATCCGGGCCGTTCTCCATTGTTATCCAGTATCCTTTGAATGGGAGAAGATCTTTGACTTGACCCCCTTTCGCATAGGCCCATCCTGGTTGGTTGATATTTGGACTGACTACTATCACATATCCAATAAGATCTCCAACATTTTCGATACTCACAAGTCCCTGGTCTACTGGCATAGTCTGGAATACCTGGGAATTTTCATCGTATGCTGGGGCGGGCCCTATGAGATTGATTCCTTCATTCAGTTGGCGTGATGGTAGTGCAGTGACACTTTCCGACGGAACAAGAACAGCTGTCGCGGTCGTATCATCCTCGATTTTAATGAAATAGGCGTAGAGGGGGTCTACGTGTGCCGATGGATCTGGAATAAACCAATAGCCCTCGTCCCATCCGAGCACAACCTGGATCTTTTGTTGTTCTGTCGGTGAGAATATCTCTCCAAAGGTTGATTTTCCAGGTTCCAGCTTAACCGGGGTGGAGAAGATATTCCAGCCTCCGTTCAATTGGACCAAAAATTCTTTGGCAATAGTTTCATCGGTAACCTGGATGGCCTGGGAAACGGAGTCTTCCCCATCTGGACCTGAAACGGTGAGTGTGACGGTGTAGTTTCCTGGTTGGAGATAGGTATGGGTGACTTCGGTTTCGTTTTCAGGGGTAGTGCCATCGCCGAAGGACCAGAGGTGGGAGGTGATGCTACCGGTGGAGTTGTCTGTAAAATGAATCGGGAGCGGGGCCTGACCGGAGGTGGCGTTGGTGGTGAAGTCGGCAAAGAGGGGTGGATTAGTTGTCGTGATGAAATGCCACAGGGGAGATGTTTCTGTAATTCCGTAATTGTCTCGTACAGTCACATACCAATAATATTTCGTTTCAGAATTAAGTGTCGTAGGAGAATAACTAAGATTTTCCTGAGACGAAGGAGCAGGATCCAAAATTGATATTAAGGGGGGTGTTTCGTTTGTTCCCAAATAGACCGAATATATTAGATCCTTTTGTGGATCAGGATCGCCTCCTTGCCATTTTAATTCAGGAGACAAAGAGACATCTGTTGAAGAATTTTGAGGGACTGGATTTGAAGGAACATATGGTTTATACGTAATTATTGATTCTTCATATACATCATCACCATTTAAGTCTTTATTTAACAGTATTCCATTTCCCCCCGTTGCTAACATATTCCAATCAAAAGAATATTCGTGTACGGAATTATTTGAAATATTTATACCACTGAATTTGACATCTTGGAGAGATTGATTCTCGATAAACACTACATCTATGCCATATTCACCCTCATCAGTACCAACGACCTTAAAAGTATACAGGTCTGTTGCATTGAATATCACAATAGTATTATCTCCAGCGTGGTATGCTGATTCTGGAATTTCTTCTCTTATTTCTCCATTTACTAATCCAGTGACCCGCCCGGTCGAATCGTAAATTCTTGGCTCACCTGGGCTGAATATACTAAATATGTTAATTGATTCTATCTTGGTTTTAATTTCCCAAAGAAAATGGAATACGTCTACGCCCATCAGATAATCAACAGTAGCATCTGCAGCCTCACTTGCTAATTGTGAACCTTCTGCAACTTTTTCTGCATGTTTGATTTTATAATCACCAATTTCTTGTTCTGCTGAAGCAAGTTGCAGCGAATATTCTGCAGCTTCACTTAGTTTGTATTCGAGATCAGCATTGGTTTTATACGTTCCTGTAATATCAAGCATTCCTGTATCCAATTGCCAATCTAAGCCTAAAAATGCCTTTTCTACTAATTTAGGGAATTCAAATAATGACATTAATGGAATTTTAGAGGAAAGTGCACCACTAATCGGTTCAAATTCGATAATATATACTTCTGCATTCCGATAGATATTTGTCAATAAATAATACGACACCTCATCAAAGTGTCTTCCATAATAAACATTATACAGGTATGAAAATGCTGATGCATCATCAATAATTTCCTTGTTATTGATTACAGCTGCTTTTTCGTAGTTTTCAATAGATCTGGAAAGATATTCGTGTGTATCCTCTTTTGCTTCTTCATAGGGGTTCCCACACGAGTTTTCAATTGCAAATACAGCAAGATCAACAAGAATACTTTCAGTAGGGAATTTTTTTGCTGCCTCCAATACCCTTTGCTGATCTGTTATTCCAACCTGCCAGATTTCATCATTATACCAATCCCAGTACATTTTAGACGATTGAAATCCTTCTTCATATGTTGAGATTTTACCAATAATTCCTTTTGTCATGATTAACTTGTCAATGCCTGTCGAACCTGCGTCATATAATTGAAGCTGAGTTATTCTCGAATCAAATTCGAAATCTATGGATCGAGCATCCTCTATTAAACCGATTTTTTGGGCTACATATCCATCGGAAACCGGTGCTCCTGCCATATTTAAATATACTGTTGTTCTACCGGAATCAGGAATTGATTCTAATGTCTCTGAATCTATTTTATTTTGTAGAGTAGCAATGATGTATTGGTCATCAGCTACTGTAACAATAACATCGTCAGCATATATTCGCTCCCGACTAATCGCTTGATTTAAAAGTGAATCGGTTTTAAAATAATTTATTGGCGAATATCGCTTGCTCCAAGTCCCAGCAATCTTTGGTTCGACATTCCAGCAATAATTTTTACCCCATTCCAATGTTCCTGATGTAAGATCACTATATTCAGTTCCGAGAATTCCAGGTTCGCCGGGGTCGCTTAAAGAGGGTGCAACGAAAATTAATGGATTGATTATCTCTCCATTTTTATCACATTCACTAACATATAGCCTATATCCTTCAGCGAGGGGTATTCCTTGCCACGAAAATGATGGTGTAAGTGTATTAACCAGGTTTCCTGGCGGAGTTCGTGTGCCTGGGGATATTGGGAGGGGTGTCTGACTCTCTATTTCATCAGCACCATGGTAAATTCTTATGCTGTATATTCTCTGACCTGACGTCGTATCATAACGGGAATCGGCGAGGGTTCTTTCCGTTCCGTCTGCGGGGTCATTGATATAAAAAGTATCTGCATTATATCCCGTGATAACGACGAAATGATTTTCTCCAAATAAACGGACGTTCGCAATAACAGGGTTGCCAGAATCTATTTCTGCCTTTATTAAATTAGTATCAGAACCAAACCAACCAATATAATTAATGTCAGAATTAAAATCAGCTGCTTTTGCCCAGATAATAGCATCAATATCATATCCATCATTGTCAATAAGCCACTGGTTTAGCAGTTTGGGATTAACATCAACACCAAAATAAGAAAAGACCATTGAGGTTGATGTTATCGCGCAGCCGTGTAATCCGATTGTCCCGATTCCTGTACCAAGTGTATCACTTGCCCATGCAGGATTAGCTTGTGAATAGAGGGGAACATTCAGTCTCACATCGCCTGGCTCAAATATTACCTCAAAATCCTCCTCAACAGAAACCGTTCCATCTGGATTTACCACCTTTACTCTATACGTCCCTTCATCAGTGACATCCTCTGCCAATATTGTTGCTGTTAGTTCTGTTGATGAAACAAACTGTGTTTCCCGTTCCTGACCGCCCCAGAGAACCTTTGCACCATCAATGAAGTTGGTGCCGGTCACTTCAAGGGTGAAAGCATCGCATCCTGCGGTGATGGAAGAGGGGGTGAGGGTGGTGATGGTGGGGGGAGATTCCGGTTCAACTGGCAACCACCGCCATACGTCGTTCATATGGTTGTTATCGGACCCCTGACCTCCCATGATAACGATATTACCGTCTGGCAATACAACATTGCTATGCTCTGTTCTTGCTGCCCATTCAGCATTTGCGGTTAATTGCGTCCATGTTGCGCCATTGTTCATTGACTGCCAGACATCATTTTTGCAGCCTTCGGGATCGTCACCGCCCATAATTACAATGTGGCCATTCATAGTCACTGCACTAATTGTATTTCTTCGTGACCAGCTTGCACTTTGTGACATCTGTGTCCATGAAGCACCAAAGTCGGTCGAACGCCAGACGTCATTTATGAGACCGTCATGTTGGCCACCCCCCATAATGACGATGCTTCCGTCCGGCATCACAACGCCGGATTGACAAAACCTTGATGACCATTCTGCACTATCGGTTATCTGTGTCCATGATGCGCCATAGTCAGTCGACCTCCAAACGTCATTTGAAAAATCTTCAGATCCATGTCCCCCCATCAGCACGATACTCCCATCAGGCATTACGACACTACTAAAGTGTGCTCTTGGTGACCATTCTGCATTTTCAGTAATCTGTGTCCATGAAGCACCAAAGTCAATCGACCTCCAAACGTCATTTGAAAAACCTTCAGATCCATGTCCCCCCATCAGCACGATACTCCCATCAGGCATTACGACACTACTAAAATGTGCTCTTGGTGACCATTCTGCATTTTCAGTAATCTGTGTCCATGATGCGCCGTAATCCATCGACCGCCAAACATCGTTATAAAAATTTTCTCCGGTTGAACCGCCCATTAATACAATACTGCCATCTGGCATAGGCATACTACTGTGGGCCGATCTTGCCGCCCATTCGGCATTACCGATCATCTGTATCCATACCGCTCCTGCGGCATCTTGAATAATGGCAAATTCCACTTGATTCGACACTCGCCCATCAGGACCTACTACCTTCACTTTCCATATACCTGGGGCTGCAACATCCTCTTTCAAAATCGTTGCAGTGAGCTCCGTTGCCGAGACAAACACAGTCGCCCGTTCTTCTCCATCCCAGAGGACCTTTGCACCGTTAACGAAGTTGGTTCCGGTTATCTGGAGGGTGAAGGCATCGCTTCCTGCGGTGATGGAAGAGGGGGTGAGGGAGGTGATGGTGGGATTGTATATCTCGTTTTGGTTTAATTTCACTACCCAAATATCCGAGGTACCCCCATTACTGCCCTGGTAAGCGTTATCAGTCACCGGGAAGTCGGTCGAGCTGGTATCCCCCGTGACCCAGATACCGCCGCTACCATCAGGAGCAAGGCCATGGCCGGAATCCCCTGCACTCCCCCCCAGATAGGTGGAGTAGATCAACGTACCCTTCGATGAAAAATGTGAGACGAATGCATCCGAATGACCCCCAAGAATACTCTGATATGCATCGGCAGTCACCGGAAAATCGCTCGAGAAGGTATGCCCCGTGACCCAGACCCCGCCGGTGCCGTCAGGGGCAAGGGCATCGCCATACTCTAGATTACTCTCGCCAAGGTAGGTCGAATAGAGGAAAGCACCGGTTGACGAGAACCGGGCGACAAAGAAATACCTCTTACCAAGACTGCCCTGGAATGCATCGGCAGTCACCGGGAAGTCGGTTGATAAGGTATGCCCCGTGACCCAGACCCCGCCGGTGCCGTCAGGGGCAAGGGCAGTGACTTGATCATTACCGCTCCCACCTATGTAGGTGGAATAGAGTAGGGCGCCTGTCGATGAGAACCGGGAGACGAAGACATCAGAAACCCCACCATTACTGCCCTGGTAAGCGTTATCAGTCACCGGGAAGTCGGTCGAGCTGGTATCCCCCGTGACCCAGATACCGCCGCTACCATCAGGGGCGAGGGCAAGTCTGTTATTATCTTCTACTCCACTCCCTCCCAGGTACGTCGAATAGAGGAGGGCACCGGTAGACGAGAACCTGGCAATGAATCCATCATTGTCCAACCCACCATAACTGCTCTGGTAGGCATCGGCAGTCACCGGGAAGTCGGTCGAGCTGGTATCCCCCGCAACCCAGACCCCGCCGGCGCCGTCAGGGGCGAGGGCATTGCCATTATCCCTACCACTCCCCCCCAGGTACGTCGAATAGAGGAGGGCACCGGTAGACGAGAACCGGGCGACGAAGGCATCTATGGTCCCGCCGTTATGACTGCCCTGGAATGCATCGGCAGTCACCGGGAAGTTGGATGACCCGGTATACCCCGCGACCCAGATACCGCCGCTACCATCAGGTGCGAGGGCAAGTCTGTTATCTTCTCCTCCACTCCCCCCCAGGTACGTCGAATAGAGGAGGGCACCGGTAGACGAGAACCGGGCGACGAAGGCATCTATGGTCCCGCCG
>Ga0334884_1005692_pt1 | contig 11716 bp, 7 predicted proteins | sample GraSluR1_MG_7_FD_207215 | JGI IMG/M metagenome (GOLD analysis project Ga0334884, IMG submission 207215) | Sludge microbial communities from methane-producing bioreactor in Wageningen University, Netherlands - Granular Sludge_12_05 R1 | ecosystem: Engineered > Bioreactor > Anaerobic > Unclassified...
TCAACACACCAAAAAGATTGCGTGACTGTTGACGATCTGTCCAAGTAAAGAATGCTCATCGGATCATCCATTTCTGGGATTTTTTCGATATCAAAGCCAAGCAAGCCACCAACTCCGTCGTTTCCATCTACCATACCAATTGAATATGAATTTTTAACCTGTGAGCTTATTGCTATACCAGTCAGTCCACCAACAATATTATTTCCTGATATCACTCCGGCTGAGAAGCTGTCCGAAATGTGCCCATGATGATGACCGACCAGCCCACCAACTTTATTCATTCCTGACACAAAGGCAGTGGAATAAGACAGATTAATATCTCCATAATTTGATGCTACTAACCCACCGACCCGCTCATAGGAACCAAATACCAGACCTGTGGAAGAACAACGTGTAATTTCACGCCAATTATACGCAACCAAGCCTGCCGCGTTCCCATTACTTTGAATTGTCATGCTGGCTCCACAATTTTCGATTATGCCATTATTCCATGCAACCAATGCAGCGACTGAATGGTTACCTTTCACCAAGCCACTTTTCAGTTCGAGGTTCTTGATATGACCGCTCGCACCCAGATTTGCTATTATTGCCACGCCATTATTATCAGGCTGGTTTATGTATAAATCCTGAATGACATGCCCCCGGCCATCTAGTACACCCATAAATGGATTTTCAAAATTGCCTATAGGTAAAAAACCAGCACCATCGTTCCAGGAAACGGTTACAGATGCGTCAATGTCCTGTGTGAGTTCATAATGCCCGAATAATGGAAAATCGGGATCATTGCCAATCTTTTGCAATGCTTCAATGCTGTCAATTGCAATTATCGGGGCAAATACAGCTTTCAATGAAATATGATCATGCATGACTACAGGCAATGGGTTTATTTTCCAGGGATCGATCTGCTCATAGTTCTTATAATGCCACCCTAAAAACGCGTAACCTGGTTCCGGCGTTGCTGTTAAATGAACCAGTGACCAGGCAGGATGAGAATCTCCTTCCGACGATAACGAAACCGTTCCCCTTTCGGCCTCAATAGTTAAGGTGTACTCGGCAGGTGCTGACATTGCGCTGTTCGACAACACGGGATATGTTATACCTCGTTGTTGTGTCCATGTGCCGGAGAAATCATCATCGGTGCCCAAGTCCCAGCCTGCAATTTGAAAAGGTTCCGGATGCAGCATCTCCCCGGTTGTAAGTCCAGTCCCTGGATGATCGAATTCGGTGGTATAGATATCTGCATTCCAGAATGTGGTTTCCAATTTTACTGGCATATCATCTTCCCTAAAACGAGTACTGGAACTATTGTAACTTTCAAATGTTGCTGCCATGCCAACAATTGCACCGGCTGTATAGCTGTTTTCTATCACTGCAGGCGAATAGTTGCTTTCTACAAAACCGGAAGCCATGTGATTCTCGATTACGGTAGCAATTGAAAAACAATTTCGAATTATCCCCGAGTTGCTTTTTACAAAACCAACACTTTCAACTCCAGATACCAACCCAGCCGTGTAAGAGCGTTCTATTATGCCGTAATTGTTAAAAGCCAGCCCTACTGCACCTCTGGCATATGTGTTATCACTTCCCTTTGACACCACATGGTTTGCGGTATAACAGGAGTCAATTACACCAGTCACATCATTAAGTGCAATTAATCCGACTGCTAACGCATCTGGCGATTGCACAATACCGGTTGCATAGGTGTTTCGTACTGTGCCTGCATTAACCAATGCGAGAACCGCGGCTGTTTCCTTTGCAAAAATATCATGCTCGACGATACCCAGGTTCATAATGGTGGCTGTAGAAGACAACATTGCAAACAATGCAACCACTTCTAACTCAATATGATTCATATACAGATTCTGAATGGTATATCCACGTCCATCCAGGGTACCAGAAAATTCAATAAAATACTCATCCCAGCTATAACTGTCAATATCTTGATAATCGGCTGGAATACCAATAGGCATGAAGCCAGTACCCTCATTCCATGTTGCTGTTTCTGAGGCGTCGATATTTTGCGTGAGTACATAATGCCCACTGAGCGGATAGCGCCACGATGAGCCAATTTTCTGCAAGGTTTCAATGTTGGAAATGGGAATGGGTAAATAGTAAATTCGGAACAGGAGGGTTGTTGGAATACCAACAATGATGAGGAAGAGCAGGAGAAAATAACGCAACACGGTTTTCTTACGCATGATACATACTCCTAAAATACATAATGTAAATCACGCAATCTAGAATTATATTGCTGTATCATCATTATACAAATAAAATTTAGATTAAACAAATGGGGGAGATGTACCAGTAAATAAGAAAATTTATGATTCAATATTCATCAGCAAATACATTGTTGGTGAGATATTGCTTATTGCAAAGATTTTAGACGTCTTTCCATTTCTCGGAGTGGCATTAAATCGCCCTTACGGCTTGCGACTTCAATGCCCTCAGTGTATGACTTGCCAGCCTCATCAAGCCTTCCAAGAAATTCATAACACTTGCCAAGATTTAAGAATGCGGCAGAAAAATCTTTTTTTACTTTTGTGGCTTGTTGTAAATAGGGTATTGCGTCTTCGTATCTTTCCAACTGTATATAGGCACTCCCCAGTCCCATTGTGGCTACGGGGTCTTCGGGATCAAATTCCAATACTTCCAAAAACATCCCGATACGCTCTTCCGCGTCCAAACGGATTTTTTCCCGTTCAAGCTGTGCCAGTTTTTCTGCATCTCGCACATCCAGCTTTTGTTTCATTTCAAGTTGGTTAGCCAGTGCTTTTTCAGACTCTGCTTCCTGGATCATGCCTTTGCTGACATAAAAAACGGACAGGTTCGTGTGTGCCATCACACAATTCGGGTTTAATGTTGCAAGCAGCTGCATGTAGTGGATGGCTTCATCTACCCGATGGTGACGATGTAATATAACTCCCAGTGCTTCATAGGCGTCTTCATATGCGGGATTCAATTGGATGGCTTCTTTTAAAAGCGTTATGGCGGTATCATCTTCGTCGTTATCATCGGCTTCAAAAATCTGCAATGCTTGATCATATAAGGTTGTTGCCAAGTCCGAACGGTTTGTGCCAGTAACAAATGGCAATAGACACACCTCCGCGTTCATATTTCCTAGCGTGTGGTCTGACGTGAATTGATAGGCCGTTCCCGGTGTACGGTGATGACGGTCCAGGTAAGCCAATGCAATCCAGGTTTCAAGAGCTGGTGAATACGCGCTACTTCTGATTTCTCCCGCTTTCTTGCCATTGTGCAGCAATATAGTGCCCGGTTTTGGCAATGCGGTAGATGGGTCACTGAATTTTAACCCCACCAAAGCTTTTTTAGGCGTACCATAATTTTTTAACCTGGCTACCACCTCCTGCCCCAGGTAACAACCTTTATTGTAGTTTACAGCATCATTTTCCAGCATAGTTTCCGAAATGATAATAGTATTATCGATGTCTACAGGAAATAATGGTGTACCGGACTCGACACGCAACACTTCACGGGCTGGTTCTGATATTTCCATTAAAGCATAATCAAGTCCTGTTTCAAGCAACGTATTGTATACCGCATCAGTTTCACCGGGTGCCGAAATAATGGTGTATGATTCCTCAGAGCTTAATCCCTGTTTAAAAAGGAGTAGTTCAAACTTGTCTGTCTTAACCGGGACAAAACTGTACTGCATTGCAGGAAGGTCCGTTGGGAGAATATTAGTGGTTTCGAGAATAACGAGTGCAGACCTGGGACCTTCAATATGGATGTGAGGTGTGTCGCTGGAAACGTCGTTGCAATAGACTTCTTCCAAAAACACATGGGTATCCAGACGTTGATGTATTATCGGTACCAAAGTTTTCTGGATACTTATCCAAATTTCCTCTTCCCAACGATGGCATGCAAACCAGGCTTGTACACAACCCAGTCTGTCAAGTAAAGCGTTCAAGCAGCCTTGACCGTTTTCAAGATTGATCACATCGTTGCTACTCTGGTTATTAAGCCATGTAATAGCGTCTTTGCCGGAAAGCTGTAAAATGGTTGTTTCGTCTGATTTCCATATGCCCACATTGTTGCGAACAGACTCAATTTCACGCTGTATTGTCAAAATTTGTTACCTGTAAGAAAAATCCGGCAAGCAAGCATAGAAAATATGCATTACCAACCGGAATATATGTTTTTTAATATAAAACAAAGATTTTTAGTAATATACAACTGCCTGTGCATTGGCAGGCAATGTCACACAGAAAATGACTCTCCACAACCACAGGTACTGGTCGCATTGGGATTCTGAAATACAAATCCCTTGCCTTTCAACCCACTCCGATAATCGAGTTGGATACCTTTCAGGTATATGGAAGACTTCCGGTCCATGTAAAATTCGATATCGTCCTGGACAAGGATTTTGTCTCCTTCATGAGGATTGTCAAATTCCAGGACATAGGAGAATCCAGAACAACCGCCACCTTTAACACCAAGGCGCACACCGCTTTTTCCAACCCCTTCTGTTGTTTTCAGCTCATTTAAAGCTTTGATTGCTTCCGGGGTGGCCTTGACAAGTGCTTTTGATTGGTGGGTGTCTGTATCAGTTGCAGACATTTTATTTACTTCCTGTTGTTTGGGTAACAATTTGAATTGTGGTACACAATGCCAGTTTTAAAACTATAAAACATTACGTATAACTGCTAGTGCTCACATTAACTTTGTATTATTATCGGCAGATTCTGTAGTTTTCGGCGTAGCATTGGATTCAACTTCAGCTTCCTTTTCCATCAGCGATTCCAATACTTCAAGAAGCACCTCGATTTCTACGCCATAGGCCATGCACACCTGCTCAATGGTTTCATAATGGCTGATTCCGCAATGCGAGCAGCCCCCAAGATGAAACGCAGCGAAAACTTCTGCGACACGCGGGTGTAGTGCCATAGCTTCCGCTACCGGCATTTCTCTGTTAAAATATTTGTGGTTTGTTTCCAACATCATTTTCACCTTCAGTTTTTTTGCGTTAACCGGGCCAAGTAGGCAATTCAAAACTAACAGCATATTCATTTGATTTGAGTGCTGTGCCATTGTTTTTGGTTTTTATGGGGTATACTTTAGTTTAGTATACAGAATTTCATTTGGATTTCCAAAATACTACCTATGTTGTATTCAACATATAACTTAACCCTATCATTCCATCAGGAATTCATTCAAATACAGCTATTGTTGATGTAACGAAGCTTGAAGTATGGCTTAAATGCCGTAATCATTATATCATTGATTGGTCGTTATCAGATGGACAATTATGTTCGATTGGCAAAAACAGTTGATTTTGAAAAAGTGCGTTTAAAATCGTACAAAATTTTGGGACGTTACATAGGGATCATCAAAGATGAAGATGGTTCATTTCGTGCTATGGAAATGGGCTGCAAACACCAGGGAGCAGACCTTTCACAAGGTATAATCAGGAATCATGTCATAACATGCCCCTGGCATGGTTGGCAATATGACTTGCGAGATGGTCATTGCCTGAAGGGAGTGGATACTGCGCTTCGACCTTATGGAATTCAAATTATAGGCGAAGATATCTATGTCAGTCTTCGCCCTATATCTATAGATTATATTTCTGATGAAAATTAGAAAAATAGCTGAAAGATTATCAGCTCAATCTCTATAATAAGGTGCGCGAGAAATGGAAGCAGCAGATTTTTACGTTTACGTGCCCAATGCGTAAGTACCAATGAGAACACAACCATTCCGAGAGCCTCTACCAGTGGTTTTTGAAGATGGTATATGCCTTCTGACACAGGTACCAGCAACCAACCCCACTTGCCCCAACGTTTATCCAGTGCTCTTAGTAAAACATAACGATGCAAAAACTCCCAACCAATCAGCCAGGATACTACCCACAAAAGTCGATTGAGCAGGAGGAACCATGGAAATGCATCGTATTTTCTCCCCATGGTCGGATAAATATCACGAACACCTGGAAGATGGGGGACCAGTGCCATGACAAAAACGCCAACCAGGAGAATAGCACCCAGCAAAATCACATCTACCTTGGACCAGCTTCGGCAATCCAGCCAGCTCCATGCAAAATTTCTCAGGCAGAATATAAAAGGAACTACGAACCAGAACAGGAACCGGAACCAGTTAAACGAACTTAAAACAGGGTGCAATAACCAGTCAAATGACAGTATTCCAGGCAATGAAACGAAGCCGTGAACCTGGTGTCCATACCAATTGAAAAATGCCCAGTTCCAGGGCCATTGAACTCCCTGTACAGCCAGGGTATCAATACCCAATACCGTAATGACATAGGCAATGACCAACCAGGGATTCATTAGTTTTGTTTTAGAATCACATTGCATCCCAGAATGAACTACCTTATGTCGTGATGTTGCCTGATGCTTATTGTCACTGGGCAATGCGTGCTCCCTCTCGCGAGTCTGGAAATGGGCAAAGTTCACGTACACAACAAGCACTGCATTTCGGGCTGCGTGCATTGCAAACAGCCCTGCCATGAAACACCATGCAATGTGAGAAAAGCGTCCAAGTTTCTTTCTCCCATATCCGCATCAAATCATGCTCTATCTTCACCGCGTCTTCTTGGCGCGTAAATCCAAGACGTCTTGCCAGGCGCGTACAGTGGGTGTCGACAATCACACCAGGCACACCATAACATTCACCCAATATGACATTCGCTGTTTTACGGCCAACGCCGGGGAGCTTGAGTAATTCTTCCATGGTACCTGGTACCTTGCCACTAAATTCTTCTACCAGAGCTTTGCATGTTTTATGTATGTTTTGTGCTTTGGCACGGTAAAATCCACAAGAATGTATCATTTGCTCCAGCTTCGATGTTAATACAGTAAGCAGTTCTTCCGGACCGGGGTATTGGGCAAATATCGGTTTGGTTACCTTGTTGACACGTTCATCGGTGCATTGTGCCGCGAGGATGGTCATAACAAGCAACTGGAATGGCGTCTTGTAGTTCAAAGTACAACGCAAGTCCAGATATGATTTAATAAATTTCTCGTAAACCAATGCGGCACGCACCCGCTTGTCTTTTAGGCTTTCTCGTCCCGAAATACTTTTTTTTTCCATTATTTCTTTGCCCATGCAAGTATTTCCTCTGCTGTCATTGCGTTCAACACGTCGGATTTCTCCAACCAGCCTTTACGCGCAATACCCACGCCATAGGCTATGTTGTCAATCGCGGCAACATGGTGTGCATCTGGTCCGATGGAAAACTTGACCCCTTTATCTTTTCCTCGGCGTATGTGGCGCCAGTCAATGTCAAGACGCCGGCAGTTGGCATTGATTTCAACGGCAACTTTGTTCGCTACACACGCATCGAAAACTTTGTCAAAATCCAGTGGATACCCTTGCCGGGAAAGCAGCAATCTGCCGGTCAGATGCCCAAGAATATGTGTGAATGGATTCTCAATAGCCTTTACCAATCTATTGGTTGCCTCATCAATATTCATGTCCAGTTTGTTGTGTACAGAAGCTATGATAAGATCAAAACGCTTTAAAATGTCATCTTCATAATCCAGCGAACCATCTGTACGAATGTCTGACTCAATGCCCTTCAGCACACGAAAATCCTTTAACTTGCTGTTTATAGCATCAATTTCTTTATGTTGCTTTTCTATTGCATCAATCTTCAACCCACCCGCATATGCTGCCGACTGACTATGATCACTGATGTGAATATACTTGTACTTTCTCGCCTGAGCAGCAGCGACCATGGCTCCGAGTGAATCCTTACCATCACTATAAGTTGTATGGCAATGAATCACGCCAAGAATTTCCTCAAATGTTATCAATTCTGGTGTTTTATTTAATTCAAACTCTCCCAAGTCCTCGCGAAGCTCAGGGGGTATATATGGCAGGTCAAGTTGTTTGTAGATAGCTGTTTCATCTTTGCAAGAAACCAGTAGCTCCTTATCTGAAAACAGGCCATATTCATTTAACTTCAGGTTACGCTCATTCGCCAGACGCCGCAGCACTACGTTGTGTTCTTTGCTGCCTGTGAAATGTAATAGTGCAAAGGGGAATTCGTTTTCACTGACAACACGTAAGTCCACATTAATACCTGTTTCCCACACCACACTGGACTTGGTGTTTCCCTTGCCAGTCACGCGCTTGATACCCGGGGCTGCAACAAAATGCTGCATAACCTTTTGGGGATCTGGTGCCGACGCGACCAAGTCTACATCCTTGACCAGTTCCTTACAACGTCGGTAACTTCCCGCGCAAGACAAATTTGTTATGGAAGGCTCCTTACGCAACCAGGACAACATGAAATCGATTACTGCTTTAGCTTCAGACAGTAAATGTTGATTGGCGTGTTCCTTAGCAAATTCGATACCCTCAAGTATCTTTACCTGCATCTTCTCTCCGAATCCCTTTAATTCGGCGATTTTTCCTGCATCAGCAGCCTTTTTCAATGCGTCAAGTGAAGCAATTTCTAATACCTCATACAGCACCTTGATTCGCTTTGGGCCTAAGTTAGGAATTTGAAACAATTCATGAATAGATTCTGGAAATTTGGACCGCAAGTCGTCCAGGTAGGGGAGATGACCAGATACGACAAACGTTTCAATCTTTTCAGCAAGAGCCTCACCGATTCCTGGTAATTCGCGCAACCGCTTTTCTTTAACAACATCTATGATATTTTCATCAAGCTGCTCCAGAACACGTGCACCGTTCGTATAAGAGCGAGTCTTGAAATGATTCTCCCCACTTAATTCCATGAAACGCGCAATTTCTTCAAGCAATTCAGCCACTTCGGCATTGGTCATGTATGTAAACTCCCTGTATTAAACATCAGCCGATTCGATATAAATTCAATATTGAGGAAAACAGATAAGCAAAAATTAGCAAAACAAAATTGTCCACTCATTATCATTGATTTTAATCGAACAAGCCAAGCATTTCGCATTATGATCATATAGTTGGTTGGTCATATTGTCTTAATAGCAGATCAAAATGTCAATGAACAGTCTCATCATATCAAATAATCTGTTCAGCTTGGCCAATAGACGAAAGCAACAACAATTTCACGTAACTGCTTTACCTACAAACAAAAAGTACAATGATTTCTAATCCTGATAAATAACTGGGGACTGCATCATAAATGTGGGTTTTTAACTCGCTGTTTTATCTTCACAATAATCTTTGAAACGGTTTGACAGCAAGGTGCATCTTGCAGCAAGTACTACGTTGGCACCCTCAACACTCCATTCCATCCCAGAACGCTTGCATCGGGTATCTACCAGGTTATTACATGATGCCTCGACAACGCCGGAGGCAGATAACGGGATAAACTTGACACCTGTAAAAAATTCTTGCTATATTATGCACACCATCGCGAGCGGGAGTAACTCAGTGGTAGAGTGCAACCTTGCCAAGGTTGACGTCGCGGGTTCAAATCCCGTCTCCCGCTCCATTTTCTTTTTAGGGCCGTTAGCTCAGTCGGTAGAGCAGGTGACTCTTAATCACAAGGTCGCAGGTTCGATCCCTGCACGGCCCACCATCGTAAACCCTTTCTCCACAAGCACTTACAGATTTATCTGTATTGTATTGCAGTGCGACTTGTATAACCGATTTTCACGGAAATTCCGGGAAATCATGCTCAGATAAGACAAAAAAGAGCACCAGACTTACTCGCAAGTCACGCAAAACAGACTCCAGTAACGAGTCTGTTCCTCCCCTCAAATGTCATAAACGTTCTGGTACGGCCTATGTTCACATCAATGGTGAACGTGTCGTTATCTTGGAGCGAAATTCGGTACCCAACAGGCCGATGTGAACTACAACAAGCTGATCACCACATGGCTGGCCAATGGCCGTCAACTTCCTGATGAATCAGAATCCCTGCTGTGCGCCTTGATGTTCACCACAGAGGATCAGAGGACATGGAGAAAAGAAAACCAGTTGAAGTTCACTCATTGTGAACGCTGTGCCTCTGTGGTTCACCCTTTCCTGTCTGCCGCCCAAGCCGCAATCAGTCACTAGCGTGTGGGACTAAAAGATGCGGGCTGTCAAGGGAATGCATTGCGTATCGGCGTGTGTAGTTTCCATACCAGACGAAATTTGTGACAGGACTTGGAATGGCTGAAGGTGTGGTAGGCCAGAAAGGGCGGAAGGCCCATGAACTCGAAGGTATTGACCACATCTTCTAATATGGTTTGTTCAGCCTTGGGCAGTGGCTATGAAAATTAATACCCGAAATTATATGCTTTGCTGCTTCGCCTAACCTGTTTCAATTTAAGTGCATAGAGTACATTGAGGTCATTGGATACCCTCAGATTCTGTTAAAAAGGCAAGTTTTTCTATTTGGCGTATTAGCTTTTTATATAGGTGAAGTTTAGGTATGAAGTTTCGCGTATTCCTCTTTGAGGCGTTGAGCCATTTGGCGGGTCCTTTGGGGGAACTGTTCGGCAAGGTTCGATTGCTCACCGGGATCATCATTGAGGTTGAACAGCTGGGTTACAATAGGGTTGTTTTCCGGGCGCTTGTCGGGCGCGGTGGCCCATACACCGAATTTCGGGCCCCGCCGGTATTTCCAGGCGCCGATACGGATAGCTTCTTTTCCGTAGAGGAAGAAATCGCGACGGGGAGCGTCTTCAAAATCACCTTTCAGGATAGGAAGTATGTCCAGGCCGTCGATGGGACGGTCTTGTGGGATCTCAGCGCCTGCGAGCCGCGCAAAGGTAGGGAAGATATCGAGGGTGGTAATGTGGTGTGTACAGGTCGTTCCGTCGGGTATAGCGCTGGGCCACCAAGCGATGGCCGGAACGCGCTGGCCACCTTCGTAGGTAGAGCCTTTACCATCACGAAAGGGACCGGAACTGCCGCCGTTTTCTTCATGATACAGCCATGGACCATTGTCGGAGGTAAAAAACACAAGAGTGTTTTCAGCGAGGCCGGTTTCACGTAGGGTGTCGAGTATCTGGCCGACGGACCAATCGATTTCACTGATCACATCACCGTAGAGGCCGCGATCTGTGGAGTTTTTAAATTTTTCCGAGGCATAGAGGGGTACATGGGGCATGGTGTGGGCAAAGTAGAGAAAGAACGGTTCTTGACGGTTTTGGTGGATGAAGGATTGCGCTTCGGCCGTATAGCGCTTGGTGAGGGTGTGTTGATCCACGGGCCATTCAATAACAAGCTCGTCTTGCATGAGTGGGACATTACCTGCGTATTTCCGGTAGATATCCATATTTTTGGGGTCGCCCTGGTATTCTAGATAGTCCTCATGGGTCATTTCCTCGTTGAAGATGACCTCGCTGGCAAGCGGGGCACGCCCATCCTGTGACATGTCATTGCTATAGGGGACACCGAAGTAGGAGTCGAAACCATTATTGGTAGGGAGGAAGGGGGGCTTGTGCCCAAGGTGCCATTTGCCGATGTGGCCAGTAACGTAGCCCTGGTTACGGAGGATTTCGGCGAGCGTGATTTCAGAGGAAGGCATGCCGTCCTCACTCCAAGGGAAGAAGACGCCACCATTATATCCCCAGCGTTCGGGATAGCGTCCAGTGAGGAGTGAAGCCCGGGAAGGTGTACAGATGGCGTGTGTGACAGAGAAGTCCGTGAAGCGCATACCTTGCCGGGCCATGCGGTCGAGATGCGGGGTGGTATAGCCTTCGGTCGCGTGGAAGCAGTTGACGTCCCCGTAGCCCTGATCGTCAGTAAAAATGATGACAAAATTCGGCTTGCGGTCCGGTTGGGCCGAACCAGC
>Ga0334884_1005694_pt1 | contig 11713 bp, 6 predicted proteins | sample GraSluR1_MG_7_FD_207215 | JGI IMG/M metagenome (GOLD analysis project Ga0334884, IMG submission 207215) | Sludge microbial communities from methane-producing bioreactor in Wageningen University, Netherlands - Granular Sludge_12_05 R1 | ecosystem: Engineered > Bioreactor > Anaerobic > Unclassified...
TGCACTGAGAGCGACTGCTAACGAAAACTTCACAGAGGATCAGCGAGATCGTTAATTGCTGTCATACCAACTGTTATTGTTAAATAGTGTTCTCGTTGCGCCCTGAATTTCCATATGATCAGGATGGCACTGCTTAAAGCATGTAGTAGCATGCATCAATATAAATAGTTCTTTTTAACGTCATATTTGTTGGTGTATTTTACATCTTATTCTTCCACCCCGGAGCCTGGTTATCAATTTCCATGAGTGATTCACCTCCTGCTGCTGATAAAAAGCAATATCGATTGGCCATACGCCGCCCAGTAACCATGGCAATGCTGTTTTTGACCCTGATTGTATTCGGGGTGCGCTCCTACCAAAACTTGTCCATCAACTTGATGCCGGACATCTCCTATCCGACACTGACAGTACGCACTGCCTATGCCGGGGCAGCTCCTGAAGATGTCGAGAAACTGGTTACACGCCCACTGGAAGAAATGCTGAGCATTGTGAGCGGACTTGTTGAAATCAGCAGCATTTCGTCGGCAAGCCAGTCCGAGATTATCATGGAATTTGCCTGGGGCACAGACATGATTGTCGCCCAGCAAGATGTACGCGATCGGCTGGACTTGTTTGAGCCACCACGGGGAGTCACTGAAAAGCCAGTAATATTGCGGTTTGATCCGACACTGGACCCTGTCATGCGGATTTCAATAACACCGCCTGGCGAATATCGCGAGATGTATACAGCCGAAGAGTATCGTGCCATCAACGAAGCTTTGACCAATATACGTGATGCCGCGGAACGACATTTGAAAAGCGACCTGGAAGCTGAGTCCGGGATTGCCCAGGTGGCAGTAAAAGGAGGGCAGGAACCAGAAATACAGGTATTGGTAGATGCCGAGCGATTGAAAGGCCTGGGCTTGTCTGTGGAGCACGTTGTCAACAGTCTGGCACAGCAAAACATCAACCTTTCAGGTGGCCGTCTGATCGAGGGGCGTACAGAATACCTGGTACGCACACTGAATGAATTTCAAAACATCAGTGAAATCGGGGAGAGCCTGATCTCCACTCCAACCGGCAATCTAATCATGCTTTCCAATTTTGCCGATGTATATCTGGGTACAAAAGAACGGAAAACCATAGTACACCGCAATGGCCGCGAAGCGGTTGCTCTGGAAATTTTTAAAGAGGGTGATGCCAATACAGTACAGGTAGCCAATCGCATCAAAGATTTGATGGATTTTGAGCGCCCTCATGGAACACTGGAGCAGCTTTCCAAGAAATTGACAGAAGCTCAGTTGATGAGGCAGCCCGATGCCGATGAAGCTGTACGATTGCGTACACTACGGCGCACTTTACTGGATAGGCTACCTGCTGATGTGGAACTCGCCATAATCAGTGATCAGTCCCGTTTTATCATTGATTCTATTGACGAAGTCAGGGAAGCGGTAGTCCTGGGGGGGATTCTCGCTCTCATAATTCTGTTCTTGTTTCTGCGTGATTTACGCACCACGCTAATCATCGGAGTCGCCATTCCCATATCTGTGATTGCGACCTTTGTCCCGATGTTCATGCGTGATATTTCTTTGAATATTATGTCGCTGGGAGGACTGGCACTGGGTGTCGGTATGCTGGTGGACAATTCCATCGTTGTGTTGGAAAGTATATTTCGATGCAGAGAAGAAGGCGATGATATTGTGGAGGCGGCCGAGCGGGGCACAAGAGAAGTTGGCAGTGCGGTTACAGCTTCGACTTTAACAACTATTTCTGTGTTTCTTCCCATTGCATTTGTCGAGGGTATTGCAGGTCAGTTGTTCAGTGATCTGGCTTTGACCGTAACTTTTTCCTTGCTGGCTTCATTACTTGTGGCCTTGAATTTAATCCCACTCATCGCATCTCGTAAGGGATTGGCACTGCGCACTGACCGACAGGTGGTCTGGATCATGCAGGCATTCGAAGAGGGGCGAACACAGCAGAATTTATCAGTTACCAAATCGTTGTTGCATATTCCGGCTAACGGATTCAAATATGCCCTGGAATATATTTCCACAACAATGGATGAATCTTTTTCACCGCTATATACAACCTTCAACCGAATCAAAGAGCGTGTTTCCGTACTCAATGTGTTACGCGTCATTGGCGTGTTTCTGATTCTGCCATTTCTACTGGTGTTGTATGTTTCACAAGTGCTTCTGCGAACAATTGTATTGGTGCTGATCACCATGCTGTTTATCGTCTGCCTGTGTATAGGTGGCGTCATTGTGGTCATGCGTCAAGTTTTACGGGTAGTACTTTGGATTCCTTTAACTTTGTTCAACTTTTTGTTTGAGAGCTTCAGAAGTATCTACGGCCAGGTATTGCGGCACGCATTGCGCTTTAATGCCATTCTGCTCTTACTGGTCTTTGGTGTAGCAATACATGCAGGTTTCGTTGCTGTTGGCTTGGGACGAGAACTCATACCACCTGTTAACCAAGGCGAATTCGGGATTCGACTTGAAGCCATGCCTGGAACCCGGTTGGAAGAAACGGAACAACGTGCACGCCGGGTAGAACGTGTGATTCAAATGCGCGATGATATCGAGTCTGTAACTGTAGAAATTGGACAGGAAGGCACCCGCATCCAATCGGACCGTGGTGAGAATGTAGCAGAGTTCACCATCCTGTTAAAAAATCCAGAAGTAATGGCCCGACAACAAGACCAAATTATTGAATCACTACGACGTGATATCCGCGAAGTAACTTCTGACGACATAACATTCACACTACCGACATTGTTCAGCTTCAAGACCGCGGTGGAATTGCACATTGTAGGTGAGGACATCAATGAACTGCGTCGACTAGGCGAGAGCACATTGCCAATAATCAGTAGCATTCCCGGTGTGGAAGATGCTGATTTAAGCGTCAAACCGGGATATCCCGAGATTATCATCGAGATGGACCGGGAACTGCTGGCCGCACGTGGGTTATCTCCAAATCAAGTGGCAGAACGTGTTCGTATAGAAGTTCAGGGGGATGTTGCCACACGATTCAGTCGACGTGGAGAAAAAGTAGATATTCGTGTACGCACAGACCAGCAATTGTTGTCCAGCAGAGACGATCTGATTCGAATGACAATTTCAGAAACCGGCGCTCCAATTCCCCTGCGAGATGTCGCACATATTACAGTACAAGACGGCCCAAGCGAAATCAGGCGTATTGATCAGCGCCAGGTGGTCCTGATAACAGCCAATGTATCAGGACGTGACCTGGGGGCTGTTTCCAGAGATATCCGCCAGGCGGTAGAGCAAATACATCGGCCGGCAAACTATTACTTTGAGTTGGGGGGACAAGACCGGGAGTTGGAAACCTCGTATACCAGTCTGCAATTTGCACTACTTCTGGCGGTCTTCCTGGTGTATGTTGTTATGGCGTGCCAATTTGAATCCATTTGGCACCCTGCGTTGGTTATGTTCAGTGTGCCATTGGCATTTATTGGTGTGATTTATGCCATGTTATTATTTAACCTGGATGTCAGCATCATGGTATTTCTGGGCGGTATTATTCTCGCTGGAATCGTAGTTAATGACGCTATTGTATTGGTTGATTATATCAATCAACTTCGCGCACGTGGCCTGCCAAGCCGGGAAGCAATCATTCAGGCAGGTTTGGTACGCCTTCGCCCAATCATGATGACTACGGTAACAACCGTGCTGGGCTTGATTCCGATGATTATTTCATCGGGTTCTGGAGCCGAAATGCGCCGCCCAATGGCCATAACTGTTATGTCGGGCTTGGTCTCCGCGACCATCCTTACCTTGTTAATTATTCCAATGGCATATGATCTCTTTGCCGGGAAAGACAAAACAAAGGTAAATCAGGCATGAAGATTCCTTCATTGCCGGACTTGGCGCTCAACCGACCAATATCCGTTTTTATGCTTAGTATCACGTTCGTGTTACTGGGGTTAATCTCCTGGTATCGAATACCCCTGCAATTCCTGCCTGAAATTGACGATCCATATATCGGTTGCCAAATTCCCTACCCTGGAGCCTCCCCAGAACAAGTCGAACAGCAAGTTGCCATACCTGTTGAAGGTGAGTTTCGTACCATTTCCGGGTTACGTCGGATTCGAACCGTATCTAACAGCGATGGCTGCTTCGTCAATATGGTATTTGACCTGGATACCGACATGACGCTTGCCACGGCGGAGGTACGTGACCGGATGGAACGCCTGAAACTGGTGTTGCCGGATGAAGTAGACCGCATGTTTATTCAGCGTTTCAGCTCGCGCTCCATACCAGTGATTGCATTCGGTATGTTTCGTGCCGGTGATCAGGAAGCTTTTTTAAACTTGCTTCGCACCTATATCGAGCCACGAATTCGACGCATTGACGGTGTCGCGGATGTACAGATTCAATCCGCATACCGGGAAAAAGACGTGTTGGTTGAATTTGATCAAAATGTACTTTCATCCATGAACCTGGCTTTGTCAGAAGTGATTGCGATTCTTCGGGAAAGTAGTCTTAATTTATCGGTTGGAGAATTGTCTGAAGGAGAACGCAAATACCTGGTTCGGGTTCTTGATGAACATCGCCGCCTCAATGACATCGAAGAAATTGTGATTAACCCAAGCGGACTACAATTAAGAGAAGTCGCTACTGTTCGATTCGCCACCCGTGGTGATGAAGGATATGTAGCGTTGGATGGCAATGAAGGTGCATTTATATTCGTCAATAAAGAGTCTGAAGCAAACACAGTAGCTACATGTAAGGCCGTACGCGCAGAAATGGAACGAATTCTGGCACAACCCATGTTTGATACTGCCGAACATATGGTGTTTTTCGATCAATCAGAAATTATTACCAATGCGTTAGATAATCTGATGAATGAAGGAATGTATGGCGCTGGCATGGCATTGCTGGTGCTATTTTTCTTTTTACATCGGGTTCGGCCCACCATCTTGGTTGCCCTGGTTATTCCCACATCGCTGGTAGTTTCACTGGTATTCATGTTTTTCGTGAACATGACTTTGAATCTGATATCTATGGTGTCCATGATTATTGTAGTGGGTATGTTGGTCGACAATGCCATAGTGGTCGTAGAGAATATAATTCGCAACAGTAAACTTGGCTACAATTCCAGAGAGAGTGCACTTCGAGGAGCCAAAGAAGTTGGTCTGGCGATATTTGCAGCCACTACCACGACCTGGGTCGTATTCATTCCCATGTACTTTATGGAAACTGGACGCATGTCAGTTTTCATGGCAGAACTTGGGCTACCATTAATGGTTGCCCTGGCTGGAAGCCTGGTCCTGGCACTGACGGTAGTACCATTATCGATGAGCTATATGCGAATGGAAAGTGGTGGTATTCCAGGATTCTTGTCACGCCGCCTGCATTTGAAGCATCAAAGTGCTTATGCATCACGTATAAAGGACACCGACGAAGAAGAAACCGGTTGTGAAGATTCTGGAGCTGCTACCACGGTAAGCACTTCAGATGAAAGGGACCATGAACATCACTGGTATCACTTTATTTTTCGTATCCATCTTGTGCAATGGGTGATTAATGGTTATGCTGCCTTACTGGGTAATGTGCTGCGTCAACGTTTGGCCGCAATGCTGGTACTCGCCACCATTATCGGCGTTACCATAATCATACCTGTACGTGGCGTAGGCATGAGCGACATGCCACGCATGGATACCCGGGAAGTTAAAATTGATGTCAAAATGGACCAAAACTATGACATGGAAATGACCAAGGAACTCTTTGCGTTGCTTCGAGACCAGGTCGATTTACATCGTGAAGAAATGGGTATAAAAAATGTATTGTCGTATCATGCAATTACCGAGGGAGTGATTAATATATATCTGTTCACGGAAGACGACGGTGCGGAGTGGAAGAATCCCAAGTATAGCACAGACGAGGTCATGCGGATTCTGTCCAGACGTCTTCCCAGAAACCTGCCCGGGGCGGAATTAAAATTTGCATTGACCGATGCGGGTGAAAGTGGTACACAAGGAACGGTTTCAGTTCGATTACGCGGTGATGATACCCAGACACTCTCAGATTATGCCGAACGATTGAAATTGGTGATGGCAGCTCTGCCCAATCTGGACGAAGTTGAAACAGATGTAGAACGACGTGAGCAGGAAATTCAGTTACGGATAGATCAGCCATTGGCTCGAAGTGCCGGGGTGACACCGTTGGCTATTGCACAAACCGTTGACGCTGCGTTACGTGGAGCCCGCTTGCCTTTTATGAAACAAGGAAATCGGGAAGTACCGGTGTGGGCACAATTTCAGGAAGAGAACCGGCGCTCCCGGGCAAATCTGGAAAATGTATTGGTAGTAGGTCAAGATGGTCGTTTGATTCCACTGAATCAACTGGTAAATTTTGAGAAGGGACGTAGCCCCAATTCCATACACCGTGTTAATGGCAAGAATGTGATCAACGTCACCGCGCAAATCAATACAGAAGACCTGGGAGCAGTGCAGCGAGACTTGCGCCAAGCCATTTCTACGTTTGATATGCCGGTGGGGTATGGCGCTGAACTGGGAGATGAACTCAACGAACTCAGTGAAACTTTTATAAGCTTCCTGACCACATTGACAATGGCAATAATATTAATATACTTGGTAATGAGCGCTTTGTTTGAGTCATATCTATTACCCCTGTCAATCCTTACTTCTGTTCCCATGGCGTTGGCAGGTGCAGTGTGGATGCTGTATCTGACCAATAGCCAACTTGATACAATTACCTTCATTGGCTGCATTCTCATGTCAGGTATTATTGTAAATAACGGTATTGTAATCGTCGATCATATTAACAATCTGAGAAAAACGTACGAAGATGACCGTTTAAGCGAGGCAATAGTACAAGCAGGCATCGACCGTTTTCGACCGGTATTAATGACAGCCATTACCACCATTCTGGGCCTGGTGCCATTGGCGATAGCAACAACAGGAGGCGCCGGAACTTTTTCCGGGCTGGGCCGCGCATTGATTGGTGGATTATCAGCAGGAACCTTGTTGACGCTGTTTGTGGTACCTGTATTTTATAGTCTGATAGATGATTTTCATCGCTGGTTTATCAACTTTATGGGTAATATCACACCTACCCGTTTAAAACAATTGACCAGAAATGACAACTTGAAAAATTATAAAATGCCATGATCTATTGTGTGGCTGGCTAAACACTCAATTTTGGTATGTTTGCTTCATATTGCAGTTTTGTGATAGTCTTGGTGTCCCTTCTGACAAAGGGATCGATCCGTTTTTTTTAATTCAATAATCCATATTATGCTGTGTGGATTTGCATCAATCAACCCAATGGAAGTAAGTAAATGAGTGCAGACAGAACACCATTAATCGCCGGAAACTGGAAAATGAACCTCTTGTCAGCGGAAGCTGTGAAATTGGCACAAGACCTAAAAGGGCTTGTCGCGGGTGTTTCCGGTGTTGATATAGTTATTTGCCCTACTTTTGTCACATTGAACGCTGTTTCGCAAGTGATTAAGGGCAGTAATATTGCATTGGGCGGGCAGAATTGCTATCTCAAGGAAAGTGGCGCATACACAGGTGAGTTATCTCCCCAGATGCTGCAAGATGTAGGTTGTACCTGGACTATATTGGGCCATAGCGAGCGACGCCAGTATTTTAATGAGTCAGATGCCTTGTTGAATGAAAAGCTTCATTTCGCCTTGGGTGCCGGTTTGAAAGTAATGTTTTGCGTTGGTGAAACCTTGCAAGAACGTGAAAGCGGTAATATGAATGCCGTGTTGGAACGTCAGGTCATTGAAGGACTCAAGGGATTGACCGAGGCACAATTTCAACAAATTGCATTGGCATATGAACCTGTATGGGCCATAGGTACTGGCGTTACAGCAACACCGGATCAGGCTGAAGAAGTACATGCTTTTGCACGGGGCCTGATTTCCAGTAATTTTGGTGAAAGCATTGCAAATGGTTTGCGTATTCAGTATGGTGGCAGCGTAAAAGCAGATAATGCCGCTGAGTTGTACAAAAATCCCAATGTTGACGGCTTTCTTGTAGGTGGTGCTGCGCTGGTTGCTGACGGTTTTTCGAATATTATCAAGGCTGCTGTTGCCTGAAACCCTGGTGCAGGTGCAGTGATTAATGTGTAACTGTCTAAATTGTATAATGTTACATAATGTCTGTTTACATTGAAAAAATTTCGGTTTGTAAACAATTTAGATATTTCAATGGCGCCGCTGAAGCGACATATAGGAAATTGAAACGATCATGATGGATTTTATTTTTAGCTGGAGCATGCTCTGGTGGCTGTTAATGATAGTGTACATTCCCGCTTGCGTAGCACTGATTGCCATTGTGTTGATGCAAAAGGGTAAGGGAGTCGGCTTTGCCGGGGCCTTCGGCATGGGCGGTGGTTCAGAAGCTGTGTTCGGGCCACGTACTGCGCGTAGTCTGCCACAAAAACTGACCTACACAGCAGGTGGCCTCTTCATGATCATAGCACTCATTTTGTCATCGGTTTCCGGTAAGGTTGGCCGCGGAGTTGCACCAGCACCCGTGGGTCCGGATAGTGTCGCTGAAAGTACTGCCCTGGACGATTTTTTTGCCGATGAATTGCCAGAAGATGTTGAAATAGTATCAGAAACAATCAGTCCCGATGCTGTCGTCGAGCCACTGGATGAATCACTTGAAGGTGTATTTCCAGAAGTACCGGTAAGTCCTCTTGAAGTGCCGATGGAACCCGAGACGATTGATGAAGATATAAATGAAGAGCTTGCTGATGACCTGCCAACAGGAATTGAATTGGAAGCACCTTCTTTCGGCGAAGTTGATATTGAAGTCATTCCGGATGGTTCGGAATAGACGGATGCTTTGAATTGTAGTTACCAGTTCGTAGATTTGCATTGAAGTGAATTTGAATGAGATTTCCGGTGCTTTGATGCTGACTGCTAATCGCAATTAATAAAGCGTTGCTTTCAAAAATTCTTTTAAGACTACTTATTGGCCCAAGGCTTTGGCTTTGGGCCGTTTATATTGACCTGTAAAGAATAATTAGGACACACTTGGATTCTGTTGCTGCAACCAACACGGTTGGGAGAAACGCATTTGGACAAGATTCTTATACGCGGTGGTGTTCCGCTGAATGGCACAGTTCACGTACAAGGCGCAAAGAACGCTGCTTTGCCTCTGATGGCAGCATCTTTACTCGCTGAAGAAACCTGTGTGTTACACAATGTCCCCTGTTTACATGACATTTTTTCCATGGACAAAATACTGACGCACATGGGGATGGGCATCGATTTTACTGGACGCTCTATGACGTTGGAACCACGCGGAGTCTCTCTTCCTGAGGCACCCTATGATTTGGTGCGTAAGATGCGGGCATCTTTTTTTGTTCTGGGGCCCTTGCTGGCACGTTTTGGTCGGGCCAAGGTATCGTTACCGGGTGGTTGTGCCATTGGAGCACGTCCTGTAGACATTCATATCAAGGGTTTGGAAGCTCTCGGGGCAGAAATACGCATAGAAGATGGGTATGTGGTATGCACCGGCCCTCTCGTTGGCGCGAATCATACCCTGGATTTCCCCAGTGTCGGTGCAACTGAAAACCTGATGATGGCAGCCTGCCGGGCAGAAGGTGTGACGCGTCTGACCAATGTGGCTCGTGAACCAGAAATAGAAGATTTGGCGCAATTTCTAAATGCGATGGGAGCCCGTATATCCGGTGCTGGTACCGATTTGATCACCATTGTTGGTGTAGATGGTCTCGGTGGCGCGGAGCATGTCGTAATCCCTGATCGCATCGAAGCAGGCACATTCCTTATCGCCGGTCTCGCGACAGGTGGTGATGTTACTGTAGTAAATGCAAACGCAGACCATCTAACTGCTTTTCTGGAAAAGTTTCAAGAAATCGGAGCTGATGTGGCCATACACGGGAGTAAAATTCGGGCAACAGGGAAAAATGGAATACGCGCTGTAGACATTGCCACGCGGCCACACCCTGGTTTTCCCACAGATTTACAGGCACAGACCATGGCGCTGTTGACGAAAGCCAATGGCGTGAGTCATATCAAGGAAACAGTGTTTGAAAATCGTTTTATGCAAGTGGCAGAGTTGATTCGAATGGGTGCGAATATCGATCTCGATGGAAATACCGCCATAGTGCGCGGCGTTGAACATCTCAGCGGTGCACCGGTGATGGCATCGGATTTGCGTGCCAGCGCTGCCTTGGTTATTGCAGGTCTGATGGCAAAACAAGGCGAAACAGCTATTTCAAGGGTGTACCATATAGACCGTGGTTATGAACGTATTGAAGAACGATTGACTGCACTGGGCGCCAGGATTGAACGTATTCGCGAATAACTATATCTGCCAATGGTATTCAGCATGTGCTAGAACTTTATACCCGGAAGAACACAAAAATACTAGAGCCAGGATAATACAATGCAGTATTTTAAAATTGTTGACGATCAAGTTCGAAAATCAGTAACCGACTATATCATCGGAATTATTGATCAGGGTGAAGCCCAAAAAATAATCCAAGATAAAATTGATGCTGCCGGTGTTATTGTAGAGGCTGTAAGAAACCGTGGTGATGCCGCGATAGTTGAGTTTACGGAACGTTTTGACAGTGTCCGATTACAACCGGAGCAGTTTGCGTTATCTGATGAAGACATAGACCGGGCGGTGGCAACCGTTGAACCACGGCTGATTAGTATTCTTGAGCGAGCTCACGAAAATATCCGGCGTTTTCATTGTAAATTTCTACGCGAATCCTGGGAAGAAACCTTGGCGGATGGTACAGTGCTTGGGCAACGTATCACCCCAATCGATCGCGCTGGCGTCTATGTACCAGGGGGAAAAGCGTATTATCCCTCCTCTGTTCTGATGAATATTGTACCTGCCAAGGTAGCAGGTGTCAGCGAAATCATCATGGTGTCACCTCCTACTGCCAATGGCAGTATTCACCCGGTAGTCTTGGCGGCGGCTCGAATTGCAGGGGCAACCCGAATATTCCAGGTAGGTGGCGCACAAGCTATTGCAGCATTGGCTTATGGTACTGAAACTATACCGGCCGTTGACAAAATCACCGGACCGGGCAATACCTACGTCACTGCGGCAAAAAGTATTGTACGTTCCCGGGTAGATATAGACAGCGAAGCTGGCCCTTCAGAAGTGGTGGTATTGGCAGACCATACAGCCAAGCCCGAATTTGTTGTAGCCGAAATGCTGGCCCAAGCGGAGCACGATGAAGATGCCAAGTCCATTTTGGTGACTCCAGACGAAGCGCTTGCAGAAAATGTGCGTGAAATGCTTCCCAAAGCTGCGGCGCAGCTCCCACGCGCAACCATCATCACTGCTTCTCTTGAAAATCACGGTGCGGTAATAGTCACGCGAAGCCTGGAAGAAGCTATCGAGGTTACTGATTTAATTGCTCCAGAACACTTGAGTATTCAAGTGGAATTTCCACACCGTACCGCGGACAGGATCAAACACGCTGGAGCTATGATGCTGGGTGACATGACTCCGGTTGCGGTAGGAGACTATTTTGCTGGACCCAACCATATACTGCCAACAGGTCGTCGTGCACGTTTTTCATCTCCCTTGACTGCCGAAGACTTCCGCAAGGTGAGCAGTATTATATATTATTCGAAAGAACGCCTGTTGCATGATGCAGAAGAAATCATGACGTTTGCCAGGGTGGAAGAATTGGAAGCACATGCACGGTCGATTGAGGTACGCAAGTGAAATATCAAAGGT
>Ga0334884_1005702_pt1 | contig 11704 bp, 10 predicted proteins | sample GraSluR1_MG_7_FD_207215 | JGI IMG/M metagenome (GOLD analysis project Ga0334884, IMG submission 207215) | Sludge microbial communities from methane-producing bioreactor in Wageningen University, Netherlands - Granular Sludge_12_05 R1 | ecosystem: Engineered > Bioreactor > Anaerobic >...
TATGCCGGTAGGGTTCAAAAATAGTACAGACGGTAACTTGCAGGTGGCTATGGATGCTATGCAGTCAGCAAAACATCCTCACCACTTCCTGGGCATGGACACGGATGGCCGTTCCTGTATTGTAGCTACACGGGGCAATTCCTACGGACATATCATATTGCGAGGCGGCCGCGGTGGCCCCAACTATGACCCCGTCAGCATTACCCAAGCCGAAGAACAACTCCGAAACGCAGGTCTACCGTCACGTTTGCTGGTCGATTGCAGCCACGACAACAGTGGTAAACGATATACTTTGCAACGACATGTTCTGCGAAGTCTGATCCAACAGCGCCAGGATGGCAACATGTCCATAGTCGGTGTCATGCTCGAGAGCAACTTACATGAAGGCAACCAACAATTACGCGACGGGCTTGAAAACTTAAAATATGGGGTTAGCATTACCGATGCCTGCATCAACTGGGAAACTACAGACCAGTTGCTTCGATTTGCCCATCGTGAATTAAGCTCATCCGCGAAATCTCTGATATAAAATAAATCTCAAAGATTTCAGGTTGCATACCAGGCAAAGTACGGTACATAGCAAGGTTTTTTTGATTCTAACAGCTTTTTCCATGTACATTGTCTTTGCTCTGAAAATAAATTTTCACTTCTTAACCTTTACTCACCAATTGAGCAACGTATACTACGCGGACATGGAACAATGGCATTGACCCAATCACCTCTGCTTCTGGAATTTTGACAATCATGCGTCTGGCATTTGTAGACTCATTATTTTCCTGGCCGCCTAACGGAGGCGCCGATGTAGACTTATACCATGTAGCAAAAGAATTGAAACGACATGGACATGAAGTACACCTGTTCGGCCTTGATGAACCTGGAAGCCCGGAACGTGGTTTGTTTGAACCATCTGAATTGCCATTTGCAGCAGCCCATGTGGAAATTTCCAAGGGTAGACGCGGTGCCGAGAAGACGGCAGCTGCCTTTTATACTGAAATTGTAAAATTCGCTCCAGACGTCGTATTGGTATGTGATGGATTCTTCCTGAAACCCTATCTTGTTCACGCCTTGTCGGAATACCCCCTGCTGTGCCGATTTTATGCCCATGAACTGGTTTGCCACCGGGATATACTGCGATTCAAAGACAATGCGCCTTGCGCAAACCATTATCTGTCAACGCCGGATGTCTGCCGTAAATGTGCTTTTGAACTTCTTGGGCCTGAAATTCGTCGTGGCACCCCATCCGCCTGGCTTCGTGAATATTTACATGCCCGCGCATACGCGCCTACTTATTACCAACGCCAATTGGAAGCTTTTAGCCTGATCGACATAGCCATAACTTACAACGAAGACATGGCTGCATCATTGGCTCCCTGGTGCCGCAATACGCACGTTATACCAGGAGGTGTCGATTTGGAAGCATTTACATTTTCTCGTTGTCCTGTGCGACCAACGCAGGATAAAAAAATTATACTGATGGCTGGACGCGCTGAAGACCCCGCCAAGGGGCTGTCGGTATTGCTCGAGGCGGGTAACCAGCTCGCCGAACAACGTTCTGACTATATAATCCAGGCCACGCTACCAGAAGATACTCAAGGCCCAGACTGGTTTCAAGCAGTCGGTTGGCGTTCACATGAGGAGATGAAAACCTTGTACAGTCAATCCGACATTTGTGTGGTACCAAGCATATGGGAAGAACCATTCGGCCTGGTGGCATTGGAAGCAATGGCTTCCGGAAGACCGGTTTGCGTCAGCAAAGTTGGTGGGCTGCAAAATATCGTACGCCATATGGAAACCGGATTCTGCTTCAAACGTTCTGACGCAGCCGAACTTGCCAAACAATTGAGTATCCTGCTCGACAATTGGGAATTGCGGCAGCGTATGGGAGCAGCAGGAAGGCTTCGAGCAGAGACATTTTACACTTGGGAAAGTATTGTTGAAGACCATTACCAGCCATTATTGGCCCGGGTAGGAAATCTCCAAAAATCAACCGCAAATTAGCCTCTTATGCATAAAGGTTTACAAGAACGATATATGTACCGGATATGTGTATTTTATAGTCATGGCCCCCACTTCCGCAAAGTATTGCTGTCCCTGCGGAAATCCTATCCGGAATCCCACATTGCCGCATTACTGCCACCTGGCTATCCCTCTGCCGTGATTCGTGAACTTGTGGATACCTATGAATTCACCCAGTACAAACAATATCGCGCAACACAAATTGGCGCATTATTAAACCTGCGCAAGCAAATCAGAAAAAACACACCCGACCTGTTCATTGTCATGTTCGACAGCAATCGATTGCGTTTACTCGGGAGCCTGAGTGGTGTGCGTGAGCGATATTGCATTACTCAACGAGGTCATTGGAAACATCTTCATATAACACCTGTCAGGCAAATCATACGAAGCACCAGCAATTCCCTGATTGGATTTTTGCAATTTCACCGAGTTCGGCTTCATATCAACCGAAGTGTCAAAGTAAGCTCACAAGCAAAAAAACAATGAGCCATATTTCTATGTTTGATACCTCAGCGAAGCTACAATGTTGACCAGGCTGGTCTATTGCAACTGTTCAAGCGGGATTGCTTCATCAATCAGCATGACAGGAATGTTGTCGCGGATGATGTATAAATAGGCATTGTCCTCACGAACCAAGCCTTCATCAATCATGTCATTCACCGGTTCCCCGGCACGATTCTTCAAAGTACCTGCATTTATAGCGGCATTTATCGTGTTAACCAACGCCTCATCCGCAGGGTGAACGGGCGTTTTATTTTCTGGACACACCAGTATTTCAAGCAATTTTTGGTCTATCATCGTTCAACAACACCTTTAATTAATTGGCGACCACAAGCAAAAACTGGCGGTACTGTCACCATTATTTTTCGTAAAATCAATATTTGAAATTAGATAAATAACACAAAATATTAATCTAATTGATACTTTTTTATTTTATACTGTAACGTCGTTCTTTTCAATCCCAAGTGCTCCGCTGCTCTGGTCTTGTTCCATCGAAAACGTTCCAAAGCACCCCGAATCAATTCACTTTCCAACCTGTCGGTACGTGCAATCAACGAATCATTGTTTATATCTACTTTACGTGGTTCTGCATCTTCTGCATGTAAATCTTTCAACAATACCGACTGCAACAATTCTGCTGGCAAATCATTTCGCGCAACCGTATTTCCTTCTGCCAGGACAACTGCCCGCTCGATAATATTCTCGAGTTCCCGTACATTCCCCGGCCAATCATAATTCAGAAAAACCTCTACTACATCATCATCAACTTCGCAAACATCTTTACCCAACTCATGGCTATATTTCCGTAAAAAATGGTCTATCAGCGACGGAATGTCATCGCGGCGGTCTTTCAATGCACTTACATTGAGAGAAAACACATTCAGCCGATAATAAAAGTCTTCTCTGAATTCTCCAAGTTCAATTGCCTTTTGCAAGTCACGATTGGTTGCGGCAACGATACGCACATCTACCTTGATTTGATCGCTGCCACCCACACGTTCGATTTCTGACTCTTGTAAAACACGTAGCAATTTGGTCTGGATAGCCGGCTCAATTTCACTGACTTCATCCAGAAAAAGGGTACCCAGATGGGCGCGTTCAAAACGGCCGATGCGCTTATCTTCAGCCCCGGTGAATGCACCCTTTTCATGTCCAAACAATTCACTCTCGAGCAAAGACGGTGCCAATGCAGCACAGTTTACAGCCACAAATGGATAATCTCTACGTGGTCCCGCTTCATGTATTGCCCGGGCAACCAATTCTTTTCCAACACCACTGGGACCTGAAATAAGAACTGAGCTACGCGTCGGCGCGATCTTGGTTATCATCCGCAGCATACGTTTTGTCTGATCACTTCCACCTACAATGTGCTGCACCCCGGGATGTACTGAGGTATAAATAGATCGGCTGCCAGCCATGTCCAGCTTGCGTTGAATTTTTTCTATTTTACGCTCTATCTCACTCAGTTGAAAAGGCTTGGTAATAAAATCATAGGCACCATATCGCATGGCTTCTACAGCTCGCTCAATACTGCCATAAGCTGTAATGATGATCACTTCTGTATCGGTAAATACCGATTTGGCTGCCTTCAGAACATCAATACCACTTTTACCGGGCATGCTGAGATCCGTAATCACTATCGGATACTCATTTAACAAGAGACACTCGATGGCTTCTTCACCACTGGATGCGGTTGTAACTTGATATCCATGCTCTTCAAATACGCCCGACAACAATTCACGCATATTTGCCTTGTCATCAACCACCAACATGCGACGATCTGAAGGCTTTTGCTCCACGCTTATCCTCTCTGATATTTGTTTTATCAAATTTTATAACCTATCCAATCACTTTAACACAAGCTTCAGAATCGTTGCCAATCTCCCCCCAAAAAACAGAGAATTTAACAATTATACTAACAAACAACGGTTACATTGAAATTAACAGAGTCTATATTTTCTGGAATTATTATACCGTATTCATTAAACAATACCTGCACTATCATGATATGTACTTCAAACATTCAGATTATTAAAACGCAAAGTTGGCATTTCTGGTCAAAATACAATAAAATATTGATACAGTAGACCCGCATAATAACGGTGATTTCATCAAAATGGGTAGAACAATACTGGTGAAACAATTATACGCCAACCTCGGATTCCTCACCGTTGGCATACCCATGTTAATTCCCCCAACAGCCCCTGTAGAATAAGTCGCATCGGTCAACACAAGAAATCCAAACGCAATATGGCCCTAGATACCTCATCTCAGCTGAATAACAATACACACCTGGACGCGATTATGCATGAAGAATCAATGTCAAAGACGCAATCCAGGCGTGCATCCCTTTATACCCTGGGTTGCCGGTTGAACCAGTCCGAGACTGCTATGCTGATGGAAAAATTGCGTGCTGATGGATATACCATCGTCCCATTCGGGGAGCTTGCCGATCTCTGCATTATAAATACCTGTACAGTCACCCGGGAAGCAGATGCGAAATCCCGAAAGATTGTACGGCAATTCATTCGCATGTGTCCGAATGCATATACAGCTGTGATCGGATGTTATGCCCAGATGGGTGCCAAAACCCTGGCGGCAATTGAAGGCGTTGACCTGATCATCGGCAGCCAGGAAAAAATGCATGTTTTAGATTATGTTAAATCTGGCAAAAACAAGCATCCATTGATTGTGCGGGACACGATACTCAGAAATGACTTCACCTTGTCCTTTCCAGACCATACCAGCCACTTGAACCACAGACCCAATATTAAAATCCAGGATGGCTGTGATTTTATGTGCAGCTTTTGCATCATACCCTTTGCCAGGGGACGCTCCAGATCACGTGAACTGGATAATATTGTGGATGAAGCCAAAAATCTTGCTTCAAATGGTGCCAAAGAATTTGTCCTGACCGGGGTCAACATCGGTTGTTATGACTGGCAAGGCAGCTCAATTCTGGATGTGGTTGATGAATTGAACGAAATTAGCGGTCTTGAGCGCATACGCATCAGTTCCATCGAGCCAACCACCATACCAGAAGGCCTGCTGACGCGTATGGCAGACAAATCACACCGTTTGGTACCCTATTTGCATATTCCATTACAGTCTGGCTCAAACCAGGTACTGAAAGCTATGCGGAGAAAGTACTCCCGCGAAATGTTTTTGGAGTTCATACACCAGGCACATGACCTGGTACCGGAAATCGGCATCGGCACAGATATTTTAGTTGGCTTTCCCGAAGAAACAGAAAAAGATTTTGAAGATACGTTAAATATATTATGGGAAAGTCCCTTGTTCTACGCGCATGTTTTCAAGTATTCTGAGCGCGAAGGTGCGGCTTCTACCCGCATCAAAGACAAAGTGCCCCCGGAAATCATAAATCAGCGTAGCGCCAAATTGTTAAAATGCAGCGCAGAAAAAAGCCGTATGTTCCAGGAATATCATCTGGGACAAATGGTTAAAGTTCTATTCGAACACTGCCAAGACGGCATGTGGAGTGGATACACGAGTAATTACATACGGGTTGCTGTTGCATCCAATGAAGATTTAAACAATCGGATTCTGCCTGTTAATGTGACCAGACTACAGGGTGATATCATGGTTGGTGAGCTTCAAAAACCATAACATGTCACCTCAGAAATCGCATCGGGAAGAGTTCCAAATGAGGATTTGTTAGTAAAAGATATGGAAGCTACATTACAAGTACCAGAACATGTTGTTTATAAAGAACGCGCACTGAAAACTCTGTTGGAATCCTATGGCAGCCTGGCCATTGCCTATTCCGGCGGTGTGGACTCTGCATACCTGGCAGAAATCGCACATGAGGTACTGGACCATAAGGCCCATTTGATTCTGGCAGACTCACCGAGTATTCCACGGGCAGAAGTAAAAGAAGCGGTTGACCTGGCAGAACAGAGAGGTTGGCAGCTCACACTCATTAAAACACAAGAATTTGAGCAAGAAGAATTCCTGAAGAATGATGGTACCCGGTGTTATTTTTGCAAGAATGAATTATTCAGCAAAATGGACCAATATGCCCGGGATAACCAGATACCAATTTTGGCCTATGGTGAAATCACCGACGATTTGCTGGACCCGACACGTCTAGGAGCCAAAGCTGCCCGGGAACACCAGGTTGTTGCACCACTTGCAGAGGTTGGTTTGGGAAAAGAAGAAATACGGCGTTTGAGCCGTGCCCGAAACCTTCCGACCTGGAACAAAGCCTCTTTTGCCTGCCTGTCTTCAAGATTTCCCAAAGGCACCAGGGTAGATACAAATGCAATGCAAAAAGTAGAGCAAGCCGAAGAAATTCTCAAAGGCCTGGGCTTCCACCAATATCGCGCACGTCATCACGATGATATTTGCCGCGTCGAAATTGATGTATCAGACTTCCATAAAGTGCTATTACCCAGTGTACGGCAAGCTATAGTAGATGGTATCAAAAATGCGGGCTACCGTTTCGTTGCATTGGACCTGACCGGATATCAAACAGGTTCTACTGCCAGTCTACCCGACAAAACCATGTAATTCCTATCTACTCCATAACGCGTACAGACTTACCACACATACCACACCTGTCACCATTGCCCTTTTATTTTGGCACTGCTTTACTTTAAAATCCCCTCTTAATTCTGTACATTATTTTTTAATTAGCTATTATGAGAGGAGTATCTGTGCGAGCAGTTCTACAAAGAGTCAGCAGGGCTTCGGTATTGGTAGCAGGCGAAGTAACTGGCAGTATCGAAACTGGATTGCTTGTGCTTTTAGGGGTAGATGAAGATGACGAAGTGAAAGATGCCCAATATATTGCCGATAAAATTGCAGGGATGCGTATTTTTAATGATACTGAAGGCAAGTTTAACTTATCATTAAATGATGTCGCAGGAGATGTGCTTCTGGTGTCACAATTCACACTGCTTGGCGATTGCCGCAAAGGACGACGTCCCTCATTCATACGCGCCGCTCGACCGGAAAAAGCCATTCCATTATATGAACAGGTAGCATCATTATTGGAGGCAAAAGGAATTCTTGTTGCCAAAGGTATATTTGGAGCACACATGGAAGTAACTCTGGTTAATGACGGTCCCGTGACGATTTTGCTGGACTCAGAAAAGGTATTTTGAAATGCGTATTGCCATTGCCGGGTCAGGATTGCTGGGTGCTTCACTCTTCCGAGGTTTGCAAAACAAAGGGCATGAAATTGTTGCTATCCTGCAAGACGGGCGACGTACCAAAGGAATTAAACAATTCATCATACCCAGGTTCGCCAAGTACTTTGGTGGCCTGAATACTATGACCGGTATTGCACGAAGGCACCGAATACCGCTTATCTGGGTAGATAAAATGACAGATGCAGAATTGGTAGAGCTGCATCAGATAAAACCGGATTTGTTACTGGTTGGTGGATTTGGAATCATCCTGAAAAAACGTCTTTTGAATCTACCAAAGATCGGGTGTGTGAATGTCCATTCCTCTTTGTTGCCACGCCACCGCGGCCCAAATCCCTTCCGTGCAGTATTGCTGGCAGGCGAGTCTGAGTCTGGTGTCACTTACCATATCATGGACGAAGGCATCGATACGGGCGACATCGTACACCAGGTGGCATTCCAAATATCTCCCCGTGAAACATCGTATGATATATACCGAAAATCCTGCCACCTGGCCGGTCAGGAAATAATAGATGTCATTGACTATATCGAAAAATCAGGTCTTCAGGGGTTTCCACAAGACAACAGCCAGGCAAGTTATGACAAGAATCCAAGCGAAAATGAATGTTGTATTCAATGGAACTGGACAGCTGAAGAAATCGACCGGTTTGTTCGGGCAATGACGCCGACGCCTTCTCCACGCTTTTTATTCAGGGGTCATCTGATACGCGTGAGCCGCACAGAATTCGATCCAAATCCCGTGGACAAACCACCCGGATATGTTCTGAAAAATCGTCCCTGGGTAGAAGTAGCAACCGGGCAAGGCACCATCTCGCTTCGCCTGGCATTTCAAAAGTCACCTTATCCCTGGATTTGGCCAGCCCCTGGAAACAGGCCAGCCATAGGGGACATTTTATGAAAATTCATATAAATTACTGCTACATCTCTCTTTTTAGAATGACAATTAAATATGGATGAGCGCCTGGTTTCAATAATCATACCGGCCCACAATGCACTGGAATATTGTAAACAATGTATTCATACTGTGTTGATCCATAGCACCGCACCATATGAGTTGATTCTGGTAGACAATGGTTCAAACGATGGTGTGGCTGATTTGTTTGATTCAATATCCGGAGCCAAAGTGATTCATACCGGAAATAATCTTGGCTTTGCAGGTGGTGTAAACCAGGGAATTACTGTGGCTACAGGCCATCCTTTGTTGTTGAATTCAGATACCCTTGTGCCGGAGGGCTGGCTTGATAGATTGCGAAATGCTTTGTTACGTGATGATCATATTGGTATGGTCGGACCTCGTAGTAATTGTGTATCAGGGCCACAGTTAATTGACGGATTGCAGTTAAACAGTTTAGAAGAAATAAATTTTTTTTCGCAAAAACTTGCTCTTGCAAATCATGAAAAATGTACTCCGGTAAGACGTCTGGTCGGGTTTTGTATGCTGATACGAAACAGTGCTGTAGCCGAAGTCGGCCAGTTTGATGAATCTTTTGGAATTGGCAATTACGAAGACGATGATTACTGTATTCGAATACTGCGCGCCGGATATGAGTTGCATATAGCCGAAGATGCATTCGTGTTTCATTATGGTAGCCGTACTTTTCAGGAAATGGGTATTTCAGGAACCAACTGGGAAACACTGCTCACAAATAATGCGGCACTATTTGAAAATAAATGGCAATTAAGTCCACACGAGCAAATTGATTCCTACCAACAGGCACATATTCTTGTGGATAAAGCGCGACAAGCCCTGGCATCTGATGACACCAAAAGCGCTATTCGTCTGTATAAAGAAGCGATACAGCTCGCACCGAGGTACGACATTCCGTATAATGACCTGGCCACTGTAGTGTTTCAACTGGGGGATGTGGAAGCAGCGTTTCGGTATCTTCAACGAGCCGTCACCTTGAACCCCGCAAACGAAGATGCATGTAGTAATTTACAAGAAATCGGGCACATACTGAATCGAGAACAGGAAGTCATGGATTTTTTGAGCACACATCCTCGCTCTGAAAAATAGCTTTACCAAAAAGTCATTCAGGTTCTGCCGGAGACATATTTTGCAAAAATGAAAATTCATATAAGACCTTATATAACAGAAGACGAAACTGCCTGGATGCGTACCCATGCCATTATCATGAGTATTTCACATGCCTGGAATTACACCATACAAGAGCGTCCCGAGTATGCAGGCCATATCTCTACGCGGCTTGTGGCTGATCATGATGGACAAATTATCGGACTAACTGACGTTCAATATGAAAATGAGATTGGAGAGCTTTGCTTTCTACACGATTCAATGGGTGGATATGTGCTGGAATTTGGCCGACTCCCGGAGTTTTCTGGTCACAATATAGGACAGCAACTCATTGACGCAACGATAGTGGATGCCCGCTCAAAAGGCTTTCACCGCCTGGAATACTGGAGTCAAGATCGTACGGCGCAACGCTATTACCGACGTTTGGGCTTGAATGAAATCGGTCGTCATTACCGTTTTCGTTTTAAACCCCCTCAAGACATTCAAGACAAATTACATCAGGATTGCGTCGGAGTGGAATACTTGTATGGTGCCTGCGTGCCAGAGGAATGGCCACTCATCAAGCAGAAATACGAGATACTGACAAAGCACCCATTGGAACCCCATCTCTGTGTCGGGTTTGAAATTCGTTTTTAGCACATAATCAAATGATTTGCACGCATACGCCCTGTAATGCTACAGCTTACATATACCACAAGGATATATTGTATGAATGACCGTTGTTCAAACAGTTCGTTTCAATATCGTGTGGGTGTGCTCGGTATACCAGATTCTGTAAAAAGCTTAGGTTCGTTATGGCGGCATACACCTTGGGATCATGCCAGTCTGGAACAACTTAAAGACCTGGGATTCAACACAATTCAGGTGAACCTGGCTTGGGGTGCAAGACCTGAAGACGAGCCACTAAATCTTGAAGACATCATCACTTTGTCTGAAGCGGAGCAAATAAAATATCCGCAATCCGTACCATTACGATGTGATCCGTCACCAGAACGCTACCAGCAAAGACGAAAGATCATCGCAGAACGCTCGGCATTGTGTAAAGAACACGGATTACGTACCCTATTCCACTTTGGTGCCCCATTTAATGCCCATGGCGCCTACGGAGATACACCACCAAACTGTATCCTGGATGAAAAAACGCTTTGCCGGTATGAACTGCTCCTCCAACAGTTTGCCCGGGAATTTTCCAATATAGATGATGTCTTGGTGTACACCTACGATCAAGATGCCTGGTTATGTGGTGAGTTTGGAAAATGCCCCAGATGTTCGGGGATTCCTTTACACAAACGCCTGGTACCGTTCCTGAATCGACTGGCAAAAGCTTGGCATGCGGAGCTGCCAGATGGGCGTCTCTGGTGGGAGCCATGGGAGCTGAGTGCCGGGCAGGTATATGCCTGTGTACAAGCGGTAGACACAGACGCGTTCGGTCTCGCACTGCATTCAAATATAGCGGAAGTCATGGCGACCATGCCTGGTGACCGATGGCTGATAAACACCTGCGCGATAGCAGCAAAACGCAATATTCCAACTCTGGTCGAATATTTTCTTGGAGCAACAAGTGAAGAACTGGAACCGTTGCTCGATCTGGCGCATCCCCTGGTCGTACTTCATGGACTGCGTACCATAGCACAAATTACTGGTGTCTCTGGCATCAAAGAATACTACGGACTTTCGCCTGATCGTGAAGACCCCAATTTACGCATGGCTGGTCTGTTTTTTGAAAATCCATCAATAACAGACGATGAAGCATTGGCTGCATTGGCAGAACCTTATGCCAGGGCAGCAAACGGTATGGTTGCTTTTTGGCAGAAAACAAGTGAAGGCATGACATTTTTCCCCTGGGAGACGACCTGGTTTATACGGGAAATAGGAAGAAGCCGTGTAGACCATGCACTATCTGCCGCAGTTATACGCAGCCAAACGGCATGCACACCTTCCTGGGCCTCAACTCGCAAAGGTACTTTCATGGCGTGCACCT
>Ga0334884_1005703_pt1 | contig 11703 bp, 8 predicted proteins | sample GraSluR1_MG_7_FD_207215 | JGI IMG/M metagenome (GOLD analysis project Ga0334884, IMG submission 207215) | Sludge microbial communities from methane-producing bioreactor in Wageningen University, Netherlands - Granular Sludge_12_05 R1 | ecosystem: Engineered > Bioreactor > Anaerobic > Unclassified...
CCACTTCTTCTTGTGAAGGTTGCCCTTGCCTGCACTGGCCCGGAGCTTCGTGCTGTCCACAAACAGAACATTGCCCTCCACAAGATCCAGCTTCACGCATACCCTGGCACAAAGACCCAGAGCCTTCTTGATCGCTCCTTTGTTCTTGCGCCGAAACTCGGCAATGGTCTTATGGTCAGGCTTTAGCTGCCGCATCAGCCAGATAAAGGACAAATTGTTGTGAACCTCCCGCTCCAGCTTCCGTGAACTCCGCACTCCGTAGGAGTAACCGTACAAAAGCAACTTCAACATGCTTCGAGGATCGTATTGGCTGTTGCCAACCTTGCGCTCATCAAGCGATATTCCCAACTCCCTAAAATTGAGAGCCTCTACAAAGGCGTCGTAGGCACGAACCGGATGGTCATGGGTAACATACTGATCCAGGACCGGCGGCAACATCATCAGCTGATTGCGATCTATTCCATATCGATAAGCCATAGCCCTTTTCCTCCTGCTCTCAGGGCTACACTATACCACATAACCTTCCGATTTGCCTATTTTTTATTCCTATTAAACCATAAAAATCCACTCCCAGGCCCTACAATTACGACACAGTCTCCTTCGCGGGAATGACGTTGTGATGCGGGAATGACGTTTCGATGCCGAAGGACGTTGTTGCAGGAAGGACGTTGTTGCAGGAAGGATGACGTTGTGTCGGTTGTGAGCCCACGGCTCATGGGCGTTTGCCGGATGGACCCATCTTTTTCGAGGTGCGAAGCCGGCCAGACAGGCATGCATCCTCCCCCGCGAAGGGGTAATTCGCGAGGGAGGAGTTGTCCGGCTATTCCTTCTGTTTGCCTGCGTTGACGATCTTGGCCCAGGTATCCCGAAGTGTGACGGTGCGGTTGAAGACAAGGGAGCCTGGAGAGGAATCCACTGCGTCCACACAGAAGTAGCCCAGCCTTTCAAACTGATAAAGGCTGCCTGGAACGGCCTGTGCCAGGCCTGGTTCCACTTTACAGGATTGGAGAACCTGCAGAGAGTCCGGGTTGATATGGTCCTTGAAATCCGTCCCGTTCTTTTCATCGGCAGGATTTGCCTTGAGGAAGAGCTTGTCGTAGAGCCGCACTTCCGCCTCAACCGCATGAGGTGCAGACACCCAGTGGAGCGTCGCCTTCACCTGTCTGCCGTCGGGAGCTCCTCCCCCGCGCGTTTCCGGGTCGTAAGTGCACCGCAGCTCGATCACTTCTCCGGTTCGTTCGTCTTTGACCACATCGATGCATCTGACGAAGTACGCGTAACGCAACCTCACCTCACGCCCGGGAGCCAGGCGGAAGAACTTCCTGGGCGGGTCTTCCATGAAGTCTTCCCGCTCGATGTAAAGTTCACGCGAGAAGGGGACCTTGCGTGTTCCCATGGCGGGATCCTCGGGATTGTTGACGGCATCGAGCCATTCCACCTGGTCTTCAGGGTAGTTGACCACGACCATCTTGAGGGGGCGCACAACCGCCATGACTCTCGGAGCCCTTCTGTTCAGATCCTCCCGGACACAATATTCAAGAAGGGCCAGATCGACGGTGCTTTCCTTCTTTCCGACTCCGATCAGCTCACAGAATCTGCGAATGGCCTCGGGAGTAAACCCGCGCCTGCGCATGCCCGCCAGGGTCGGCAGCCTCGGATCGTCCCATCCCCGGACGTATCCCTTCTCGACAAGCTGCAGCAGCCTGCGCTTGCTCATCACCGTGTAACTCAGGTTGAGCCGTGCGAATTCGATCTGCTGCGGATGACAGGGGACGTCCAGCTGATCGAGTATCCAGTCGTAGAGCGGACGATGGTCTTCGTATTCCATTGTGCAGATGGAATGTGTGATGCCCTCGATGGCATCGGAAAGACCGTGAGCGAAATCGTACATGGGATAGATGACCCACCGGTCCCCCGTCCTGTGATGGTTGACCCTCCTGATCCGGTAGAGAACCGGGTCCCTCATGTTCAGGTTGGGAGACGCCATGTCGATCTTCGCACGGAGGACATGCTCTCCGTCTTTGAATTCTCCGGCTCTCATACGCCGGAACAGCTCAAGGTTCTCCTCCACCGACCGGTTTCTGTAAGGGCTGTCTTTGCCCGGCTGAGTGAGTGTGCCGCGGTAGTCCCTGATTTCTTCCGCGCTCAGGCTGCACACGTAGGCCTTGCCCGCCCTGATCAGGTCCAGTGCATAGCCGTAGAGCTGTTCGAAATAATCTGAAGCATAGTACAGGCGGTCTCCCCAGTCGAAACCCAGCCACCGGACATCGTACATGATGGATTCGACGTACTCGATATCTTCCTTGCTCGGGTTGGTGTCGTCGAACCGGAAATTGCAGGTTCCTCCGAACTCGGCTGCCAGGCCGAAGTTGAGGCAGATGGACTTGGCGTGACCAATGTGCAGGTAGCCGTTGGGTTCGGGAGGAAAACGAGTCGCGACCCTGCCTCCGTGCCTGTTTGCTCTCATGTCTTCCGCAATGATGGTGCGTATGAAATTGGGAGGAGGACTCGATTCAACCGTGCTCATAAGTACAGCTCCATTCTTTGCTGAAATCACCGCCGCCTGTCAGGGCCTTGACCTCGGCTTCAATGCTTTCCCTTCGACCCTGCCGATTCGACGGCATGGGAATTCTCGACGGAAAGATCCTGCAGGGAATGCGAGGGGTTTCCGAAAAATAAGTTATTAATATACCATATCTTTGCACTTGATTGAACGATTTCGTCACCGACGCGTGCCGGTCTTTTCCTGTTCTTCGACACCAATCAGGGGGAAGGCGGTTCCCGGGGTACGATTTCTCCCGCCCGAGTAAGACGGCCTTCCTTGACCTGTATCAAAGTCACTCCCTTTCTCGGCACGTGCGAACCGGGACTGAGGGTGATGGATCCGGTCACACCGGGAAAGTCCGTTGTCTGCTCGAGTGCTTTTCGAATAGCAGCCGGTTCGGCGGATCCCGCCCTGGAAGCAGCATCGGCAACCAGGCGCATGGCATCATAGCCGAGGGCTGCAAAGGCATTTGCCGGACTGCGATAATATTCGTTCCGGAAGGCCGCGATGAAGTTCCGGATGGGTACCGTGCCGTGTTCAGGATCCATCAGCGCGTGAGTGGTAAAGTAAACGTTGTCGGAAGCAGGACCTGCCATCTTGATCAAATCGGGGGTATCGTAACCGTCGCCCCCCATAATCGGGCCGGTGATTCCCGCTTCGCGCAGCTGCCTGATCACTTCCCCCACGTTGTAGGGCATGGCGGAAACGTAATAAAAATCCGGTTTCTCGGGAAGCGCTTTGATTCTGGCCACATGACCGGAGAAATCCGTTGTCCTGTCATCGTAGCGATCCTCGAGAACCACCGATCCACCGATGGATTGAAAGTGAGTCTTGAAATAGCCGGCAAGCAGCACGGTGAAGTCCATGTCCTTGTCCCAGAGCAGGTAGGCGGTCTTACCGAAGTTCTTCAGGGCAAATTCGGCTCCAGCCGCTGCCTGAGTATTGTCCCCGAAGCAGGCCAGAAAGAGCGTATCTCCTACCTGTTGAGGAAGCCCGGGTGAGGTGGCGCCCACCGAGACGAAAGGAATTCCGCGGGCTTGAAAGGATGGCCCGATGGCCAGGACTGAATCCGTGTCGGCAAAACCGATTCCGGCCACCACGCGTTCGAGTTCGACGAACTGCTTTCCGACCCGCGCGGCTTCGTCGGCCTTGTACTGCGTGTCCTTGACAATGAACTCGATCGTGCGTCCCAGTACGCCTCCACCGGCATTGATTTCCCTCACTGCCAGTTTCGCACCATCAGCAGCCTCTCGATCCAGGGCTGCCCCGCCTCCCGTCAGTGCGAACGCCCCCGCGATCCGCATCGGACTCAACACCCGAGCTTTCGAATCCGCTCCACCCTTCCCCGCCGACACTCCAGTTGCCAAAAAGACCCCACAAAGAACGCCTGCCGCACACAAGAGGCCTTTCCTCATCGTCTCGACCCTCCTCGACGTGTCAGTCCCATTCGTCACCTCGTCCAGGCCCCCGAAGAGGCATCCTTTGAAAACTTTCCACTATTTCCTCACTGCAGGCAATAAGGGCTCATCCGGCAAACGGGTACCTCCGGTTCTTGTTGCGTAAAGCTACACTGGCACCGCAACGTCGTCCTGCATCATAACGTCATTGGGCATCACAACGTCGTCCTGCAACAACGTCGCTGCAGGACTAACGTTACTGCGAAAATGACGTTGTCGCGGGTGTATTCCACCTTTGTGCGACAACCATCCAGCATAGCGACAACCGTCCGGTACAGCGACAACCGTCCACGTCCGCTTTTGCTGAAAGAAACGTCGGAGATTGACTTTATCCAATAGGCAACAGATACGCAAAGCGTTTTTCAGCCGACCTTCCGTTCAGCAGGGGCTCGATCCCTTTCAACAGAGAATCCCTGTGAGAACGATCCCGGCTTGATTGGACCCATCGGCAACTGCAACTCTGATTTCCTGGAAGAGTTTCCCAGTTATATTAACATGGAAGAGCTCGAAGCGAGACTCTCGGGACTCGACAAGACAAAGAAGACACATGATCTTCTCCGGGTCACCTGTGGTCGGCCGTTTTTCAAGGGACAGACACCGGAAGTGCATAAGGAATTCATGGCAATCCTTCAGGATTCCTGTAATAATGACATGTAGGCAGATGGAGCAGGGACACAAATTGTGAATCTTCACTCATAATGGCTTTCTTTAGGGTTGTGTTGAAGCCGTCCGTGAATCAATAATACAAATGAACGTGGTAGGGATTCGGACGGGGCGGAAATGCAGTGGCGGGACAGCCGAAGTCCTCGGGGGTGGCAAGATGCAGGAAAGGTCATTATCATTCTGGAGACGACGTGGCCTTGGGGACCTTCCGGATTCAGACGAACCGGATACTCCGCGTCGAGAGATGGATTCGTCAGGTGCCAGGGGCGGCGTCCGTCCCCGCTACCCGGCACGAGAACGATTCACAAGGGGGGCACAGGAGGTGCCGTAACAGGTGAACTGATGGCGACACATGATCTGAATTCCGAAACGAACAAAGAGCGGAACAATCCGGGTAAATGGGCGGCGCTCTTTCGCCAGTCGGAAATGCACGTTCTGCTGTTTTGCATCGGATTTGTACTGCTCAACTACCCCGTGCTGCACATACTTCACTCGAGCCGGCTCGAATGCGCGCTGGCCGGCATCATCGTCATCTGGGCCTGTGCCATCTTTCTCCTGGCTCTGATCGCACGAAGCTGCAGGACCGAACATTCCGGCGAAACAGCAAAGAATCGGCAGGATTCTCCATGATCGATCCCAAGATTGTCTTGACGGTCTTCTGCCTGTACATGGGTTTTCTTTTCCTCACCGCCCTGCTGGTGGAACGCAGATCATCAGGGGCAGGCATAAGCCTCGCAAACAATCCTTACGTATATTCCCTCTCGCTTGCGGTCTACTGCACCGCGTGGACGTATTACGGAAGTGTGGGGCTCGCCGCCACATCGGGACTCCTCTTCCTGCCCATGTATCTCGGTCCACTCCTGTGCATCTTTCTCTGGTGGATCATCCTTCGGAAGATGGTTCGTCTCAAGAACATTTACAGGATAACCAGCATCGCGGACTTCGTGTCCGTGCGCTACAACAAGTCCCAGGCGGTAGCCGCCATCATGACTGTCATCGCCATTACCGGGATCACCCCCTACGTGGCTCTCCAATTGAAAGCGATCATCTCCACTTTTTCGCTCATCACCACACCCACCGCCCTGCACCTGTCTATTGTGGGAGCCGAAAACTCGTGGATTCGAGCACACATCGGCCCTCTCATCGTGGCGCTCATGATCCTGTTCACGATCATCCTGGGAGTCAGGCGGCTCGATCCCACGGAAAGACACGAAGGCATGATGATGGCCCTGGCGGTGGAGTCCGTGGTGAAACTCCTGGCGCTCCTGGCGGCGGGAGTCTTTGTGACCTACTTTCTCTACGACGGATTTCAGGACATCTTCGCGAGGCTGCCGGAAAGCTCGGTCCAGGTCAGCACGCCCACCAGCCCGGCTTCCTATCTTACGTGGGCAGGATACCTGGTCCTGTCCATGTCCGCCATCCTCTTTCTTCCGAGGCAGTTTCACGTGGCCGTCGTAGAAAACTCCAATGAAAAACATATTCTTACCGCCATGTGGCTGCTGCCGCTCTATATGCTTCTCATCAACATCTTCGTGCTCCCCATCGCCGTTGCGGGCACTCTCAAAGGCTACCCGGTCGCAGCAGCCGACACTTTTCTGCTCAGACTGCCCCTGGATCATGCCAGGGCATGGCTTCCGCTGCTGGTCTTTATCGGAGGAGTCTCGGCCGCCGCGGGGATGATCATGGTCGCGTGCATCACCATGGCCACAATGATCACCAATCATCTCCTTCTTCCCCTCATGGAATGGATACCAAGACTCGGCTTCCTCAAACGGCACCTGCTCAAATGCCGCTGGGGTGCCGTCGCCCTGTTCGTCATCATCGGCTACTGGTTCGAGGAGAAGATCGGCGAATCCTACATGCTCGTGAACATCGGGCTGATCTCGTTTACCGCCGTGCTCCAGTTCGCTCCGGCATTGCTGGGAGGCATCTTCTGGCGAAGAGGCAACAAGCGCGGAGCCATTCTCGGGCTCTGGTCCGGTTTCGCCCTCTGGTGCTACACCCTCCTTCTTCCCTCCTTTTCCAAGAGCGGCTGGATCTCTTCGAGGATCCTCGAAGAGGGTCCCTGGGGGATCACTCTTCTTAGACCCGAACACCTGCTTGGCCTGACGGGTCTCGATCCCATAACACACGCGGTTTTCTGGACGATGATCTTCAACATAAGCTTCTATGTCGCGGGGTCTCTCTACTCGGGGCAGAACGAAGAAGAGCAGAGCCTGGCCGAGGAATTCATCGGCGTTCTATCGAGTGTGAAGCCCATACGGGGGGCTCGCCCTCGAGAAGCCTACATCGACTTCGCAGTCAAGCGGGAGGAGATAGAAGGGCTCCTCAGCCAGTATTTCACGGAACAGGAAGTCCGCGCGATGGTCGAGAGGTGCATGCGAAATGCGGGAATAAAGGAAGAGGACCGGATTTCCATCGTTCAACTCGTCGAACTTCACAGCGAGGTGGAAAAGACGCTCGGCGGAGCCATAGGCTCGGCGGCAGCCTACAAGGCACTTCACCAGGGAACCATATTCACTCGAAGGGAGGCCCGGGAACTTTCAGAGGTCTACGGCGAGATCCTGGCGGACCTTCGAGTGACGCCGTCCGAACTGAAGAGAAAGATCGACTATCACCAGGAAAGAGAAACCCTGCTCATTCGCCAGGCCAGGGAACTGGAAGAAAAGGTCGAAGAACTGCAGAGAGAGATCGCCGAACGCAGAAAGGCGCAGGAGGCGCTTCGGGAGAGTGAGGAGCGTTACCGCAGGCTGGTTGAATCCATGAATGAAGGGCTCGCTGTCGAGGACGAGCACGGAACGATCATCTATGTGAACGACAGGCTGTGCCAGATGTGGGGGTGCCCCAGAGAAAGCATCATCGGACGCCCATCCATGCAGTTTCACGACGAAGTGCAGCGGGAAACGGTCGCCGCTCACATGGCCACACTGAAACAGGGCGAAGTTGTATCCTTTGAAACAACCTACAGCGACACGGAAGGCAGAAAACTCCACACGATCGTCTCCTGCGTTCCCATGCTCAACCTCTCCGGGGAATACAAGGGAAGCTTCTCCGTAGTGACCGATATATCGGAACTCAAGGCCCTCGAACGCGAGAAAGACAACATGATTTCCATGTTCGCCCACGACATGAGATCTTCGCTTACCGGCATTCATGGACTCAGCCTGCGCCTGATGAACAAGGCCGAATGTATCGAGGAGGAGAAACAGAATCAATACCTCCAGATCATCACCAAGGAAGCGGGCAAGCTCGAAGGGCTGGTGGAAGACTTGCTGGAGTTCTCGCGCCTGAGAACCGGAAGATTGAAGCTCAGCCTCCAGCCCTTTTCCCTGGAAAAAGAACTGCTGGACCTTTATGAAGCTTATCAGGCCAAGGTGACACAACCCGGGATCCAGATCGAACTGAGAATCGAAAGCCCGCTGTCCCTCATCGAGGCCGATCCCAACCGCCTGAGAAGAATCTTTACCAATCTTCTGGACAACGCCCTCAAGTTCTCCAAAGACAAGGGGACAATCCGCATCTTGGCCCAGGAAAATGACCAGGAGGTCATCGTTAAGATCGCAGATGAAGGAATCGGAATAGATCCTGCCGAACTGCCTTATATTTTCGATCTTTTCCACCGGACCAGGAGCGGAGAGAAAAAAGAAGGCTACGGAATCGGGTTGGCCACTGTCAAGGCCATTGTTCAGGGGCATGGAGGCAGAGTAGAGGTGAGCAGTTCCCTGGGCAGGGGCTCCGTTTTTACGGTCTTCCTCCCCAAACCTCGAAAGGATGTCAAAGCCTGACCCTTCGAATAAGACAGGGTCCGCTGCTCCCGTTTGTGATCAGACACAGCACCGGTTGCCGGTACTGCAATCCTCGAGCGGCGGTCATCGCTGCTCTTTTTTCTCCACGGAATTCAGCACTTCCGAAACAAACCTCGCTCTTTCTTCCGGTTCTTCGAGAACAATGTTCACAATTTCATCCAGGCCGTCCATAACCTGCTGCAGAGCGGCCTGCACAGATCGGCCCTGGGAATCCTTCGTTTCGGACTGCAAATAGATGACTCTTGCCAGCACAAGCGCCAGTTCTCCCGAAGCCCTGTAAATGGCGGCCGCCTGCTCTCTCAGCAGCACCATGTTCTCATGCAGCTCCCTGCTCTTCTCTCCTTCCCGCCTGATGCCTTCCTCGATCTTCCTCATGCCCTCCACCGCCGACTCCACAACCCGAGCCTGGGCATCGATCCGGTCTCTGCTTGAATCCACCGCCTTGACCATGAGTTCCATCGAGCTTTTGTGCGCTTCCGCTTCCTTGCGCAGTTCCGTCAGCATGTCCGCTTTAGCGGCTTCAGCCGCGGTCCGAAAATCGTCGATCGTGGATTCTCCCGCCCAATTCCCCCGCAACCGGTCGTAGCCCGCAATCCCCCACCCGGCAAGGATGGAAAAGGAAAGAAAGACCATCGCGGCTCCGTTCCCGATCCGTCCTTTCACGACCAGGAATAGAGTCGAAAAAGAAAAGATAAGAAAAACCGACAGTGCAATCCATTCATTCATAGGAACACTCCGCGGTCATATTTCTTCAACAGGCAAGGTCAACGACTAAACATCCTGCGCCATCTCGCAACACGCTTCTCCACGGAATCCGGCTTCTCTCCCCTGTGCCTGTATACAAAGTGCAGGTAGGCACAAACCGCCGGGAGTGGCACATTCGACCCGTCCCTGTAAAAATCGTCCATCCCGTCGACGACATCTCCCACCGTGAGTTCCGTCGGGATGCTGAGCGAATTGTACACGGAATCCAGGGTGCTCGTTTTCAAAGCCTTTCCTGCGTCCGCCGATGAATAAAAGAGAGTCATGCCGTCAAACAGCCCGCATACGAAACCGAGTTTACCCGCGTAATCGAGTTTGCTCCAGGACCGACCGTTCACCCAGTTCTTCCCGACAAACTTGAGGACCAGTTTATCATCGTCAGCAGCAACGGGTTCAGGCGCCAGTAACCCGCCCAGGTACGTGACCATCAAGACAGCCAGGGTCAACATCCTCCAGCGCCGGGTGTTCCCCGCACCCTCCCCGCGCCTCATCCCCATAATCGACCTCCCTGAATACGCATCCGATCACAAACCGGTCAGCTCCTCCGGGTATGCACTATCGGCGGCATGCCACCTCGAAATCCCGCCCCGCCCTCTGGTCCCCCCACGGAAAACACGCTGCAACCTGTCGAAACTCCCATTGATCCGCAAACCTCGGCTATCTCTTGGACGCCGCGTTTCGATCGTTTTCACCATACCTCAAGTCTTGTGAGTTTGCGAGTCGTTTGCTCACAGATTCAAAAGGATATGTCGACCCGGCTGAAACCCGACGGACCGGGCGAGGCTCCGGAGAGAAACCGGGAAGTAATACGGCCCGACATCCGTTTGCCCAAGGACACGTTTCCAGCATGGATTTGATATCGGAACACTTTGTTTGAATTGATCAACCACCGTCTTGACATTCGAGCACTCCATTCTTACTAAAAGATTGCCGTTTCCCCATCTGGGGTTCCCACAAAGTCCCGGTTGGCGACTGCGAGGTGGCAGGTGCTCGAAGGGTGTGAGTGTATGGTAGAATTCCTTGGAGTACTTTCGCACGGGGTAAAACGGTAATCCAGTGAGTGGGAGGTGCTATGCCTACCCAAAGCCCGGGCCTCTCGAGTGTCGTTTCAGGCATCCGAGAGGCCTTCTATTTTTCACCCGGGTGGACCGTCTGTTTTCTGTTGAGTATCAGGGTCATTCTGGTATTAAAGTCTTCAGGCTGTCTACACTCTCGGGCAACACCAGTCAGGATCATGATGTTCTTTCACGACCTGGAGTCCGCTCCCGTAATGAGGTTTCTCCTTTTTGAACGCTCCTGCAGCCGACCGGCTTCCGGGGCTTCCGTTCTCTAAAAAAACACTTTGCACAGCCAGGGCGGAAAAACCGGCCGGCATCCCCCTGCCGCATAAAGCCTTGCCGCTGGGTTCATCCACTGCTTTCCCGCATTCTCGGGCAATTTCGCTTGGATATCGCCACCGGTCCCTCCCCGTGTCGGCTCTGAAGGGTCGCAACGGGGGCTTCTGAAGCGGGAGCGGAGCGATCCCGGCATTTGTTCAGGTGATCGGGAGCCCCGCCTGATGTGCAGTCCTTTATTGAACATGCTCGCGAAATCTCGTTTGCCGGGCACGAGGCGTTGTGCCATGTCCGGGTTTGCGTCACGTTTCCCGGGAACATTCAAATCCATGCAGGCTGGAGTGAAGGAGGAGCAACATGAAAACATCGAAAAGTTGCAGCTTTGAACCACAGCAGGGAGTCGGGAAGAGTCTCGGGGCAGATTTCTTGTTCATCGTCTGTCTTGGCATTGCCGTCGCATTCGCATCCAGCTGCTTTGCAGAAGGGCTTTCGGCCTCGAGAAACGAAATACCTAGAATAACACATGAATTCCAGACATCGAACCTCAAGATCAATCTCCAGACAAAGGACGCCATCGATGTCTCTTCGCTTCTGAAAAACATTGACGATAACGACAGCATTGAATCCGCACAGGCTAAAGTCGATGAAGCCAGGATGAAACTTTATCCCAAAAAAGAAATTGTCATGGAAGTGGAAAAGGTCGATCCTGGAGTCCAGATCTGCTCATATGTAAACCTGTATAAATCAATCTCATGGTGGAACGTAGAAAATCAATACAATTATTACTGGAGTGCTGTATACTACAGCACGCCAGCAGTATTGTTCCTAAGAGTAAAGAAAGGCCAGTATGATCTATATAGATATATAAATGGATCCTGGGCTTTTCTGAAAAGAGCGAAGAGCGGCAGCACAACAGGAGCGACAATCTATGGAAGTCCTGCAAGACTTGGATTTAAGGGCATTGGTAAAACCGACTACAATAAAGCTGATATTATCATGTATTTTTATAATTACCTGAATCCGTGAGCTCATGGTGGGCGAGCACCCGTTCTGATCTTTTGTAGGTCTAATGTGAGCCGAAAATCTGGTCACGAATGCCTGAGGACTGAAGGATAAGAGCTACTCAGCTTGTGACC